>Ga0255762_10003473_pt1 | contig 12403 bp, 8 predicted proteins | sample 101ome_16_FD_179962 | JGI IMG/M metagenome (GOLD analysis project Ga0255762, IMG submission 179962) | Coastal salt marsh microbial communities from the Groves Creek Marsh, Skidaway Island, Georgia - 101401AT metaG (version 2) | ecosystem: Environmental > Aquatic > Marine > Intertidal zone > Salt...
TGATAAAAACGTTTATCCCTGGAAAAGAGGCGTCTGATTATATTGTTGGCGGAGTTAGATACACTCAAAAACAGCAAGATGACCTCGTCGAGTTTTTCAAAGACATGAAAATGGCGAGAGATGAAAACCCTCTGGTTAGAATGGCCGATATAAAAGCAAATAACATTAAGTGGGACCCAACCCAAGAAAAATGGATTTTTGTTGATACAGGTGTAATGGCCAGATCAAGAGATATGTTTTCGGATGTGAATGATTTTTACGATACATGGGGCCGCGAATTCTTTTTTCCGCCTTGGATATCACAGTCCAAGGATGAACTGGCAAAAAGTAAAGCAATGTGGAAGCAGGTATGTGCTAAACTCATTGCTCAATTAGATCAATCAAAGCAAGCAATCCTCGCGCCTGCATGTGCAAAGTCACCATAGTTATTTATTTCCACCATTGATGAGTGCGATAATTAATAAAGTTGGTGACTATCTCACCAAGCTTTGGCATCAAGAGATTGAACTTTTTTTCTTGCGAATATTTATAGGTAAGCTTTGGAGGTTCATCCCAATTGTGAGGCGCGAGATTATACATTCCCCAATGAATGGGTTGCATGGATTTAGCTTTAATATCCAAAGTGGCTTGAATAGTTTCCTCAGGGGCAAGATGACTCATGTGCCAGCGCTTGTTGTATTGTCCATTTTCCATAAATGCAAGATCAAATGGCCCATACTTTTTTCCAATCTCTTTGAAGTGAATGTCATACCCACTATCACCACTAAAATAAATTCGCTCACGCGTCCCCATTAAAACCCAACTCCCCCACAACGTTGGATTGGTGCTCATCCCGGCACGCCCTGAGAAATGTTGTCCGGGAGTGAGAGCAAAACGAATTTCACCAAGCTCAAATTCATCCCACCAGTCAAATTCCATCACACGGTTGGGGTCGAGCCCCCAACCAATTAAATAGCTACTTACACCAAGCGGAGTAAAAAATTTGATGTTTGACCTGGTAAAAAGATACTCAACACTTTCTTTATCTAAGTGATCATAATGGTCGTGACTTAAAAGTACGTAATCGATATGGGGCAATTTATCTAATGGAATTACTGGTTCTTGAAAACGTTTCCCAAAGAGTCCAACAGGGCTCGCATTCGTAAAAACCGGATCAAACAATATTGTTTTTCCTTCAAGCCTAAGAAGAATTGTTGAGTGCCCTAGCCAAATATAAGAAAGGTTTTTATTTTGATTGAATTTTTCAATATCAACAATAACTTCAGGAAGTTTCTTTTTGGGAAAACGATTTTTTTGGTTGCCAAAAAATTGCTCTTTAAGCATTCCCCAGTAATCAAAGTTTTTAATCATTTGATCATATTCATCTTGTTTTCGATTAATGAATTTTTGGCGGCGATCATCCCAATTTTTAGATTTTTTTATTTTTGATAGGTGATCCCCACTTGGTTTGTTTCCAATCACCGAGCACCCCCAAGAGCTAAACAATAAAAAATTAATTAGAATTATCTTAATCATCCATTTAAGGATAATAACTTAAAGAGATGTTGTATAGAATCAAATTACCTTATATATTTATTGATTCAATGCATTTGGGTGAATTGGATAACTTCCATAAGGTGAATATCCATCATTTAAGTTTTCTTTTCTAAAAATTTCAATTCGATCCAATAGCTTTGTATCCTCTTTATACTTTGTAGAAACCCATGGGAGAAAATCGCCACAAGCCCCTGCTCTATATTTTTGGATAACTTCTTTTGTCAACGTATGGCCTTCATTGCATTGAAGAGGAACAGATTTCAATTGAGTCCCATCATCAAATTTAACACATTCTTTTTCTTCATAGATCGCTGGAGATCCTTCTGCATCGATAATTAGTGATTTATCAATATCTTCTAGATGCTCAAATTTTGATTTAGAAAATCGACGGTGATAAATTTTATCATCAAGTGTACCACCTCGCTCATTCTCACTATCACTATGACAAATAAAGTTAATTTTAACCTCAGTGCATGTTTTTTGACTGATCAGTTCATCTGCTCGTTTAACAAGTGCTGCCCAGTGGTAGTGAGTTAGACGCATAAAACCAACAGAGAGCAATCCGTCATTCAAATATCCACGATGTACACCTAACATTTCAGCTAACTCTTCTACTTTCCTTTTTTCAACATCCGGAAAACTTTTACGAAAATCTGTCATCAAATCATAATCCTCTCTCCCAAAATTATTATTTTTATAATAGGCTTTATTCATCTCTTTAGACATTATCGGAACGAGCCCTCCATTATAATTATGACGAAGGGTGGACATCCAATCTCCGTTAAATCCCTCTTGATTCATTTGATATTTATTATCACCTTGATTTCTAACTCCACATCCTTGATATATGTTTTCACCTCTAATTGCCCTTTCTTTGATTGCCTTTCTCACCTTGGCGCCTCCACCATGGCCCCATAAAAGATTTAAAGTACACTCATCGCTTGCTTGAGAAACTGAAATCGCACATATATTTAACAAAACTAGTATTATTTTTTTCATGATTTAATCCCCTAAATATTTTTTACTGCATATCAGTTTCATCAAAGGAGTCAAATTCACCATTAGAAAAATCATCCTCATTCAAGTCTGGTTGCCAAAGAGGTTGACTCAATTCACTACCGTACATTCCTGGTAACGATGACATATCTAAATCTTGAATTTCACAATTTTCATCTAAACGCTGTTCTACTCCAACCTCTACACAATGTGGATTTTCATCAATCGCACAAATTTCATAATGAATTCCCTGACTGACCTCACTCCATTGATTTGTAATCCCACAATAAATGAACGTATTCCCAGGTGCTGCAACCTTTTGACTATTTAATTTCGCTTTCCTTATTATTGAAACAGACTCTTGCAACTCCATCATCGTAATTATGTACGTACCATCTGGCAGCAGTTCTCTTCTGTCTTCTTTACGAATTTCATTAATGTTGTCTTTGAAATTTCTCGCCATCTCTCTAGTAACATCTAAATGACTATTATTGCCAACTAAGACTGCTGGTAACTTTGGAACCTTCAATCCATCAATAGTTACTCCATTTAATGTAACCTGTAGATCATCATTAAATTGATCACATAAAGACCTAATTGAATCTTTAACATTAGCCGTTGGCAGCATATTACCGGCCGTATAAGGAATTCTTGTTGGATCATACGTTGAAAAATTACCAGAAAGTTGTGCTTCTTTAATCTCCTCTAATCTAGATTCATGAAAATTTATTAGGGCATAAACATTAGAGTCAACACAAGAATTTATCTCCTCTACTATTTGCTTTGATTCCTGAACTACAGGATTTATTTTTTTATGTTCACCGATTTTCTCTGCCTTATAAGTATCCTCTAATCCTGGGCACTCCGCTGCGACAACAGGAATATTTTCATGAGGCGAATCTAAAATCTCTACAACGCTTGCAATCCCCTCGTCGCTATAAAACTTATCAATTAATTCTTTTCCTTTAGCGACCCTTTTATCAATATCATCAAGTGAAAACTTTCCGTCCTCATTACAGAAAACATTATTATTATGTTCCGGAAGTAATAAAATATCTGCTGAAAAGTTTGGTGAAATTCTAGCATGATGAATAAATTCCAATTCATCCGTTTCAGAAGTAAAACTAATATTTATTCCTTCATATTGTTCTCGAAATTTACTCGCCAAGTAATATTGATAATCATGCTCACAATTAAGGAGATCCATATCAAATTTTTCTGAAAAAGAAGTTAAGGTTTCAGCAGACTTTTTACATTGCTCAAATGTAAAATCATTTTTTGAATACTTAAATTCAATTTCACAAATTTTAAGATCACTTTCCTTTCGCATTCTAGCAACACATAATTCAATTAATTCACTATCACCATTTTGATTACAAAAATCTTCAGCATCTAAATCAAGGCCTAAATCTTTAGCTTTTGAAATTTGAGAAAAAGGATTCACCTCCCTTTCAGGATAGCAGATATTTACACCATCAATTTTTGAACAATTAAAAAGGTATAAATCTGAAAACTCAGTATTTTCCCCATATTGAGCAGAAAAGGCATTCACCATTGTCATCGATAATAAACAGGTAATAATTCTTAATTTCATGATTGTCCCCCCGAACGATATTTACTCGGTTTAGGAGCAATCGAAATGCCAGTTTTATATGTAAATTTAATTACTTATAATGGTTATCAGTGATAAATAAAATTGGCACCGTAAAAACTTTAGACATTAAAACAGGGAAATTTTTACATTACTTGAGACGGATCGCTTTCTATTTTTCTATGGTCGAAAAATCTAACTATCAATAGGGGGATAGATGCAATTAATTTCATTAATAACAATGAGTTTAGTTTCTTTGACGTCAATGGCAACAACACCAACAAAACCAGAAATGGTTGAGGCAATTGTCAAATTTCATGAGAATCCGTCGGAAGAAATGAATAAAACACCTGAAAAGAAACCCGTTGTTGGGGACGAATCAATGCTTGATTATATGACTTCTCCATTTGGACAAAAGCCACTTGGTTTGGGTGATCTCGTTGAAGTAAAGGTAAATGGAAGAAATATCATTTGCCGAATTAAAGATGGCGTTAAAACTTGTGGAAATGAAGAAGCAGGGAGAGCAGGAATTCAAGGTAATGATCAATTTCAAAATTTAGTGGATGCAAACTCTGCTCAGGTTAAAACACTAGAAGAGATCGAAGCTAGAGGATTATTGAGTAAGTCACTAAGCGAGCAACCTTGGAGCGATGACTATTGGGCCATTGCCAACGGTGTGATCGCACACAGATACGCTCACAGCAGTGGCGAAACGGGACATCAATGGCAAGTTGCATACGAAAACTTTAAAGCAGTTACAACCCAGGATTTGATCGATCAAGGTTTAACACACCTTTTATCTCCCGCAGAAAAATATGACCTACTCGTTGGTGACAAAGACTTCACCCTAACAAACACAATGTTTTTAGAAGGAAAAGGATATTACGACCGAAATGGCGAGGTTGAGTCATGGATGGGAATTTGTCACGGTTGGGCAGCAGCTGCATATATGCTACCAAGGCCAAAACAAGTTGTTTGGGTAAAAAGCTTTGACGGAAAACACGATATTCCATTTTATCCAGCGGATATTAAGTCGCTTGGATCTCTTCTTTATGCAAAAAATCAATACCAATCAAATTTTATTGGGGGAAGATGTAATGCAAAGGACCCACAAAAAGATGAAAATGGACGAGTAATAGATCAGCAATGTTTTGATAACAATCCAGCATCATGGCATTTTGCCGTAGTCAATCAGATTGGGTTAAATGATCGAAGTATGGTAATGGATGCAACATTTGATTATGAAGTTTGGAATCAACCGATACTTAGCTACTCTATAAGATATTTCAACCCTAGTAAGTATAAATATGCCAACACGCTAAAGGACGCAACTGACAAACTTCATTGGTTCTCTAGCGATAAGTTTAAAAAATACAGAAGCGATAAGACTAAATACATCGTTGGAATTGAAATGACTGTTAAGTATATCGTAGAAACTAAACCAAGACAGCTACAAAGAGATTCTTCTTACTATGATGGAATTAAAGAAGTTACTTATCGTTACGACTTAGAGCTTGATAGCGACAAAAATGTTGTTGGTGGAGAATGGTATACAAACGCTCACCCAGACTTTTTATGGACGCCGAAAAAAACCGCTAAAGTAACAACTCAAACCGACAAATACCTAGCATCTTTTGGTGTTCTTAACTGGAGTTCTGATCAAAAAGTATCTCCATCAGTGAGTCAATATGTTAAGTACGAATCAAGAAGAGGGTCTCCTCTAGCATTGATTGTTGAAGGCTTATTTGAGGCAGCAAGCCGATAGTTTTATAAATGAAATTAATCGCAGTTATTACGTTCCTTTTATTTAGTAGCAATATTATTGCCGCTAAAAAAAGGAACGTTTTAATTTTTATGGCGGCAGATAATGACTTGGAACATTACGCCATTCAAAATTTAAATGAAATAGAAATTTCATACCCCAAAAAAATGGTCAATCAAATAGTTGCTCAAACCCACCTAACCGATAGATCTTTTATTTCAACGATTAACAACACAACCTCCTATGTGGTTGAGACAAAAAATCTAGTTAATCCAGCGAAACAATTAAACACCTTTCTTACTAAATACAGTAACCCGAATGAGGAAAATATTTTAATTATTTGGGGACATGGGCAAGGTCCGCTAAAAGATAATTCACCTCAAAATTTTGGAGGAGTATTTACCTCATCAAAGAATTACTTACCTTTATCAACTGAATCCTTAGGAAATACCCTGTCCAAGCATCACATATCAATGCTCATTTTTGATATGTGTTTAATGCAAAACCTTCAAGTAATTGAGGACCTTAACCATAGTGTTGAAATAATAATTGGTAGTGCCCAAATTCAAAATTTAATAGGTTTACCCTATTATCAGATATTAAACTCGATAGATCGTGAAATACCTTTACAAGATGTAGCGAAGGAAATTGTTACTCATACATCAAAAAGTATGCCGAATAAAAACTTTACCATCTCAGCCGTTTATGACGGTGAGACCAATCATTTAACAGAAAGCTTTTTAAAACTGACTGAACTCCTAACAACATTTATTAGTAGCGACCCATACCTAATATTTTTATACTCTAATTATTTTATCGATCTTCCTAGCTTCCCCGGTGAATATTATGATTTGGGAATGTATTTGGGAATCTTAAAAAAAATTGAATATGAAAATAGTATTTTCCCAAAAAGCATTTTAAATCAAATAAACAAAGTTCAAGATGAGCTCTCCTACACATTATTGGCCAAAGATTTTGGTTCGGAATACATGGAAATAGACCGGCCATATTATATCGAATTTTTTCAAGGTTTGAGTATTACTCAAGAGATGATTTATTCACCAACGCTATAATCAGATAGATTTATTTCACAAAATTTAATGCATTTGAGCACGACACTTCAGCGCCGTTTTTAATCAAAACACTTACCCAATTATCTCCACTCATTAACCTAAACTTAATTTTCATTTTTCCAAAACCAAAATATTTTTTATTCGCAGAAGGGATCATTCCAAGATTTGATTTTTCACAACTTTCACCATGATATACCTCAATAATTGAATCGAGGTTAAAATCCCCATCAAGATAAAACTCGCCATCATCAGCATCGGTAACAGCAACCTGTGCGTTCATGGGCATTTTAGATTCTTCTGTAAAATAAATTTTTGTACTCTCCCCTGGGGTAAAAATGGCAGCACCAGGTACATGTTTGGCACCTAAATCTCCCAACTCTCCAATTGAATCTTGCCCGGAAAAAATGACTAATCGATCATTTGCCCAAACCAATTGATGACCAAACCGAGGCGCTAAAGGGCCACTAGGGATATGACTCCATGAATTAGTTCCTAAGTGATAACTGGCGCCCCTATTATGTGGGATGATTTGAGGATATAAATTTTTGTAACTAATTTCATAGCCCCCCCATGCAAGTAACCGATCATCGGCCCAAACGCCCTTGGTTATCCATTTGGGTGCACCGGCCATATTCATCATCCATGCTTTTTCCTTTTCCACATCAATAACAAATCCTGATTCAGCAAAAGTCATTTTGTGATCTTGCGTATACCCTAATCCACCATAAACAATGATATGTTGTCCTGTGAAAACAACGACTGGTGAAAACACCGGATAAATATTAAGAGAGGATAAACTTAGGCCATTATTTGAAAATAAAGTTTCTAAACTTACTGGCGCAGATTCTCCCTTTTTTAACTCTCCAGATTTAACGAGAACACCATGATCAAAACCACCAAACTCAAATGACAAATTATTGTTTTTGTAGACGCCACTATATCGTCGTACCCCAACCTGCGGGATGAGTTCGAAAGGAATTTCATCTATAGATATTTTTTCAGAATAGAGGTTTTTTAAATTTAATTTAATAGCGTCAGTAGAATCAATAAATTCACCATTTAAATATTTTTTACCACCACTGAAATAAGCAAACTCTTTATCCATAACATGGCCCATAAATGATCTTCTCGTATCCCCAAGCGGCCCCTCTATGATTTCCCAACTAGGTTTTTTCAAGTTGGGCGTTAATCCAAAATGAGCATTAGTATGAGAGTACACCATATTATCTTCTACCACCTTTTGAATTGATTCTTTTGTATTTTCCCAAGCTCCAAGAGAATAAATTTTTTCACGACTAGGTAATTTTATATCGCGAAGAATACAAGTCTCTCCAGCAACACATAAAGGTGATGAAAAGAAATACTCAGGCCCTGTTTCAAGAAGTTTTAAAATCTGACGAGAACCTTGGTATCCATATTTTCTCCCACCATTGACAATATCAATGCTAAATTCAGTTTGGTTACTTGAAAGCCGCCAAAAATCTAAATCTTCAACAAGAACCTGGTCATCATATTTTTTTAAATTCATGAACAGTCTAGAACGGTTAACAACTCTGTTTAGAAAGTTTTGTGCCATCAAGTCGTAACGTAAAATAAATTGTCCATCAAGGTATGTTGTTGAGACTCCAAAGGCAACAAGACTTTCTTGTCCATGGTACTCAATAAGAGCTCCCGACATATTTTTATGAACACGAAACCGAATGGACGCCTCAAAATTATTAGTATTAAGGTAGGCAATATGGGAGAACTTCCCATTGTCGGCTTTTGGAAGCTCTTTCAATTTGATCACTATTTGTTTATTTGAATCTATTTCAATATTTTTTTCAAACCAATCTTTACTAGCATTATCTGAGAAACATTTTTTTGCCTCTGAAAAACTTAGCATTGCTTTTTTTTCACTGCCTTTTAAGTCGTAGATGAGTAGTTTTCCAAGGGCCACGACACAGGAAAATGATTTTGTTAATGAAATATTTTTAGCAATTCCTTGGTGATATTTTGACCTGGCATCACAATAGAATTGAAAAAATGGTGATAACTTTTCTTGAACAGTTTCATCAAAGCTAATGGCCAGTAAATCAAGACTGCCATCAGGAAGACAGACATTGTTTGCTCGATCAAAATCATTTTCAAACTCAGTAGGTAATGTCAACAGAGCCTGATGAAGTTGCTCGTTACCGTCATTTAAAATATCGTTGAGAGTTTGCTCGCCTTTAAAAAATAGCTGCTTCACTTCTGGCGGAGCTTCTTCTTCGTTAAACGTCACTTTGCAGCCTGTTGATAACAGAGAGAATGCAAATAACAATAGAATCAATTTATTATAATTCATAAACACTTCTTAATAGTGTTTATCCTATCGGCATTTAAACCAACTGTTTTAATCTGTTTTTCTAGGATGGGAATTTATTGTTAATCAAATTGAGCACTTACATTTGAAGGATCAAAAAGTGCATAACTTCCTTAAATTCGTAGAATTAACCCTACTGACAACAAATCTAGGCGTTATAAAAATACATCCAAGGGGCATATGTTTTTAATAACTTATCAACACGATTGTTAAAGCTCTCAAGTTCACGCTGAAGCCATACTAAAGCGGCATAGGAATTAATTTGCTTTGCCAGTATTTCTAAAAGCGTCCACAGTAAGTCAAACGCAGGCTGTAAATTGAGTTTTTTAACAAGCGCGTCCCACATGGAGTCAGCAGCTTCCACGTCTTTCCCATTATTAGTGACGACATATAATGGATTCTTCTTTTTCGTGTTTTTTCTCTTAGTTCTCGGCATGATTCCACTCCCTCATGATTGTCGCAAGTTCATTAAATTGATTCTGCAATGGAATAAACTCTTTTGATTGATAGTCAAATACACTTTTGCGCTGACTTTGAGATCGCACTAACTGACTTCGATTATAAAAAGGTGAAACCATTTTAAAATCTCCATCCCACTCTTCATTTAAATGATGCTCAATTTTCTCTAAATCAGTTATTTCTTGCTTTCTTCTCGCATCGACAAGATTGGGAATATGAGCAAGCACTTCAGGAATCTGCGTAACACCCATATCCTCAATATCATCCAAAACGTCATAAAGATGATTTAATCCTTTTCTGGAAAACTCATCAGGACGAAACGGTACCATCACTCCACCACTGGCACATAATGTGTTCACCACAAGTAGCCCTAATGTTGGAGGGCAATCAATAATAATAAAATCATATATTTCATTAAGGCCTGAGCGCTCAATAAATTTCTTTAAGATGAGAGGTCTAGAACCACTAATACCTGACACACTAAGCTCAAACCCTGAGAGATCCTGAGAGCTGGCAATTAAGTCAACACCTGAACGAGTTGCATGAATTACCTCACTCGTTAATGCTGGTGAATGAAGGTGCTTGAGCTCTCGTACAGAATTCATTAGGAGATGAAAAATACTATAGTCATTCTCACCGACTTCAACATCAAATAATAAGCTCAAATTGGCCTGTGGGTCCATATCGATACAAAGAACTTTTGCGCCAGATTTAGCAAGCGCAATCGCCGCATTAAAACACATGGTAGTTTTACCAACTCCCCCCTTTTGATTTAAAAAGGAGACGACTTTCGCACTTTTAGATTCGTTTTCTGATGTGGTTGATACTTTACGGTTTTTAAATAAAAATCCCATTTTTTCTCTCCGTGAAAAATCAACTTCATTTTACCTCAAAAGCCAAGGATACGGAAACTGAAAAAGGGTAAGATTCAATGTAAGTTGCTGATTTTGTCAAAAGGTACCGCGTACCTATTCGTGGTTGCCGAGGCGAGTTCCGGTTTGGGTTTCAAGATAATTTTTTTCAACAATCGGCATCACGCACCTAAACCCAATATCAACTCGGCTTCCGGCACTTTGCTCAACGAGTTCCATAAACCAGGTACCCGCACTACTTCCATTTTCATAACTACCACCGCTAATAATTGCCGCATCTAAAGGAGGTGAAGCATTGATATGAGCCGCTGTATTGAAAATCCACGCATCATCATGAAGCGCTTCACTGGTGATTCCATTAGTGGGCCCGATTTCAAATGTAAATGTTGTGTCTCCATGGGTATTAACAATTGGTAGGCCCAATGCGATGTTCATGCGTTTTGCTTGAAATGGTTCAGTATCAATTATCCAATCATCAAAGTGCTCATTGAAATCATCAACACTGCCATTTCCATCGATGTCTTCTCCCCAAAATGTGTCTTCACTATCAATATCTGGCGCAGGCCCAACCGAACCATCAAGGGAGTAGCCAGGGAAAGCAGAAAACTGAAAATCACTTCTACCCGAAAAGGAGTCATTGGTAAATTCACTTACATTTCCAATCACATCACGAAGACCAAACATACTTTGACACTCTTTTGTGTATTCACTACCGGTATGAAGCGAGCGAATTTCACTAACATCTGTTCCTGGAAGTGTGTGAACAAAACCAGCTGCGGGGTATTCAGTATCTGTAAAACCATCCTCAAGTCCGCTAGCTTCACTTGAATTACATTTTGAGGTCGAGTTTAAACTAAGTCCAGTTTCCAGTGTATTGATCTCTGAATTAGAATATTCATCGCCCCACTGTGAATAAGCTATTTGAAGAAGCCTTGATGGTAAACTCATATCATAAAATTGCTCATCATCACTTTCAACAAAAAAATCTCCTTTGCCTGAAGAGTCTGAAGTAATATGATCATCATCTGTATTAATCGTGGTGACGAGACCGAGAACATTTGTATTTAAATGTAGCCGTGACTCCTTGCAAATTGCATTTGCTTTTTCCTGAGTAATATTAACAAGAGGAGGTTGATGATGATTCATCAAACTATGGGTAGAAGAAAATTCGGTGACCGTTTGGAAAGCTTCCCAGGTATCATCATCCGAAATTGCACGGTAACAAGAACCATTTGAGCGATTATAATAAATCATCCCAGCACGCGACGCAGTGATATTACCGCTTGGCACGGTGTCTCCGAGACAATCACCATCATCATAATTATTTCCACTACACCCATTTTTTGTGTAAGGACAACCGGCTTCCACCTGCATAACGAGATAATCTTTTTCAATATCGTAAATATTGTCTGTGCTTCCAAAGCTCTCAAATTGACAGGTAAAATTATTATCGTTGTCGATTCTAAAATCCTCAGGATTTTCTTGATCAGTTCGCTCATTTGCGTGCATTATCTGACACATTTTTTTATTCGCCATCCAACGGTGAACAAGCGCCATATTTTTAGGCGGTGAGAGAATTCTAATCACGCTGTACGTTTCTGGACTCCTGCTAGAAACATTTTTAATAATAGGCCGAACCTCATAAAAGTAAACAGTCCCAGGAATTGGCGGCAACCTTGAGGACTCAAAACTATCTGTCCATTCACTAGCTCCTGCAGGGATGGGAAAAATATTGATGGGTTCATCTCGATTGAAATCAAAGCTTTGTGG
>Ga0255762_10003479_pt1 | contig 12387 bp, 10 predicted proteins | sample 101ome_16_FD_179962 | JGI IMG/M metagenome (GOLD analysis project Ga0255762, IMG submission 179962) | Coastal salt marsh microbial communities from the Groves Creek Marsh, Skidaway Island, Georgia - 101401AT metaG (version 2) | ecosystem: Environmental > Aquatic > Marine > Intertidal zone >...
GGGCGTCAACCGCGGCCTCTTCTCCAACGAAGCAGGGCAGGGCAGTGCCCCCATCGCCCATGCCTCAGCCAAGGGCCGGGAACCGGTCTCGGAGGGCTTCGTCGCGATTCTCGAACCCTTCATCGACACCATCTTGATTTGCACCCTCACGGGTCTCGTGATCCTGTCCTCCGGGGTTTGGAACGAAAAGTTCCCTAATGACTTCCAGGACTCAGACACCATCATCCTGGCTGGAGACCTTACGGACAGCGATGCACAGCACGTGACCGCCTTAAGCGCCTTCCTCACGGACCAGCCCTCCAGCGTGCAACGCTACTCGGGCACCATTGAGGTCCAGAACGGGGAGGCCACCCACGAGGGCTTCACCATTCTCCACGCCCGCTCCGTGGCGGAAAACGTGACCTACCATATCGGGCAGAATCGGCGTTTCACCGGGGAAGTGATGGTGCGCGACGGACGCATCGCGGAACCCGACGTCTACCTACGAGGCGAGTCCCTGATCCATTCTGCGGCCCTCACCGTGGAGGCCTTTAACCGCAGCTTCCTTGGCGGCATCGGCCCCTACATCGTGGCCTTCGGACTCATGCTCTTTGCCTTCTCCACGGCCCTGGCCTGGTCCTATTACGGGGATCGGAGCATGACCTTCCTCTTCGGAACGAAGTCGATCATGCCTTACCGTCTGGTTTACGTGGTGGGCTTCTTCCTGGCGGCCATCGCGGACACCACCCTAATTTGGCAGATTGCCGCCATCACCATGGTGGTCATGACCCTGCCGAACCTGTTGGGGCTTATGGTGATGCGCAAGGAGATCCGTCAGGAAATCCGCGATTACTGGACCGGCTTTTCTAAGGCCCACCCCGACGCGCCGAACCCCGCCCCGAAGGACAACGGCTAGGCGCGGGGTTCGCTAGGGCGTGAGGAGATCGCAGCGCGGGCACCAGACCAGAACCCCCGCACTGCGGTAGTCGAGGTTAAGCACCGCTTCCACGCCCCTGAAAACGGTGGCCAGCCAGGCGCCCAGGGGACCAGCGCTGGGGCGCGGTCCTAGGTCCACCGCGTCCAGCATTACCGAGAGCACCGCTTCCAGAGGCGAGAGGGGCGGAGTGAAGCGCTGCACCCGGTAGGTCTCTAGCTCCGCGAGGCGGGCGGCTTCCTCAATGGCGTCCTCCAGCCCGCCCAGCGCATCCACCAATCCCAGGTCAAAGGCGGCGCGGCCGCTCCAGACCCGACCCTCAGCCAGCGCATCCACCGCCTCCGGCGAAAGGCCCCGGCCTTCCGCCACCCGCGCCTGAAAGGCGGCGTAGGTGTGATCGATACCCGCCTGGATCATGGTGCGGAGCCCAGGGTTAAGGGGACGAAAGGCGTTGGTGGCGCCCGCCAGGGGATGGGTCTGCACCCCGTCGGTCGTGACCCCGAGAGCCCCGGCGCTGTCTTCGAAAGTTGCGGCCAAGGCGAAGGCACCGATGGAGCCGGTAATGGTGCCCGCCTCGGCGAAAATGTGGTCGGCGGTGCTGGATATCCAATAGCCCCCGGAAGCGGCCACATCTCCCATGCTTACCACCACGGGCTTGCCATGGCTCTGGACCAGGGCCAGGGCCCGGCGCACCTGTTCCGACTGGTTGGCGGCCCCACCTGGGGAATTCACCCGAAGCACCACCGCCGCCACGGCATCATCGAGCCGGGCATCATCAATCTGAGCGACCACGTCATCGCCCACCTGGCCGTCGCCTCCGGGCCCCGGGGCAATGGTGCCCTCGGCCACGATGACGGCCACGGCAGAGGCTTCGGGCATGGGTGCTTCGGGGCGATTCGCTAGATAGGCGCCAAGGCCAATCCCTTGAAATGCCATCGGATCCTCTGGCTCTGCGCCAAAGCGACTTTGAAGCCGATCCAGGCGTGCATCTCGGGGCAGGAGCTCGTCCACCAGGCCCGCCTCCAGGGCCAAGCGCGCGCTGTCGCCGCCGGCGGCCAGGAGGCGCTGAGGCCATTCCCGCAGCAGGCGATCGAAGGGCTCGGGGTCCATGCGGCGATTGGTCACCACCGCTTCCGCGTAGCCGGCCCAGAGGCTATCGATCAGGGCCTGATCCGCTTCCCGCGCCTCCGGCGACATATCGTTGCGGAGCAGTGGCTCCACCGCGGCCTTATAGCGACCGGCGCGAAGCACCTCGACGGAGACCTTCAAGCGGTCAAGCGCCGCACCAAAGTAGAGGGGCTCGCTCGCCAGACCCCGGAGCCAGAGATCGCCTTCCGGATCGAGGTAAAGCTCATCGCTGAAGCTCGCAAGATAATAGGCGCTCTGGGACAGGCCCTCGCTGTGGGTGACGACGATTTTTCCCGCCGCCCGGAGGTCCGCGAGCGCTGCGCCCAAGCGCTCGAGGGTGGCAAAGCCAGCCCCGGGAAAAGCATCAAGGTCAAGCACCACGCCCCGCAGAGACGAATCCGTTTCCAAGGCCTTCAGGGCTCGAAGCACCTCGGCCAGGACCAGGGGCGGCGGCCCGCCCTCATCAAAAAGCGCCGCCAGGGGGTCGGGGGTCGGGGGCGCCTCCACGAGAGGCCCATCGAGGGTCAACACGAGGGCGCCCCCTTCCGGCACCGGGGGGGTGCCGTCACCCTGGGATAACCCCAGCGCCACCAAAACCACAATCAGCACAAAGCCCACATTGGCTAGGTTGCGGCGCAGGCCTTCTAGGCCGCGATTCATTCGAGCCCAGAGGCTGGGATTTTCAGAAGACATCGGGGTGCTCCTTAGGCGGCGGGGGCGGCGGGGACGGCGAGCCAGAAGATCCGGAGGGTACAGGCCAAGGCGAGGATCCAGAGGAGGGAACGCAGCTTGTCCCGGTCCGTGATGTAGGCCCAGCCATAGGCTAGGCGAAGGCCGAGAAAGGCGTAGGCGAGGGTGGTGACCTCGGAGACCCGCTCGGGCGCTAGCACCATCGCGAAAATTACCGCGGCAGCGAAGGGTGGGAAGGCCTCATGGCTGTTCTCCTGCGCCGCCTGAGCGCGGGCTTGAGCCCCCTCCAGCCGCGCAAGCCACGCACGGGGCGCGCGATTGTCATAGCCCCCCTGGCGCTTGGCGATGCCAGCAAAGACAATGGGCAGTAGCGCCGCGAGGGCAACGGCAAGAATCAGTGCGCTCATAAAAGGGCTCCAGGGTGGGCTTGAGCGTTTAAGTGTACCGACAATCGGAGCCGCCGCACCGTGGAAACCCAGCCCCTTTGGACCGGACCTGAGCTTTCGAAGCTTTGGGGCATCCCCTGCGACGCAAAGCTGCGGTGCACCGGCATCAGTCTCGACTCCCGTAGCCTCGTCCCTGGCGATCTCTTCTTCGCCCTCCAGGGGCAGGATCCCCGCTTTCACGGCGCGAGCAGCCATGGGCAGGACGGTCAGCGCTTTGCGGCCCACGCCCTCGAGCAGGGAGCGGCTGCAGTGGTGGTGCGGGAGAGCCTTGGGGCGGGGGCTCGGGAAATCGTCCTACCGGACCCCTTCGAAGCCCTCTGGGTCCTCGCCCGAGGGGCTCGGCAGCGCTGCTCCGGGCCAGTCTTCGCCCTCACCGGCTCCTCGGGAAAGACCACGGCCAAGGCGCTGCTCACCGCAGCCCTTCAGGCGCACTTCGGCGCAGGCGTCGTGCACGCGACGGAAGGCAGCTTAAACAACCACCTGGGCGTGCCCCTATCTCTGGCCCGTTTGCCTCGGGGCTCGGCAGCTGCCGTCTTTGAGCTGGGCATGAACCGGCCCGGGGAAATCGCGCCCTTAAGCCAGCTAGTGCAGCCCACGGTGGCTCTCGTGCTCAATATCCTGCCCGTGCACCTGGAGGGGCTTGGAAGCCTCGCGGCCATCGCCGAGGAAAAACTTTCCATCGCTGCAGGCCTCGGTCCCGAGGGCGTGCTCGTCTGCCCCAAAGATCGCGCGCCCAAGCGTCAGCGGATCGTGACCTTCGAAGATCACCGAGGGCAGGGGTCCTCAGCGGACTTTGCCCGTGATGACATGGGGGTGCTTCAGAGCCGAGGCGCTGGCGTCGACTTAAAACCCCTCGGTGCGGAGCACCGGCAGCGGAGCGCCACGGCCATTCTTGCCTGCCTCCAGGCGGCGGGGCTGCCCCTAGCGCCCGCCGTGCCCGCCATGGCAGCAGTGCCCGCCCCCAAGGGCCGGGGCTCCCGGCTAGAGGCCGGGGGCTGCGTAGTTATCGATGAGAGCTACAACGCCAATCCGGAAAGCATGCGCCTGGCCCTGCGCGATCTCTACGCCGCTCCGGCAAAGGGACCTAGGCTTGCCTTACTGGCCGACATGCTCGAATTGGGCGAAGACGCACCAGCTTTCCATGCTGCCCTGGAGGAGCACCTCACCGGACTCGACGGAGTGTTTCTCCTCGGGCCGCTCATGAAGCCCCTGGCCGAGCGCCTCGGGCCACGGTGCCGGGGATGGTGGCCCAGCACGGACGCCCTCGACCTCACTCCGATCCTCGATGCCCTAGGCCCGGGGGCTCAGCTTTTGGTGAAGGGGAGCAATCGCTTTTTCTGGCAGGCGCGCACCGTCGATCGGCTTCGCGATGCCCTAGAGGCCCGTGGCATACTCCCCTCATGAGCACCGCACCCGCCCCAGGGCCCGTAGATCGCTTCGGCCGCCGCTTCCGTAACCTAAGGGTCAGCCTCACGGCGGCCTGCAACTACGCCTGCACCTACTGCGTACCCGATGGCAAACGGCTGCTCCGCGCCGACCGGGAACTCGACGCCGAGCAAATGCTCCGGGCGATCGAACTGCTGGTGCGCGGGGCGGGCATCGATCGCTTGCGCCTCACCGGGGGCGAGCCCCTGGTGACCCCGAAATTCGACTACCTCTTCCCGCGCATCATGGACCTTGGCCTCGAGGACGTGAGCCTCACCACCAATGGACAGCTCCTCGGACCCAAGGTGCCCTTACTGGTGGCCAGCGGCCTTAAGCGCATCAACATCTCCCTCGATACGCTAGACCCCACGGCCTTCCGTCCCCTGGCCCGGGGCGGCGACCTGGCCACGGTGCTGGCCGCCATCGACGCCTGTCTCGAGGCGGGGCTCAAGGTGAAGCTGAACATGGTGCCCGTGCGATCGAGCAATCGGAGCCAAATCGAGCCCCTGCTGCGCTATGCCCTGGACCGGGGCATGGAACTTCGCTACATCGAGCTCATGCGCATGGGCCATCTCAGCCACAGCGCCGCCTTCGACCGGGACTTCATTGGAATGGAAGAAATCCTGGCACTGATTGGCGAGCACCACAGCTTCGAGCGGACGGAAGCCCCCTTCGATAGCACGGCGCGGCGCTTTGCGGTGGTCGGAGGTGGCACTTTCGGCATCATCCCCAACGAGTCCGAGCCCTTTTGCTCAAGCTGCACCCGCCTTCGCCTGTCATCGGAGGGGGATCTCTACGGGTGCCTGTCCTCCTCCGCCCACCAGCCTCTCCGGCCGCTGCTGGCGCTGCCCCGGGAAGAGGCCCTCACGCGGCTGCCGGCACTTCTCGAGGCGACCCTCAAAGCCAAGCAACCCGTTGCCTTTACCGGCGGGACCATGGTGATGAAATTCATTGGCGGCTAGGAGCCCAACGGTGACCCTCCCTCGATTAACCCTGGAAGCCCTTACCGAACGCCTCGCGGAAGCCAGCGGGCAGAAGCGCCCCCCCGTGGACACCTGGAACCCCAGCCACCGGGGAACCATCGATATGACCATTGCGCGCGATGGGCGTTGGTTCCATGAAGGGGGAGAGATCAAGCGGCCGGCGCTGGTGGCGCTCTTCGCCTCGATCCTGCGGTGCGATGGCGAAGGGCATTGGCTAGTCACGCCCGCGGAAATGCTGCGCATCACGGTGGAAGACACCCCCTTTCTTGCCGTCGATTTAGAGGTGGCCGGGGAGGGTGCGGGGCAGCAGCTCATGCTGAAGACGAACGTCGGCGATTGGGTGCCCGTGGATGCTATCCACCCCCTGGTCGCGCGCGATGAGAGCGCAGGGGGGGGCGTGGTGCTTCCGGTGCGAGGACAGCTATGGGCTCGTCTTGATCGCCCCACCTACTATCACCTCGCCTCCCTGGCCGATAGCGAGCCCCCCTTCGCGGTAGTCAGCGCGGGGCTGCGCTTCCCCCTTATTCCCGAGGGCGCCCCGGAAGCGCTGTAATCGCCGCAACGAAAAACGGGCCCGCAGGCCCGTTTCGTCGATCGGTTGCTTTTCTACATGTTGGGGTAGTTCGGGCCGCCCGCACCCTCAGGGGTCACCCAGGTGATGTTCTGCGCCGGATCCTTGATATCGCAGGTTTTGCAGTGAATGCAGTTCTGCGCATTGATCACAAACTTCGGGCCGTCTGCTTCCTTCACCACCTCATAAACCCCTACGGGGCAGTAGCGCTGCGCCGGCTCATCGAAACGAGGCAGATTCTCCCGAATGGGGAGGTCCGGATCCGTAAGCTGAAGATGGCAGGGCTGGTCCTCTTCATGGTTGGTGTTAGAGAGATACACGGAAGAGGACTTATCGAAGCTGAGCACCCCATCGGGCTTCGGATAGGACGGCGCCTTACAGGCGCTGGCCGGCTTCAGGGTGGCGTAATCTGGCGTTTTGTCGCTCAGGGTGAAGGGCAGCTTGCCTGCAAAGAGGGTTTGATCGACCCAGGCAAAGGCCGAGCCCGCGAGCATGCCGAACTTGTGCATGGCGGGACCCGCATTCCGCGCCTCGGACAGCTCCTCAAAGAGCCAGCTGTCCTGAAACTTCTCGGCGAAGGCGGGGACCGTCTCACCCCCTTCGCTCCCCGCCGCAAGCTTCTCGACGATGGCCTCGGCGGCAAGCATGCCGCTCTTCATCGCCGTGTGGCTGCCCTTGATCTTAAGGAAGTTCAGGAAGCCTGCGTCGTCGCCGGCGAGCACCGCACCGGGAACGGTGAGCTCGGGGAGCGCTTGGAGACCCCCTTTGACGATGGCCCGGGCCCCGTAGGCCACGCGGGTGCCACCCTTGAGCGTTTCCGCGAACAGGGGGTGGTGCTTCATGCGCTGAAATTCATCGAAGGGCGAGACATGGGGGTTGCTGTAGGCCAGGTCCACAATCAGCCCCACCACCACCTGCTGGTTCTCGAGGTGGTAAAGGAAGCTACCCCCAGTGTTCCCAGCGGTTTCCGCGAGGGGCCAGCCTATGCTGTGCACGACCTTGCCGGGTACGTGCTGCTCCGCAGGGATGTCCCAAAGCTCCTTGAAGCCAATCCCGTAGTGCTGCGGGCCCGCGTTCTTGTCGAGCTCAAATTTCTTGATGAGCTGCTTGCCCAGGTGGCCGCGGCAGCCCTCGGAGAAGATCGTGTACTTTGCGCGCAGCTCGTAGCCCGGGGTAAAGGAGCCCTTGGGTTGACCATCCCGACCCACACCGAGGTCGCCGGTGGCTACGCCGACCACGGCACCGTCGTCGTTGTAGAGGATCTCGCTAGCGGCGAAGCCCGGGAAGACGTTCACCCCGAGGTTTTCGGCCTGCTCCCCAAGCCACCGGCAGAGATTGCCCAGGCTGATCGCATGGTTGCCTTCGTTGTGGGTGGCCTTCGGTACGAAAAAACCGGGAATCTTCACCTTGTGGTCACCATCGGGGAGGTAATAAACCTCGTCATCGGTGACCGGGTTGTTAAGGGGGGCGCCCTCGGCCGCCCAGTTCGGGAAGAGCTCATCCAGAGCCCGCGGCTCGACCACGGCCCCAGACAGAATATGGGCGCCGATCTCCGAGCCTTTTTCGACGAGGCAGACGGACCATTCCTGCCCCGCGGCCTGGGCCAGTTGCATGATCCGGCAAGCCGCCGAGAGCCCCGCAGGCCCACCGCCGACAACGACCACATCAAATTCCATCGCTTCCCGTTCTACGGCGTCCACGCCTCTCTCCCTTGCTAGGCCCTTACGAGCAGTTCCCGTGAGCCCCGAAGTATAAACGACGGGGCAGGGGGGCTCCATCACGGGGCCGGACCCTTGCCTTGACCCCTCTGGGGGCCAGGGTCAGAATACGCGCCGTTCCTAAGGCGCCCCTATGCGCCTTACTTTGCTGTCCACGGGCCTTATCGGGCCCCCTAGCTATGGGAAGTGGCCCATGAAAGTGCTCGTCGCGATCAAGCGCGTCATCGATTACAACGTCAAGGTGCGGGTCAAGGCCGATAACAGCGACGTTGACCTCACCAACGTCAAAATGGCGGTGAATCCCTTCTGCGAAATCGCCATCGAAGAGGCTGTGCGCTTGAAGGAAAGCGGCCAGGCCACGGAAGTGGTCGCCGTGGCCGTGGGCCCGACCCAGTGCCAGGAGCAGCTACGCACCGCGCTGGCCCTTGGCGCCGATCGCGCCGTCCTGGTGGAAACCGACGGCTTCCCCCAGCCCCTGTCCGTCGCCAAGCTTCTGAAGGGCGTTTACGACCAGGAGCAGCCTGGGCTCGTGATCTTCGGTAAGCAGTCCATCGACGCCGACAACAACCAAACGGGGCAAATGTTTGCTGCCCTCGCGGGCCTCGGCCAGGGCACCTTTGCCTCTAAGGTCGAAATCGCCGGCGATACGGTGAACGTCACCCGGGAGGTGGACGGCGGTCTGCAGACCGTGGCCCTCAAGGCCCCCGCCGTGGTCACCACGGACCTGCGCCTCAATGAGCCGCGCTATGCCTCCCTGCCGAACATCATGAAGGCAAAGAAGAAGCCTCTTGATACGCTCACCCCGGAAGCCCTGGGCGTGGAGGTTAAGGCCACCATTGAAACCCTTCGGGTCGAGCCTCCGGCGGAGCGCCAGGGCGGCATCAAGGTCGACTCGGTGGAAGCCCTCGTCGACAAACTCAAGAACGAAGCCAAGGTTATCTAAGGGCGCGCTAGGGAGCTTTAAGCCATGAGTATTCTTCTTGTAGCAGAACACAACAACACCGCGCTCAATCCCGTCACGCTGAACGTGGTGGCGGCGGCGCAGGCCATCGGTGGAGACATCACCGTACTAGTCGCCGGCGAAGGCTGCGGCGCCGCCGCTGAAGCCGCGGCCGCGCTGCCCGGGGTGAGCAAGGTGCTCTGCGCCGACGCCGCGGTCTACGGCAAGCAGCTGGCCGAGAACGTCGCCCCCCTCATCGCCGAAGCCGCTGCGGGCCACAGCCACGTGCTGTCCGCCCATAGCACGAACGGCAAGAACACCATGCCGCGGGTCGCGGCCCTTCTCGATGTGAACATGGTCTCCGACATCATCTCCGTGGAAAGCGAAGACACCTTCAAGCGGCCCTTCTACGCGGGCAATGCCATCGCCACGGTGAAGAGCTCCGATGCGATCAAGGTGGTCACGGTGCGTCATACGGCCTTCGACCCCGTGCCTACGACCGGCGGCAGCGCTGCGGTGGAGGCCCTGGGGAGCGTCCACGACGCGGGCGTGTCCAGCTTTGTGAATGAGGAAATCGTCAAGCTCGACCGTCCTGAGCTCACCGCCGCCCGGGTGGTGGTATCGGGGGGCCGGGGCATGGGCAGCGGCGAGAACTTCAAGATCCTCGAAGGGGTTGCGGACAAGCTGAACGCCGCCATGGGTGCGTCCCGGGCCGCGGTGGATGCGGGTTTCGTGCCGAACGATATGCAGGTGGGGCAAACGGGCAAGATCGTCGCCCCCGAGCTCTACATCGCCGTGGGCATCTCCGGCGCCATCCAGCACCTTGCGGGAATGAAAGATTCCAAGGTGATCGTGGCCATCAACAAGGACGAGGATGCGCCGATCTTCCAGGTGGCCGACTACGGCCTCGTGGCGGATCTGTTCCAAGCGGTTCCTGAGCTCGAAGCTAAAATCTAGCTTTATCGCGTAAGCTATTGAAAAGCCCGGCGCTGCCGGGCTTTTTTTTGCCTAAAGAGGCAAGCCTAGGGTCGGCGACCGCCCGTGTACCAGCGCACGGGCTTCAGATCCTTCTCCACGTCCTGCACCACATCCAGGCATAGAGCGAAGAGCGCCATGCGAATCACTACGCCGTTGTCCGCCTGGCGGAAGATCGCTAGCGCCGGATGGGCATCGAGATCCGAGTCGAGCTCCTGGGCGCCCGCCCGGGAGTCCCGGGGTAGGGGATGCATGATCACGGTCTGGGGCGCGCAGTGCTCCGTGTAGACCGCCTGATTCAGACGGAATAGGCCTCGGTAGCGCGCGGCCTCCTCGGGGCTCGGGAAGCGCTCCTCCTGGGTACGGGTGACATAGACGATTTCCGCCGCCGCAAGCCCCGGTGCCAAGGTGTCGTGGCGAAACACCCGGTGGCCCCGAGATCGGAGCGCCTCTTCGTACACCGGCGGCAAGGCCAGCTCCGGCGGGCTAATGAGATGAAACTCGATGGCCGGATATAAATTCAGAAGCTGCACCAGGGAGTGGACAGCACGACCGTAGCGAAGATCCCCCATGAGGGCGATGCGGAGCCCCTCAAGGCTGAGCCCTAGAGCCGCGCGCTCGCGGCGAATGGTGTAAAGATCGAGCAGCGCCTGCGTAGGGTGCTCCCGAGCGCCATCTCCGCCGTTCAAGACAGGAACGCGGCTCGCCTGGGCGAAGCGATCCACGGCGCCTTCCTCGGGATGACGCATCACAATGACGTCGCTGTAGCCGGAGAGCACCCGAGCCGTATCTTCCAGCGATTCCCCCTTCGCCAGGGAAGAGCTCTCCATGCCGATGGTTTCCCGCACCTCTCCCCCGAGGAGGTTGAAGGCGCAGCCGAAGCTGATCCGAGTGCGCGTGCTGGGCTCGAAGAACATGTTGCCGAGAATGGCGCCCTCGAGCACCCGGGTCACCATGCGCCGCTCGGCGAAGGGCACCATGCGGTCGGCGACGGAAAACACCGTCTCCACGGCCTCGAGGCTCAGTTCCTGGACGCTAAGGAGGTGCTGCCCCGCAAACGCTTTGATCATGCTGTTGAATCCCTGGTGGATGGCGCCAGTTTACGTCATTTCCCCAGGCCCCGGGCCACCTGAGCGAGCAGGGTGCGGAACCAGAGGAGGGGCGGATCAGCGTCGCGTTGGGACAGCCAATACAAATGGCTTTCCAGTGGGGGGAGGGGAAAGGGCAGGGGCTCGCGGCGAAGGGGATAGCGCAAGGCCATATGGTCCGCGAAGCTCTCGGGCACGGTAAGGGCAAGATCGGAGGTCATAAGCACCTCCGGCGCCACAAGGAAATGCTGCGCCCGTAGCATGATGCGCCGCCGCTTCCCCAGGCGCTCCAGGGCGAGATCCACGTGACCGAGGCCCCGGGGCCGGGAGGACAGGTGGATATGATCGAGCTCAAGAAAGCGCTCCAGGGTCAGCGCCTGGGCGCCCAGGGGATGATCCTGGCGCAACACGCACACATAGCGATCTTCTGCCAGGGGCGCGTGATGAACGAGGGGATCGGACAGCAGGGGGACATCGAGGGCCAAATCAAGCGCCCCGGTCGCAAGCGCCTGCACCAGGTCTCGGCGAGGCACGGAAAAGCTTTCCAGGGTCACCCCCGGGGCCTCCTCCCGAAGCAGCTGCACCAGCCGGGGTAACAGCCGCGCTTCATTTAAATCGCTCATGCTGATGCGAAAGCGTAGGGCCGCCCCCGCGGGCTCGAAGGGGTGGGCTGCACTGAGGGGATCTTCGAGGAGACGAAGGGCTTGCCGCGCGGGGCCAATCAAATCCTTTGCGAGGGCCGTCGGTACCATGCCATGGGCCGAGCGCAGAAAGAGCGGGTCGCCAAAAACATCCCGAAGCCGCGCCAGCGCGTGGGAAGTCGCGGGCTGGGAGAGGCCCAGGCGTCGCCCCGCCTTTGTGAGGCTACCCTCGGCGTAGATGGCATCGAGGACGCGATAGAGATTGAGATCCATGCGGGCGCCGCCGCGGCCGGGGGGTGCTACTTGCATGGGCGCTCCTGTCACGCAATTGCCATAGAGGGGCCTCGCCCCCCCTTGCTATCATCATGCTCTCACTGAGGCGGGCCCATGGCTATGACGGAAACTGCACCCCTAAGCGCTAGCGCCCCCGAGTCGGCCCCGGCCCCGGCCCCGGCGAAGGTTGGCCCGCTCCTCTCCTTTGCCTATGCCCGGCGTCATGGGGTATTGCTGATGCTGGACGGGCAGGGGGCTACGCAGGGCTACTTCCGCCCCTCGGCCCAGGCGCCAGCGATCGCCGAGGCCCAGCGCCGTGCGTCCGGGCCCATCAGCTGGACCGGCGAAAGCGAAGAGGCTTTTGAGGCAAGGCTCGGCAGCGCCTTTGAGCGCGAGGGCTCCGCAGCTCGGCAGATGGTGGAGGATCTCGGCGAAGCCTTCGACCTTGCTGCCCTCGCGGAGGAGGTCCGGGAAACGGAAGATCTTCTGGCTCAAGAAAACGAAGCGCCCATCATTCGCCTCTTAAACGCCATCCTTTCGGAAGCCATCCGGGAAGATGCCTCAGATATCCACCTAGAAACCTTCGATCATATCCT
>Ga0255762_10003481_pt1 | contig 12386 bp, 14 predicted proteins | sample 101ome_16_FD_179962 | JGI IMG/M metagenome (GOLD analysis project Ga0255762, IMG submission 179962) | Coastal salt marsh microbial communities from the Groves Creek Marsh, Skidaway Island, Georgia - 101401AT metaG (version 2) | ecosystem: Environmental > Aquatic > Marine > Intertidal zone >...
TCTTAATTTGGTTAGAAAAACAAACGATTAACTCATTAGATTTAGCTACATCTCTTGAGGATTTTACCTTAAGTTTTTGAATATTTTTTTGGGTATTGCTCAATAAATCTCTAACCATGAGATCAATTGAGTCTCTTATAATTTGATAAATTGCAATTTTATAATTTTTATTAGTAATTTTATTTTTATATTTTTTATGAATATTTTTAAAAAAATCTATTTCGATCAATTCCTCCATTTTAAAAAGATTAGCTTTTATTCCGTCTTGAATATCATGATTGTTATATGCAATATCATCTGAAATTGCTGAAATTTGAGCTTCAAGAGAGGGAAATGAATTATATTTAATTTTACTTTTAAAGGTATTCAGCCCTATTAGCTTGTTAACTAAACCAATATCCTCAACTGGTCCGTTATGTTTAAGAAGGCCTTCTAACGTTTCTATAGTTAAATTTAATCCTTTAAACTTAAAATACTTATTTTCTAAAAACATAACTATTCTTAAAGTTTGAAGGTTGTGATCAAAACCACCATAATTATCCATGCATTCATGTAAGGCATCTTCTCCAGCATGACCGAACGGAGTGTGGCCTAAATCATGTGCTAAACTTAAAGTTTCGGCTAAATCCTCATTTAATTTTAAATATTTAGCTATTGATCTTGCAATTTGAGCAACTTCTATTGAGTGAGTAATCCTTGTTCTAAAATGATCTCCCTCAGTATTAACAAATACTTGGGTTTTATGTTTTAACCTTCTAAATGATGCACTATGAATAATACGATCTCTATCTCTTTGAAAAGGAGATCGATATTTTGAGTTTGCTTCCTTAATTAGTCTGCCTTTACTTTTGTATACCCCTAACAAAGCGTCTTTTTTCATCCTTTAATTAAAATAATTAAGTATTATATTAGTAATATCAGTGTTGAGACATGATTAAAGAAATTAAATTTACAGATAATGCGTTAAAACAAATAGAAAGTTTGTTAGCAAAAAAAGACAAAGGTTCATTTTTTAGAATCGCTATTAAAGGTGGTGGTTGTTCAGGATTTCAATACGAATTCACTTTTGATAAATCAAAACAAGATGACGATTTAAATTATCAAAATATTTTAATTGATAAAACTTCTGCAGATTTACTTAAAGGATCTGAGGTTGATTATGTTTCTGAGTTAATAGGTGAACAATTTAAAATATCTAACCCACAAACAAAATCCTCTTGTGGTTGCGGTGTTTCTTTCTCACTTTAATGCTGATTTCATCCTGGAATGTCAATTCTGTAAGAGCACGAATTGAAAATATCAAAAGTTATTTATTAAAATATAAACCAGATATTTTAATGATGCAGGAAATCAAAACCGAGGATATCAATTTTCCTTATGATGATTTTTCTTCAATGGATTATGAAAGCCACGTATTTGGTCAAAAAAGTTATAATGGTGTAGCAATTATTTCTAAAAATAAATTAAAAAATATTAAAACTGATTTAATTAAAGATAAACTAAAACAATCAAGAATAATTTCTGCTGAATTTGAATATAAGAAAAAAACTATACAATTAATTAATATATATACCCCAAATGGAAATCCTGTTGATACTGAAAAATATGACTACAAAAAAAATTGGCTTGATCAATTAATCAAACAACTAAAAACTTTATCTAAAAAAAATCCAAATTTAATTTTAGCTGGTGATTTTAATATAATTCCATCAGCAGAAGATGTTTATAATGTAAAAAGTTTTGAGGATGACGCTTTATATAGGTTGGAAATCAGAAAAAAATTTAGAGAGATGATAAATCTAGGTTTTAACGATGTTTATAGATATTTTAATGAAGAGAAAGAAGGATATACGTTTTGGGATTATATGAGGGGTGCCTGGCAAAAAAATAATGGCATGAGAATTGATCATTTTTTAGTTTCAAATTCACTAATTGATCAAATTAAAGATATAAATATCAACAAAGATCCTCGTGGAAGAGAAAAACCCTCTGACCACACTCCTATTGAAATTACTTTAGCTTAAAGATTTAATTTTATTAACCAACTCTTCGTTTATATTTCTTGGACCTGTGTCCAGTCTATTTTTATGACGTCTTTCACCTGGTAATCTTACTTCACCCATTGATTTCATCTTCTCAAAAAATTCTTCCGCGTGTTTTTGCCAGTTTGTTCCTGAAGTTTTATCTGGACTTATCGCTAATATAAATTCACCACCACTTGGAGGACCACCATCGTTATTATCTTTAGCAGCTGTTTCATAACTAAAATTGTCTCCAACTAAAGCGCCGGCTAATAATTCAACCATCATCGCAATTGCAGATCCTTTGTAACCACCGAAGGGTAATAATACTCCACCATCAGCAATTTCACCTGGATCAGTTGTTTCTTTTCCATCTTTAGTCAAACCAGTTCCAAGTGGAACTTTATGCCCTTCTCTTTTAGCAACTTGAACTTCTCCCATTGCCATCGATGCAGTTGCCATGTCGTAAACGACTGGAGTTTTACCAGGTCTTGGCCAAGCAAATGAAATTGGGTTCGTTCCAAATAATGGTTTTATTGCTCCTGCTGGTGCAACAGCAGGTTTGTAAGATGTGCATGCAAAAGCAACTAAACCATCTTCAGCTAACTTTTCTGTTTCAGGCCACATAGCAGCCATATGATGTGAATTGTTTATTGCTAATACAGCAACACCATTTTCTTTTGCAGCTTTAGCTAATTCAGGTAATCCTTTATTTAATACAACAGGTGCTAAACAATTATTTCCCTCAACTTTAATTACAGAAGGTGATATTTTTTTTACTTCAGGTTTCCCTTTGCCATTTATCTTTCCACCTTTAAGGCCTATCACATATGCTGGTAATCTAAACAAACCATGTGATACTGATCCATCTCTTTCAGCATTTCTAATTAAATCTGATAAAATTGATGCTGTCTCATCATTGCATCCATTAGCTAAAAGAGTTTTTTTAGCTAAATCATAAATTTCATTTAATGTAAGTGCTACAGTAGTCACTCATTCATTTAATATTATTTATGTTTGGTTTTCAAATCCTTTTTTAGATCTTCGTGATCACCTACAACAGTATGATATTTACTTTTAGTTACATATTTTTCCAAGAATGGAACGGCTAATAAAGGTAAAAATCCTCCAATCACAATACCAAAAGCTGCACTTTGTAAATCTGGATCGGCTAAAGCTGCTATAAAGTCAGCAATAATATGTGCAAAAACAATTCCAACAATTCCAGCTATTGCTCCATTTGAGATAATTTTAAGAAATCTATTAATACTCCAACCTGTATAAAAACCTATCAAAGGAATTAAAGTATGAATAAATCCAAAGGTTGCTCCCCTTAAAATACTGTGCTCTTCTATTAGCTCTTCCATAAAATGAAGGATTTCAGGTAATTCATGAGAATGTCCCTCTGCAGCTTGAACAGCGGTTAAACTAAATAAGTAGATGGCTGACGATAAAAACCCTATTTTTTTCATTAATTACACTCCTTGCATGTTGTTAGCACTTCCATTTTAAATTTATTAAAATCATATTTTTTAATATTGTTTTTTTTAAAAAATTCTAAAAAGATATTTGATTTAAGTTCTTCTGTGTCACCACATTTCTCACATATTGCTATAGCTGTATTATGATTATCTTCATGAGTATGATTACATAAAATATAAGTTTTTGTTTGATTTGATTTATGTATTCTCTCTTCTTCAATCAAACTATCCAGTGCTCTATAAACAGTCATTGGTTGAGTTTTTTTAATTTTTTGTAGCTTATCTAATATCTCATAAGCAGTTAAATGCTTGGATGATTTTTTAATTATATTAAAGACTAATTCTTTATTAGACATATTGTTATGTTATAACATAACATAATATTGTCAACATAATTTAACACTTATGTTTAAAAAAATTATTGTCTAGATAATATATATTTGATTATATTAGATTGATGAAAGACTTAAATTTATTTAAGAAAAATGGATTTATCGTAAAAGAAAACCTGATTTCTCAAACAAAGATAAATAAAATTAATAAAATTGTTAATGAAGTAATTTCAAAAGAAAAAAAAAGAAAAAAAACTAATGTTACAAATGGAACTCAGTCCTATGATAATTACCATTTTGTCTACAATTCAGGTTCTTCAAAAAATAAAGAAATATTAAGATTAAATAATCCTCAGAACAGACATAAAGTTTTCTATGATTTATCAAGAGATAAAAAGATTATATCAATAGCTAAAAAATTATTAGGAGGAACAGTTAGGTTTCATCTTGGTAAATTAAATTTTAAGCTTCCAAATAAGAAAAAAGGAAGTGAAATAGGATGGCATCAAGATTGGGCTTTTTACCCGCATACGAACGATGATTTAATCACAGTTGGTATATATTTAGATGATTGCTATGAGAAAAATGGGCCTCTTAAAATAATAAAAAATTCACACAAAAAGAAATTATACAGCCACCATAGTAAAGAAAATTATTTTATTGGAAAAATAGATACTAAGAAAAATAAAATAGGAACTAAGGATAGTGTTTCCATAACTGGAACGGCTGGAACAGTAGTATTTTTTCATTGTAGATCAGTTCATGGGTCTGGACACAATCAAATGAATAGCTCAAGGCCCTTAATTTTATTTGGTTATAGAGCATGTGATGCGTGGCCATTAATAAATGATGGAAACCCTCATCCTGAGGTTAATTTAGAAAATTATGATAAAAATATTATTGTTGGAAATAAATCTATAAAACCAAGATTAACTAAAGTTCCAACAATAATCCCACTACCTAAGAAGAAACATTATATTTCTATTTACGAACTTCAAAAAAATTAAATAATTTTTAAATAAGAGAATAACCAGATGATCTAACAGTTCTGATAAGTTCTTTTTTGTTTTTAATATTTATAGATTTTCTTAATCTTCTTATATGAACATCAATTGTTCTGCTCTCAACATTTACATTGTTTGGCCAAACGTTTTCTAAAATCTGATCTCTAGAATAAACTCTTTTTGGATTTACTAGAAAAAATTCTAGTAGTCTAAATTCAGTTGGTCCAAGGTGGATTTCTTGGTCATCCCTATATACTCTTTTTTCAATTCTATCTAAATTTAAATCATCGAATGTTAAATTGTTTGATACAGTATTTGGGTTTGATCTTCTTAATACGGCTTTAATTCTAGATTTAAGCTCATTAAAACTGAAAGGTTTTGTTAGATAGTCATCTACTCCACTATCTAAACCTTTTATTTTATCCTCTTCCTCACCTTTTGCAGTTAACATAATTATAGGTAAACTTTTAAAACTATTATCTTTTCTTATACTTTTACAAATTTCTATCCCTGAAAGGTCAGGCAACATCCAGTCTAACAAGAGTAAATCAGGCTGAAATTTTTTTAATTCTTTTAAACCATCGTTACCATTTATTGATGATGATACTATAAATCCGTTTTTTTCTAGATTATGTTGAATTAATTGAATTATTGAAGGTTCGTCTTCAATAATAAATATCCTACCATTCATTTTTATTGTTGAATAACTTTTCCTTTAGGTCTGCTACCTTTTAAGTATTCACCTTTAATTAAAAAACAAATTGTTTCAGCAATATTGGTTATATGATCTCCCGCTCTTTCAAGATTTTTTGTTGCAAAAATCAAATGAGTAGAGAAATCTAAATTCTTTTTATCTTTTGAGAGAAAATCAATAACACTTTCCATAGCTATATAGGTCAAATCATCAACTTGTTCATCTTTTTCCCATACCTCTTTAGCTTTGTCATAATTTTTGTTTACATAACTATCTAGAACATCATTTAATTGTTTTATTACTAAATCTCCTAATCTCTTTAAATTTCCTAATAACTCCTCGGGTAAATCTAATGGTAATGGTTTGACTTTTTTTGCATTACTTTTAGATAGATCACCTATTCTTTCCAAGTCTTGAGATATTTTTAAAGAACTAATTGTTTCTCTTAAATCAATAGCCATAGGTGCTCTTTTGACAAGTAAAGTCATGATCTGAGTATCTATTTTAGATCTGAATTTATTTATTTCTTCGTCACTTTTAATAATTTTATCAATAGAATCTTTATCAACTTTGATTACGGCATCCATAGAATCTACCATTTGAGACTCTGTTAAACTTCCCATTTTAATTACTGAATCAATTAAGTATCTTAATTCTTCTTCGTATGATTTTACTGTGTGCTCATTACTCATAATTTACCCAAATCTACCTGTAATATAGTCTTGTGTCATTTTATTGTCAGGATTTTTAAAAATTTTCTCTGTTTTACCTACCTCAATTAACTTACCTAGATGGAAAAAGCCTGTTTTTTGTGAAACTCTAACTGCTTGAGCCATTGAGTGTGTTACAATCACAATTGTATATGTTTTTTTAAGTTCATCGATTAATTCTTCAATTTTTGCTGTTGCTATAGGATCTAAAGCTGAACAAGGTTCGTCCATCAATATAACTTCAGGATTTACAGAGATTGCCCTTGCAATACAAAGTCGTTGTTGTTGACCTCCAGAAAGCCCTGTACCTGGTTCGTCTAGCCTATCTTTTACTTCTTCCCATAGAGCAGCTTTTCTTAAGCTACTCTCAACGATTTCATCCAATTCACTTTTAGTTTCACCTTTTCCATGAATTTTTGGACCATAAGAAATGTTATCATAAATACTTTTTGGAAATGGATTGGGTTTTTGAAAAACCATTCCCACTCTCTCCCTTAAAGATACAACATCTAAATTTTTGTCATTAATTTCAATACCATCAATTTCAATATTTCCAGTAACTTTACAGATATCAATTACATCGTTCATTCTATTCAGACATCGAATAAAAGTAGATTTTCCACAACCAGATGGACCAATTAGAGCTGTAACCTCTTTTTCATTTAAATCTAAATTAACATCAAATAGTGCCTGTTTTTCTCCATAGAAAACATTCAAATTTTTTGATTTTATTTTTACACTATTCATTAGTTCCATCTTTTCTCAAATTTTTGTCTTAAATATACTGCTAAAAAATTCATTACAATTAAAAAACTTAATAACATCATAATAGTTGCGGATGTTTTCTCAACAAATCCTCTCTCTGCTGACTCTGACCATAAGTAAACTTGAACAGGTAATGAAGAAGATGGGTCAATTGGTGTTGATGGAATATCCACAACAAAAGCAACCATTCCAATTAAAATTAATGGTGCTGTTTCTCCCAAAGCTTGTGCTAATCCAATAATAGTTCCAGACAAAGTTCCAGGTAAAGCTAAAGGAACAACATGATGAAATACAGATTGAAATTTAGAAGCACCAACTGCTAAGGCTCCTTCTCTTATTGATGGTGGCACTGCCTTCAATGAAGCTCTACAAGGTATAATAATTCTTGGTAATGTCATCAGCGCCAAGGTTATACCTGCAACTAATGGAGTTGATCTGGGCAATTGAATAGTGGCTAGTAAAATTTGTAGAGCTAATAAACCATAAACTATTGAAGGTACAGCTGCTAAATTGTTTATATTGATTTCAATAAAATCAGTAATTTTATTTTTTGGGGCAAATTCTTCTAGATAAATTGAAGCTAGTACAGCAACTGGAAATGCTAACAATAAGCAAATTAATATACTATAGAATGAACCTACAAGAGCTCCTCCTATACCAGCAATTTCAGGATCTCTAGAGTCTCCGTTTGTAAAAAAATAATTATTAAAATTTTTTGTTATAGTTTTGTTTTCTACAAGTTTGTCATAAATTTTAAGTTGGAAATCAGAAATTCTTCTTCTATCTTCAGGTAAATCTCGCGGATAATTTCCTTTATGCAATTGATCAATATCATCAGAGGCTGTGATCTCTAATGTAATTTTTTTATCAATCAAATTATTTTTATTTGAAAACGCTTTTTTAATCTCAATTTCAGCATCTGTTGTAAATAAATCTATGAGAGCATTTTCCTCGTCGATATTTTGCGCTGGATATACTTTTAGTAGACTTTCAATTGTAATATCAAAAAAATCAGACTCTAATATCTCCTCTTGAGAAGCATCTGGTTCAACTTCAATAAGATCTTTATCAAAGAAAACCTCAACTTTAATTGCAGTTTTCATGAAAGCGGAACTTCCTTTGGAAAATATGTTTTGGACCAAGATTATTACAAATAATAAAGCAAAAAATATTGATGCTAGACCATAAAATCTAAATCGTTTTTCAGCGTTATGTCTTTTTTTTAACCTTTGTTCTTTAGTCATATTTTTCTCGATATTTTTTGACCGCTCGTTGAGCAATGTAATTCAATATTAAAGTTGCAATAAATAAAGTTAAACCAAGTGCGAAAGCAGATTGAGTTTTTGGACTATCGAATTCTTGATCACCGACTAAAATCATGACAATTTGAGTTGTAATAGTAGTTGTTGACTCAAGTGGATTGATAGTAAGATTTGCAGCAAGTCCAGCAGCCATTACAACTATCATGGTTTCACCAATAGCTCTTGAAACTGCTAACAAAATAGAACCAATTATACCTGGTAATGCAGCTGGTATAACCACTTTCTTAATTGTCTCTGATTTCGTAGCTCCAATAGCATAAGATCCATCTCTGAGAGATTGTGGAACAGAATTAATTACATCATCAGATAAAGATGAAATATAAGGAATGATCATTATTCCCATTATTAATCCAGCAGCTAAAGCACTTTCTGATGAAACTGATAGACCTAAATTTTCACCAATCTGTCTAAAGAACGGACCAACAGTTAATGCTGCAAAGAAACCATAAACAACTGTTGGTATTCCAGCTAAAATTTCTATGATTGGTTTAGATACTCTTCTAATTTTTAATGAAGCATATTCAGCCATATATATACCTGAAAAAAGACCAATAGGTACAGCAACCAACATGGCTATAAATGCAATAAAAGTCGTGCCAGCAATTAATGGTATAAATCCAAACGCATCTTTTAGTTCTTCTAATTCTTCTGGTGTAATTGATGATGCATCTCTTACAAATGCTCTTTGTGGACTCCAATTAGTACCAAATAAATAATCAAAAATATTTATAACAGAAAAGAATTTTATACTTTCAAATAATAATGAGAAAATAATTCCAAGTGTAGTTAAAATAGCAATAAGGGAGGATACAAACAGCAAACCTTTTAAAATTATTTCAACATCATCTCTTGCTTTATTGTTATTTTTAATTTTTTTTAATGAATAAATTACTGATAAAATAACAATGGTAAAAATTAATACTATTTTAGAGTTTGTAAAAAGATTAATAAACTTAGCATAAGCAATAGCACTTTCTTTTAAAATAATATCTATATCACCAAAGTATGTTCCCAGATGTATTGCTTTAATTTTTTCATAAATTAAATTTGCTTCATTTTTATCATTGAAAATCGCTCCTTGATTTGAAGCAGTTTCGATAATTATTGATTTAATTATTACAGGTTCAAAAAGAGACCATACTAATAAAAAAACTAAAGCTGGTATAGAGCACCATAAAACTAAATAATAACCATAAAACTTTGGTAAAGCGTTTAATTTTATTTTTTTTTCAATTGAAATACTTTTTGTTTTTGAACGACCATAAAAAAATAACGAAAAAGAAAATATTGTAATTAAAAATATAAGAACAAAATTCATTGAAGATTTCTATATCTTCCCTTTGTTACAGTTTTGTTACAAATTAAATCACTGATTGAATTAAAAAAAGGCCAGTAAAATTCTGGCCTTTTTTCAAGATAACTTTTATCTATTTAATATTAATTATATTTAAATCTAAAGCCGCTGATCTTGTTGTTTTGTACTCTTCAGAAGCTAGAGGAACTAGTCCAATTTTTGCTAAATAACCTCTGTTACTCATAGCTTTTTTGGAAGTAAACTCTTTTAAAAATTCCTGAATACCAGGAATAACCCCAATATGAGCTTTTTTAACATAAAAGAATAATGGTCTAGCAATTGGGTAAGAGTAATCTTGAATACCTTCTAAAGATGGTTGTACACCTTCAATAGAAGCTGCTTTTACCTTATCTTTGTTTGCCACTAGGTAACTGTAACCAAAGAAACCATAAGCATCAGGATTTGATGTTAGTTTTTGTACAATAAGAGTGTCATTTTCACCAGCTTCAACTGCATAACCGTCTTCTCTAATTTTTGCACATTCTTTTGTAGCTTTATCTCCAAATAAAGATTTAGCTGATTTTGAACAACCTTTGACCATTACAAGAGAATTCCATGCATCTCTAGTTCCAGAGGTAGGAGGAGCAACTAATATTTCAATTTTTTTGTTAGGAAGAGTTGCATCAATATCACTCCATTTTTTATAAGGATTTTCAACAAGTTTACCATCAACATCAACTTTAGCTGCTAATGCTCTCCATAATTGTTCTTTTGAAAAATTAGCATCTGGCGCACTTACTGCATGAGCAAAGGAAATACCATCATTACCTACTACAATTTCAATAATTTCAGATACACCATTTTTTTCACATAAAGCTTTTTCTTTTGGTTTAATAGCTCTTGATGCATTAGTTACATCTGGGTGGTTAACACCTACACCAGCACAGAACAATTTCATTCCACCACCAGTACCTGTACTCTCAATAACTGGAGTTTTAAACTTCCCAGTTTTACCGAATTTTTCTGCAACCACTGTTGCGTAAGGATATACAGTCGAAGATCCTACAATTTTGATTTGATCTCTTGAGTAACTAGTTGTTGTAAAACTTAGTACTAAAAGAAATCCAAATATTACACTTATTGCTTTTTTCATAATTCTCCTTTTTAGATTCATATGCGAACTAAATAGATTTGATTCTTAAATATTTTATTAAAGGAAGGTTAAACTTTTGTTACAACCACTAACTTTTTAGTTGTATTATAGTGAATTGAATTTGATATCTATTGTTGTTCCTTGATTTTCTACACTATTAATATCCATTTCAGCTCTATGTTGCGAAACTAAATGTTTAACAATAGCTAAACCAAGCCCAGTTCCTCCAACACTACGACTTTTGCTAGGATCAACTGTAAAAAATCTCTCTGTGATTCTATGCAAAGATTCTTTTGGTATACCTATTCCCTGATCTGCTATTGAAACAATATTAAGTTCACCATCTTTTTTTGCTGAAATTGTAATTTCTTTATTTTTGTCACTATATTTAATTGAGTTATCAATAAGGTTTGTAAAAATTTCAATTAATTTATCTCTGTCACCAATTATTTTAAAATTTTCAATTTTATTAAATTTAATTTTAATATTATTTTTACTAATTATTTTTTCGTATGTTTTAATTACATAATCTAACAATTCTATTAAATCTATCTCATGAGTTGGCCTTATGTGCTCTTGCAGTTCTATTTTTGATAATGACAATAAATCTCTAATCAAATTTTCCATTCTTTCTGATTGAGATATCATTACTGGTAGCAAATTGTTTATTTCTGAATTTTTTTTTAATTCTAAATTATTATCAAAAGTCTCAAGGCCCATTTTAATTGACTGTAATGGTGTTCTAAGTTCATGAGAAACATTAGCTACAAAGTCTGATTTTAGTTGCTGGAATTTATGGAATTCAGTTAAATCTCTAATTAATAAAACACATGTTTGTTCATCAAAGAAAATATTATTATGATCTAAATAAGCAGTTATATTTAATCTTTGAGTTGCTTGATTTCTGATTTCAATTTCTAAATCTGTAACATTTGTACCTTGAAAAGCTTTATCAATAGAATTTAAAAGATCTGGATTACGTAAAAATCCACTTATATTTTCATTTAATTTTATTTGAAAAAGTTTATTAGAGGAATTATTGCTAAAAATTATTTTTTTACTTTTATCTAAAATTAATACAGCTTCAGGAATATAATTTAGCAAATCATATAAATTCTTTCTATAATCTTTGCTTTCAATAATTTTTACTTTTTCTTTTTCAAAATTATCTTCAGTATTAATTCCAAATACTCTTTCTTTTTTTAACAATAAAAATGTTAATACAACAATAATTAAAACTAAAATTATTATTAAAAGTTCCATTAAATTATAGTATTACGAAAATACTATTAGTAAATAATCAAAAATTTGATTTTTTATAAAAAATCATTAAAACATTTTTCTGTCATGAAAAACAATCAAAATAAATACGGATTTACTAAAAAAGAATGGAATAACATGAGTCCAATTAGAAAATTGGAGAGAAAACTTGATAGAGTAAATCATATTATGGAACTAATAAGAACCATTGTTCCAATAATGTTGTTGCTTTTGAATACAATAATTATTCTTAAATTATTCAACTATATTTAAAATAGCTTAATACCAATCACCCCAATAACTATAAGCACAATAGAGATTATTTTTTTAAGATTGATAGTTTCTTTTAA
>Ga0255762_10003503_pt1 | contig 12348 bp, 8 predicted proteins | sample 101ome_16_FD_179962 | JGI IMG/M metagenome (GOLD analysis project Ga0255762, IMG submission 179962) | Coastal salt marsh microbial communities from the Groves Creek Marsh, Skidaway Island, Georgia - 101401AT metaG (version 2) | ecosystem: Environmental > Aquatic > Marine > Intertidal zone > Salt...
GTCTGTTCCACGTGGAACAGGGTTGTGTTTCTTCCGCCTTTGGGTAACTCAAAGCAAACAACGTGTTATTGGCTGATAATAGGACAACAAAATGACAGATGAGACCACCCCGACGAGCGGTGAATATGACTCTGGCAGCATTAAGGTTTTAAAGGGCCTGGACGCTGTTCGGAAGCGCCCGGGCATGTACATCGGCGACACAGACGATGGTACCGGGCTGCATCACATGGTGTTTGAGCTCGTTGATAACTCTATCGATGAGGCTCTGGCGGGCCACTGCTCCCAGATAGATGTGGTGATTCATCCGGATGAATCGGTCACCGTTTCGGACGATGGCCGCGGCATACCGACGGATATGCATGAGGAGGGTGTCTCCGCCGCTGAGGTTATTATGACGGTCTTGCACGCGGGCGGTAAGTTCGACGACAACACCTATAAAGTCTCTGGCGGTCTTCATGGCGTGGGGGTGTCAGTCGTCAATGCGCTTTCCGAGACACTGCAGCTCACCGTGAGACGCGCCGGTCAATTACATGAGCAATTATATCGCCACGGTGTGCCCGAAGCCCCTTTAGCGGTTGTGGGAGAAACAGATACCACGGGTACAACCGTAAGGTTTAAGCCATCTGCAGAGACCTTTACCAACATAGAGTTCCATTTTGATATCTTAGGTAAGCGACTCCGGGAGCTCGCCTTCCTCAACAGCGGTGTGCGCATCGTTCTGACGGATGAGCGCTCTGGGCAAAGCGAGACCTATTGCTACGACGGTGGCTTGAATGCCTTCGTCGATTTTCTAAACCGGGGTAAAAACAGCATTAACAAAGTCTGCCACTTCCAGGCAGAAGCTGAAGGCGGTGTTGGTGTCGAGGTTGCGCTTCAGTGGAATGACAGCTTTCAGGAAAATATTCTGTGTTACACCAATAATATTCCCCAGCGAGACGGCGGTACTCACCTCGCGGGTTTTCGGGCGGCACTCACCCGAAGCCTAAACGGGTACATCGAGCGCGAGGGGATGGCCAAAAAGGCGAAAGTCAACACCACTGGTGATGATGCCCGGGAAGGTCTAACCGCCATTATCTCCGTCAAAGTGCCCGACCCTAAGTTTTCTTCTCAAACAAAAGACAAGCTTGTGTCCAGTGAGGTCAAAACGGCTGTAGAGCAGGCGATGGGTGAGCACTTTAACGACTACTTGTTAGAGAACCCACAAGAGGCTCGATCAGTTGTTGGGAAAATGATTGACGCTGCCCGCGCCCGAGAGGCTGCTCGTAAAGCGCGCGAGATGACCCGGCGTAAAGGAGCCTTGGATATAGCGGGCTTACCGGGAAAGTTGGCCGACTGTCAGGAACGCGACCCAGCGTTGTGTGAGCTTTACCTGGTCGAGGGTGATTCGGCGGGCGGCTCTGCAAAGCAGGGTCGCAATCGAAAGTTTCAGGCGATACTCCCGCTCAAGGGAAAAATCCTTAACGTTGAAAAAGCGCGCTTCGACAAAATGCTGGGCTCAGCTGAGGTTGGAACCATCGTCACAGCGCTCGGTTGTGGTATTGGTAAAGATGAGTTCGATGCGGACAAACTTCGCTACCACAGCATCATTATCATGACCGATGCGGATGTTGATGGCTCTCATATTCGAACCCTTCTTCTCACCTTTTTCTTTCGGCAAATGCGTGAGCTCATCGAGCGAGGCCACATTTACATTGCGCAACCACCGCTTTATAAGCTGAGTCGCGGCAAGCAAAGTCAGTACCTCAAGGACGAAGCGGCGCTGGATAACTACCTTATTCAAAATGCGCTCGACGGGGCAAGCTTGCATGTGAATCCCGGGGCGCCTCCGATCTCGGGGGAGTCCCTTGAAGCTCTTGCGACAAGCCATCGATTTGCCGCTGCGACCATTGAGCGTATTGCGCGACTCTATGCCCCCAATGTGTTGTGGCAGCTTCCATTTATGGCCTCCCTGACCCTCGATCAGCTTGCTGATCAAGGCTTGGTGCTGGGGTTCGCGGACCAACTAAGTGAGCGCCTACTATCACTCAAAGATAAGACAACAAGCTATGTGGTTGAAGTAAGGCAGGATCCAGAGCGAGGCTCCTGGTATCCGGTAGTCCTGCAAACCTCCCACAGTCTGACTACGGAAATAACTCTCGGCAGAGCGTTTTTCGGCAGTAAAGAATACGGCGTTCTCGTGTCCTTGGGTGAGCAGACTCACGGACTGATTGAGCAGGGTGGGTATTTCCAGCGCGGTGAACGAACCTTTGAAACAGAGGACTTTGCGGAAGGTCTGGATTGGCTCATGCAAGAGGCGCGCCGTGGGGTTTCGGTACAGCGCTATAAAGGTCTGGGAGAAATGAATCCGGACCAGCTGTGGGAGACAACCATGGATCCTGATGTTCGCCGAATGCTCAAAGTTACTATCGAAGATGCGATCCTTGCGGACCAAATGTTTTCCACTTTAATGGGAGATGACGTTGAGCCGAGACGCGAGTTCATTGAAGAGAACGCGCTTGCTGTGGCCAACCTTGATGTCTGACTAAGAGTGTTTGCGGCGCTGGCGCTGGTCGCTACAACGGGCGACTGGTGTCAGCCCTGCCCTATCATAGGGTTGGCGAAACGCGGCCACAAAGGTTCAATGCCGATAGATGCTGATATCAGTGGCGACTGGTGTCCTTTGAGTCGGAGCTGTTCTCATCGAGCAGTTGTAGTCGATCATTTTCGGTAGCGATGGGTCGAAGGTCCTCGGGAAATTCCCGCGTGGCTTTAGCTGACAGCGATTGAAATCGCTCTACCTTGCCTTGCAGCCCCTGACGCCCCGTCAACGCCGTGACGGTGTCGTTGTACTTTTTTGATGCTGTTTGCAGGCTACCTCCAAGGCTGGCAAGGCGCTCAGCAACCAAGCTAACAGAGTTAAAAATATCTCCCGCTCGTGAGCTTATCTCCCGCGCTTCTTCGTTACTGCGCTCTACCATCCATAAATTGGCAACGGTGCGCAAAATAGGCATTAACGTCGAGTGGGATACCATCACAACCCCTTTCTGGTATCCATAGGCAAATAAATCCCGGTGGTTTCGCATCACCTCAATGTAAGCGGGTTCTACGGGCATAAACATCATGACGAAATCGGGACTTGATAACCCCGGAAGCTGCTGATACGACTTATCAGCCAGGCTATCGATGTGCGCCCTTACCGCTTGAGCGTGCCGCTTCAGCGCAGCATCCCGCTGGGGCTCGGAGTCGGCAGCGACGGCGGCCTCATAATCAACCAGCGATACCTTGCTATCGACGACCAGGTTTTTGCCCTCGGGCAGGCGGATGACAAAATCGGGCAATAACCGCTTTCCCGACTCATCTTTAAACGCTGCCTGACTATCGTAATGCTCCCCCGCGCGAAGCCCTGCCAGTTCGAGCGTGCGCTCAAGCTGGGCTTCCCCCCAATTTCCCACCAGCTTTTTATCCCCTTTGAGGGCGTCGGTGAGGTGTTGGGCATCAGCACTCATCGACAGCCCCACCGTTTCAAGCTGTTTAATTTGTTGAATGAGCGAGGCGGAGTTCTGAACCATGTCGGTGTGAACTTGGTTTACCCGATGTTGAAAGCCATCTATCTTTTCGGCCAGCGGCTTTAATATGGCTCCAAGGCTATCTTTGTTGGCGTCTCGGAGCTCTTTGTCTCTTGCGGCCAGCAGCTCTCTACTGAGATTTTCAAACTCAATTTTGAGAGCCGCTTTGTTGGCGTCGCTTTGCGCAACCTGCTGCTCAAAGGAGCGCGCTTTTTCTTCGGCTTTTGCCCGCTCAAGCTTGAGCTCACTTTGCAGATGCAGTTGTTGCCGGCTGGCCCACAACCATGTTGCGAAAGCGCCTACTGCAAGGCCAATACCAATGCCAATAAATAAGGTCGCTTCCCCCATATTCGCTCCTTACCCGGATAGCAGTGCAATATCCGCAATACGGATAAAGCTGTTTCGCAAAGCGCTGAGCAATTGCAGTCGGTTTAAACGAAGTGCCGGGTCCTCAGCGTTAACCATCACCCGGTCAAAAAAATCGTCGATAGGTGCTCGCAGTGCCGACAGGTCCTCCAGCGCGCCGGCGTAATCGCCGCTAAGTATCTTGGGTTCTGACAGGGCATTAATATGGGTGAGCGCCTCAAACAACGCTTTTTCTTCCGCTTCTTGAAGCAAGTCTTCCCGGGGTGTGCCCGTAACGTCGTCGGCTTTGGCCAGAATATTTGCCACGCGTTTGTTGGCGGCCGCCAACGCCGCAGCGGCGTCTGATCCACTGAAAACATGCAGCGCCTGCACGCGCCTATCAATCTCTACGGGGCTGGTGATGCCTGTCGCTGTTACCGCTCGTAAGGTCTCAACAGGGATGGATTGGTCCTCATACCAAGCTCGCAGACGATCAATCACGTAGTTGAGCAAAGTGGGTGCGGTGTCTTTTTGCAGGGTCTCTTTGGGATAGCCCGCGATCGACTGGTCGATTAAGACTCCCAGATCCAACTCCTTGGGTAGCGCCAGCAGAATTCGAATAACGCCAAGCGAGGCTCGCCTCAGTGCGAAAGGGTCTTTAGACCCTGTAGGAATCTGGCCCAACCCAAAAATACCCGATAGCGTATCCAGACGGTCTGCGAGCGCAACACAGGATGCCTCCAAGCTCTCCGGGAGCGCATCCCCCGAAAACTTGGGCCAGTAATGTTGCTCGATGCACACAGCAACCGCCTCGGGTTCGCCATCATGCCGGGCATAATGACCACCGGCGATTCCCTGAAGCTCCGGAAACTCCAAAACCATGTCAGAAACAAGGTCGCATTTGGCGAGCTCGGCCCCGCGCCGCGCGATGGCGCTATCCCCGCCGAGGGTTTGGGCAAGCCACCCAGAAAGCTCAGCGATGCGCCGGGTTTTATCACCCACAGAGCCCAGCTGCTGTTGAAAAATAACGGCGTCTAATTTTGATGCGCGCTGTCCGAGCGGGGTTTTTTTATCGGTCTCGAAAAAGAAGGCGGCGTCACTCAACCTGGGCCGAATAACTTTTTCATTTCCGGAAACAACTGATGCGGGAGAGTGACTAGCGATATTTGAGACCGTAATAAAAAGCGGTAGTAACGCCCCCGCGTTATCAAGCAGGTGAAAATATTTTTGATGCTCTTTCATGGACGAGATAACCGCTTCTGAGGGCACGGCAAGAAAAGCGGGGTCGAAACTTCCTGACAGGGCCACTGGCCACTCGACCAAGCCGGCCACCTCTTCCAGTAAATCACCGTCAATAACGGCGTGCGCCCCAAGCTCTAGGGCATTCGCCTGCACTTGTTCGCGAATCAAGTTTTGGCGGGCATCAAAATCCGCGATAACAAAGGCGGCGTGGAGCTCTCGCTCGTATTCGCTGGCGGAGCTAATCACTACTGGTTCGGTGTGATGGAAACGGTGTCCCCGGCTTTCTCGTGCACTGCTTAACCCGAAGAGTTCAAGGGGTAGCACCCTGTCACCTAGCAGAGCGACCAACCATTGCACCGGCCTTAAAAACTCATGGCGCTCTCGCCCCCAACGCATGCGCTTGCTAATAGGGATGGCTGCGACGGCATTGGCGATAATCTCTGGCAATACGTCGATGGCCTGCGCGCCTTTTTCGACACGCAACAACCCCAGGCGAGGGCCCTTCGGGTCATCGATTTCAATCAATTCTTCGGGAGCCACCCCCTGTTTTTTAGCAAAGCCAAGAGCTGCCGGGCTCCATTCGCCCGCTTCGTTTTTGGCACTCGCTAGGGGCGGACCCGCGACTTGCACACGCTCGTCCTGTGCTTGTGTCACCACCTCGGTGACCATAACAGCCAGTCGCCTTGGCGTCGCGAAGCGACGAACCTCTCCGTGGGCTAGCCCCTTTTCCAATAGTCCGGCCACAATGTGCTGCTCCAGCGCTGCCACCATGGATTTAAGTGCCCCTGCGGGAAGCTCCTCGGTACCAAGCTCGAACAAAAAATCAGCGGTTTCTTGATTCATTGTGACGCCTCCAGTGCTTGTGCACGGAGGTCGGCGTCTGCCTGAGGAAACCCCATGGCCGCCCGAGAGGCGTAATAGGCTTGGGCTGCCGCCTTTGCTAGGTTTCGCACCCGCAGAATGTAGCGCTGTCGTTCGGTGACGCTAATTGCATGGCGGGCATCGAGCAGGTTGAAGGTGTGAGACGCCTTCATCACCAATTCATAGGCGGGCAGGGGTAGCTTTTTATCGGCGAGTCGCTGCGCCTCGCGTTCGTAAAAGTCGAAGTTGGTGAAGAGTTGATCGACATCCGCCTCTTGAAAGTTGTACGTCGACATTTCCACCTCGTTTTGGTGGAACACATCACCGTAGGTAACCGTGCCCGCGGGGGTCTCAGCCCAAACGAGGTCATAGACCGACTCGACCGACTGCAAATACATTGCGATGCGTTCAAGCCCATAAGTGATCTCCCCGGTCACCGGGAAGCACTCGATCCCACCCGCTTGTTGAAAGTAGGTGAACTGGCTGACCTCCATGCCATTTAGCCAAACCTCCCACCCCAATCCCCAGGCGCCCAGCGTGGGTGATTCCCAGTTGTCCTCGACAAAACGGACATCGTGTTCCAGGGTGTCGACCCCTAGTGCTTTCAGGCTATCTAAATAGAGCTCCTGAAAATTGGCGGGGCTGGGCTTCATCACCACTTGAAATTGATAGTAATGCTGAAGTCGATTGGGGTTTTCCCCGTAGCGACCATCTGTCGGGCGCCGGCTCGGTTGCACATAAGCGGCATTCCAGTTCTCCGGGCCTACGGCGCGCAAAAAGGTTGCCGGGTGAAACGTACCCGCGCCTACTTCCATATCCAAAGGTTGTAGGACGACACAGCCATGGCTGGCCCAGAAGCTCTGCAAGCGCAGAATCAGCTCTTGAAACGTTTGGGGAATCACAATGGGATCCGATCATCGGTAGTTGTGACCTTAGTATACCCGCGATCGACAGGGCATAATAAGACCTCGTTGTTAACGGGTTGGTGCATTGTCCTCATTTTTTCAGTGGTTTCGCAGCGGTGCAGCACGCGTGTTGCTGGAGGGCTCATTGTGGTTGATGGCGAGACTCCCCATTGCATGGGCGCGGGCTGTGGGCCGGCTGCTGGGTCGCGTGAGTTACCGATTAGATGGAAGAAGTCGACGGGTGGCGGAGCGCAACATCGCGCTGGCATTCCCAGAAATGGATGAGGTGCAGCAGGATCGTTTGGTTCGCGAGACCCTGCAGGAAACCGGGTCGTTGGCTGCGGAAATGGGCCATGTGTGGTTGCGGCCGTGGTCCCGCACGGCGGCACTGATCAATCGCGTCGAGGGAGAGGGCGCTGTAAATGACGCACTATCCCAAGGTCGCGGGGTCATTGTGCTGGGTCCGCATCTCGGTAATTGGGAGGTGTTGGGCCTGCACCTGGCCACTCTGGGTGAGATGGTTGCCTTGTTTGAGCCGCCGAAATTAGCCAGCCTTGGTCCGATGATTCAACGAGCGAGAGAAAGAAGTGGCGGCTTGTTGGTCCCCACTACCCCCCGGGGCATCGCGTCGTTGGTTAAGAGCGTCAAGGTGGGGGGAATTTCGGGTGTTCTTCCTGATCAGGTTCCCGATGCCCCAACGGGCGGGCTTAACGTACCTTTCATGGGGGTTGAGTGCGGCACCGCAGCCCTTGGTTGTAACTTGATACATCGAACCGGTGCGACAGCTTTTATGGGGGCGGCCTTTCGTTCCAAGGACGGTTTCGATGTGGTTTATCTTCCCGCCCCGGAGGCGCTCTACAGTGATGATCTTGAAGTTGCATTGACCGCAATGAACGACGCTGTTGCGCTGCTATTGGCGGGTCGTGAGGCGCAGTATCAGTGGCAATACAAGCGTTTTCGAACGCAACCCAACAACGGTCTTGATCATTACCAAGACCTTAAGGTCGCGCGCAGTCAGTTTCAGCGCCGCCCGTCATTCGTTGAGCAGGAGCCCAGGGCTTGACCACTATCACAGGAAAAATTATTGCCGGTTTTATCGGCTATCTCGCTTTGGGTCCGGTTGGTTTGCTGTTTGGTATTGCAATTGGTCACGCTTTTGATCGGGGTTTGTGGCAAGCCCTTCAGGCGGCAAGTCCAGATAATTTGGCGCAAATGCAAAAACAGTTTTTTGCGACCACCTTTACTTTGCTCGGTTATGTAGCAAAAGCTGATGGTCGTGTCAGTGAGGCGGAAATCGCCCAGGCAGAAGCGCTTTTCAGGCAGCTTCGTTTGGGTCCGCAGCAACGCCAGGACGCTATCGCGCGATTTAAAAAAGGTGCTGAGGCGGGGTTCGACCCCGCTGAGACTATCCGCGCATTTACAGAGCGTGTTGGCATTCGCCGGCAAGCACACGGCACGCTGTTGATGTTTCTTGCCAGCATGGCATTGGCGGATGGAACGTTGGATGGTGAGGAGCGCGATGCGCTGCACACAATCTCCAGGTTGCTGGGCGTTCCAGTCCGCGAGGTAGATCGACTACTGGCAATGCTAGCGGCCCAATCCCGCTTTCATACGGGTGGCGGGTATCAGTCACCTCAGGCGTCCCCAGCAAACCGCTTGGACGATGCTTACGCAGCGCTGGGTATATCAGAAGCCGCGACCGACGCGGAGGTGAAGCGAACCTACCGTCGGCTCATGAGCGAGAACCACCCCGATAAACTGATGGCCAAGGGGGTGCCTGATGAGATGTTAAGAGTAGCCACAGAACGATCCCAGGAGATTTCAACGGCCTATGAGGTCATCAAGGAATCGAGGGGTATGCGCTAGATCTGAATTATGGGCGCCAGAATGCGGGGGTAAACAACACCAGCAAGGTAAATACTTCAAGCCGCCCGGCGAGCATGGCCACACACAAGAAGAGTTTTCCGGCTTCATTCACTCCGGCGTAACTTGCCGCGACCGATCCAAGACCCGGCCCCAGGTTGTTGAGTGCGGCGGCGGTTGCCGAAAATGCTGACGTAAAGTCCAGACCTGTTGTGAGCATTAGCAGCATAATGGTCACGAGCGTAACCATATACACCGCATAAAAACTCCAAACCGCACTTACTACCGAGGGCTGGACCCTGCGGGAGTCGAGTTTTAGAGGAATCACCGCGTTGGGGTGGAGCAGCTGTTTGAGCTCGCGCATCCCTTGGCGAAAGATCAGAAGAAGGCGCATTGCTTTTAGCCCTCCCCCGGTTGAGCCCGCACAGCCACCCATGAAAGACAGCATCAACAGGAAAAAGGGCAGGAAGGTTGGCCAAGATGCAAAATCCTGTGTGGTAAAGCCTGTAGTCGTCGCGATAGATACCGTTTGAAATAGACCGTGAATCAGCCCCTCTGAAGGGGGCAGGGCCTCGCTCAAAATAAGCGTGGCACAGGTGACCAAGGTCGCTGCGCCAATTACCACACTGAAAAAAGTGGTCTCTGAATCCTGGGAGTAAATACGCGGGTTTCTGCGTTGTAGGGCGATAAAATGCAGGCCGAAATTAATCGCTGAGATCATCATAAAGACCGTACAAACAAGTAATACTTGGTCGTTTTGAAAGAATCCCATGCTGCTGTCGTGAGTCGAGAAACCGCCGATCGCAACCGTCGAAAACGCGTGACAGATGGCATCAAATACAGGCATGCCCACAAAACTGTAGCTCAAGGCACAGAGCGCTGTCAGGCTTATGTAGATCTGAAACAACGCCTTGGCAGTACCGGTGATGCGGGGGGTGAGCTTTGTGTCCTTTGCGGGTCCGGCACTTTCAGCGCGGTACAGCTGCATACCGCCAACACCGAGCATGGGCAAGATCGCTACAGCCAACACAATAATACCGATGCCGCCCAACCATTGGAGCAGTTGCCGATACAGTAATAGCGATCTCGGCAGGTCATCCAGTCCAATGATCACGGTGGCGCCGGTGGTTGTCAGGCCGGATATCGATTCAAACACAGCCCCGGCCAGAGAAAGTTGTAGTGCGTCACTGGTGTAAAAAGGGATCGCACCAAAGCACCCAAGGACAATCCAAAAAAGGGCGGTCACAAGGAAACCATCACGTATTCGCAAGTCTCTTTCGGCATCCCGAAAGGGCAGCCAGATCGCAAGCCCGGCCAAAATATTAATACCAAAAGCCAAGCCAAAGGGTGGGGCCGAGCCGTCTTGGTCGTACAGGGCAAGCAGGAGGGAGGGAAGCATCGCCACGCTGAAAATCATCAGCAGTACGCCGGTAATTCGCAGGGAGATGGAGAGGTGCATCAGAAAAACCCAAACCCCACGGCAAACAAACGCTCTACATCGGCAATTTTATTGCGGTCGGTCAGGAATAAAATTACGTGGTCATCGGTTTCCACCACGATATGACTGTGGGCAATCAGCACCGAGTCGCCCCGCAGGATCGCACCAACGGTCACCCCCGGGGGTAGTTTGAGTTCGTCGAGGCGCCGGCCGACCACTTTTGACGATTTACTGTCGCCGTGTGCCGTCAATTCAATAGCTTCGGCAGCGCCCCGCCTCAGCGAGTGCACGTTTCCAATATCCCCGCGCCTGACATGGGTTAACAAACTACTTACTGTGATCTGCTGCGGCGAAATGGCGACATCAATGTCGGCACCGACCAACTCTGCATAAGCCGAGTTGGCAATGAGGGTGATGACCTTTTTGGCCCCGAGTCGTTTTGCCAGCACCGACATCATGATGTTTGACTCGTCGTTATTGGTCAGCGCACAAAACACATCGGTTTGCTCAATATTTTCCTGCATGAGGAGGGCCGGTTCATTGGCTTTACCATGAAGCACCACGGACTTCTCCAGCATTTCCGACAGAGTGCGACATCGGTCATAAGACAGTTCGATGACTTTCACTTGGTATTGGTGCTCCAGGCGACTTGCCAGCGTCGCGCCGATGTTTCCACCCCCCGCAATCATGACGCGCTTATAAGGCTCGTCGATGGTTCTAAGCTCAGCGGTCACGGCCCGGATGTTTTCCCGCGCGGCGATGAAAAATACTTCATCATCTGGCTCAACAACTGTTGTTCCCTCGGGAATAATCGGCGGTGAATTCTCTCTAAAAATCGCGGCGACACGGGTGTCGATATTGGGCATGTGCTCTCGAATTTCCTGCAGTTGGCGCCCGACAATAGGGCCGCCCTCAATTGCACGGACCGCGACCAGCCGTATGCGGCCGTCGGCAAAATCCAGCACCTGGAGTGAGCCGGGATTGGCGATCAGTTGTTCGATATTGTTGGTGACCAGCTGCTCAGGTCCGATAATGACATCGACCGCAATGGCGCCGCTGTCAAAGAGCTCCTTGGCTTTCTCTAGGTAGTCACCCGACCGGACCCGCGATATTTTTGTTGGCGTTCGATAGAGGGTGAAGGCGATCTGGCAGGCGAGCATATTCATCTCGTCTGAATTTGTTACCGCGATCAGCATTTCTGCGTGTTCAGCGCCGGCATTGAACAGCGTACTTGGGTGCGCCGCATCCCCGAGAACGGTTTTGATGTCTAGGCGTTCTTGCAGGGCGCGCAGGGTTGATGCTTCGCTGTCGACGACAGTGATCTCATTCTGCTCATCCGCGAGATGCTCGGCCAAGGTTCCGCCGACTTGGCCGGCTCCCAAAATAATTATCTTCACGGGTTCAGCATCCCTCCCGATAAAGTTGCACCGACCTTAAACCTGAATGCAGATATTTTCATGGGGAATTTGCCCGCAATCTTGATGGCCACTAGTCGGTTCGGACCAGCCCGGCAAAGAACAGGCCGTCTCCCGCGCGAGCGTGTGGTAGCACCTGATATCCGTATTGGGTCATCACCGCCCCCGGGACCTCAAGCGGCAAACGTTCGCAGTGGGGTAGCTGCTCCAGTGCAAAGGCGACCACGTTATCATTTTCCTCTTTGAGTACTGAGCAGGTGATATAGTAAAAGCGGCCGCCCGGTCGCAGCAGCGGCCAGAGACTTGCAACAATAGCGCGCTGTTGGGTCTGGAATTCAACAGCATCGGTAGTTCGTCGTAATAATTTGATGTCAGGATTTCGCCGGAGCACACCTGTAGCTGAGCAAGGCACGTCAGCCAGGATAACGTCAAATTGCTGGTTCGGGTTTAGCGCTGCCATTTGGGTTGCATCGCCGCACTGAATTTTTATATCCAGAGAAAGTCGTTCCGTGTTTTCCCGAATCCGCTCGAGGCGATCTTCGCTGACGTCCAAAGCGGTAATATCAGCCAGCGGCGCAAACTCCTTTAGGTGGCAGGCCTTTCCGCCGGGTGCGGCACAGGCATCGAGAACAGAGTCCCCTGGCCTTGGTGCAATGACGATCGCTGCCAACTGGGCGGTTTCGTCTTGAATACTGCAAACCCCCTCCCCAAACTCGGGCAAGGTCCAGACATCG
>Ga0255762_10003505_pt1 | contig 12345 bp, 13 predicted proteins | sample 101ome_16_FD_179962 | JGI IMG/M metagenome (GOLD analysis project Ga0255762, IMG submission 179962) | Coastal salt marsh microbial communities from the Groves Creek Marsh, Skidaway Island, Georgia - 101401AT metaG (version 2) | ecosystem: Environmental > Aquatic > Marine > Intertidal zone >...
ACACGAAAACTCTAACATAAATTAATTATTAATTAAATTTATATATTGATTTTTGAGTAAAAGTTATTATCTTTTAATTAATGGTTGCAAGTGTTGCAAAATTTTCAATCGGCACAATCGTCAAACATAAACATTTTGATTTTCGTGGTGTGATTTACGATGTTGATTTTGAATTTAATAATTCAGAAGAGTGGTACCAATCTATCCCTAAAGCAGTTAGGCCTCGTAAAGATCAGCCGTTTTATCATTTACTTGCTGAGAGCAATGACGTGACTTACGAAGCTTATGTTTCAGAACAAAATTTACTTATTGATCATTCAAAAGAGCCAGTTAAACATCCGCTCATCAATGAAATATTTGTAGGAAAAAAAGGTAAAAATTACCTAAAACTTTCAAACTAAATCAAGGCTCGCCACAAATCTAACAACATTAGATCAAATCTAAAACATAGAATTAAACTATATTTCAATCATAAGTGCCTAATTGAGATATATTTTACCTCTTTAACTCCCTCAAATCTCAATTAGGCAAAACTAGCATCTTTCCATAAAAGCTGAACTATTATAATTGTACCCCAGTACAATGCTTAAATTTTTATCTCCAAGTAACGTTTATTCTTTTATTCAATCTTTAATAAAATTTATTAATTCTATTTTCTTTTTAATTCTACTTATCGGTTTAACCTTTGCTTTAATTTTATCACCACCTGATTTTATCCAAGGAGATTCAGTGAGAATTATGTATGTACACGTTCCATCTGCATGGATAGGTTTATTATGCTTTTCAGTTATAACCTTGCTTTCAATTCTAAATTTTATTTTTAAAATTAAAAATTTTTATCTAATCAATAAAAGTATTGCTCCAATTGGTTTGTTATTTACAAGTTTAGCAATCATTACAGGATCTTTGTGGGGGCAGCCAACTTGGGGTACATGGTGGGCATGGGATGCCAGACTTACCTCAATGTTAGTACTAATGTTTTTTTATATTCTTTATATTTTATGTTTTAAATTTATAAAAACGGATGAGGCAACGGTCAAATGGTCTTCAATTGTTGCGATAATCGGCTCCATAAACTTACCCATTATTAAATATTCAGTTGATTGGTGGAATACGCTTCATCAACCAGCGAGCATAAAACTAACTGGTTCTAGTAGCATTCATAGCTCTATGTTAATGCCATTATTGGTGATGTTATTAGTATTCTTATTATATGCTGCGTTAATTTTTCTAATGAAATACAAAACAGAAATCATTAGAATAAAGAAAAAAAATATAAAAAAAACATGATTTCAGAATTTTTAAACATGAATGGATACGGACTTTATGTTTGGTCTTCATTCAGTATCGTATTAATTTCGTGTGCAGCTGTTTATCTTAGAACAAGAAAAACTCTAAGAAAATACGAGCAAGAATTTTTAAAAGAACTACAATCTTTGTCGCAAGAAGAACAAAGCAAAGCTGTAGCAACTTCTAAAATTGCACAACAAATTTTAGCTACAAATACAAAAACAAACTAAAAGCATTTTAAATGCTTTCAAAGAAAGTTAAAAATAGGTTTGTATTTTTAACCTTTGTTACTGTTGTCACTATCGTTATTGTTGTTTTTATCATTCAATCTTTAGATAAAAATATTTTATACTTTTCTTCACCTACTGAAATAAAACAGTCAGAAGATGTGGTTACCAATAAAAAAATGCGAATTGGCGGCATGGTCAAGAAAAATTCAATCACAATTAAAGAAAATAATATTCAATTTATTGTAACCGATTTTAAAAATGAAATAATTGTCAATTATTCAGGCACAGTACCTAATCTGTTTGCAGAAGAAAAAGGAGTAGTGGCTGAAGGAAAATTAAAAGATAAAACTTTTTTTGAAGCTGATAGGATTTTGGCAAAACATGATGAAAATTATATGCCGCCAGAAGTAAAGGAAGCTATTAAAAAGTAATGCTTAGCGAATTTGGACAGTTATCAATTTTTCTTGTTACAATTTTTTCTGTTTTAATCATCTATAAATCTTTTTTAAGCTTAAAAAGTAATAATCAAGTTATAGAACCAGGAATTTACCAATTAAGTTTATGGCAAGTTACAGTAACTATTTTATCTTTTTTGGTTTTAATCGCGGCTTATTTAGTTTCAGATTTTTCACTAATCAATGTTTATGAAAATTCTCATACCGCTAAACCTTTATTTTATAAATTTGCTGGTTCGTGGGGAAACCATGAAGGAAGTTTATTATTATGGATTAATATATTAGTTATTTTTTCTTACTTATTTCTTATATTTAATTTTAAACACAAAAAAAATTTCAGACTATTAACTTTAGTAATTCAAAATTTAATAATTTTAGGTTTTACACTCTTTCTTATTTTTAATTCTAATCCATTTAGTCAATTAGAACCCGTGCCTTTAGAGGGTCTCGGTTTAAATCCAATATTGCAAGATCCTGCTTTGGCTTTACACCCGCCAATGCTTTATGTTGGCTTTGTAGGATGTTCAATTTACTTTTCCGCGGCAATTGCTTCAATGCTTTCAAATTATCGAGGGAAATTATTTGCAAATTCAATTAAATCTTGGGTTCTTATTTCGTGGTGCTTTCAAACTTTAGGAATTTCACTTGGATCTATTTGGGCCTATTACGAATTAGGCTGGGGTGGCTTTTGGTTTTGGGACCCTGTTGAAAATGCATCTTTATTGCCATGGTTTGCAATTACAGCTCTTATGCACTCTGTAATAGTTTTGAAGAAAAGAGAAAATTTATATGCTTGGGTAATTATTCTTTGTCTAATTACATTCATCTTAAGTGTTACCGGGACTTTTTTAGTCAGATCAGGAATTCTTAATTCTGTACATACGTTTGCAAGCGATCCAGCTAGAGGTATTTACATATTATTATTTTTGTCAGTAATGATTTTTTCTTCTTTAATTATATTTTTTAGGACGTTTAAAAAAGAAAGTTATAATTTTTATTTTAAAAGCAAAGAGACTTTTATTTTAATTAATAATTGGTTCATGGCTTTCTTCCTGGTGACGGTATTAGTTGGAACTTTGTACCCTATTTTTTTAGATGTAGTGACTAACGAAAAAATTTCTGTTGGACCACCTTTTTATAATATTGTCATTATACCATTAGCGGTGCCGTTATTAGTTTTAATGGTTGTAGGACCACAATTAAGCTGGATTAATTCCAAGTCACTTGGCGTTGTTAAGCATAAAGCATTAATTATAATTGGAGCTTTATTAATAAATTTTATAATTTATTTAATTTTTGGTAGCTCCAGTTTTTTATCTAATTTAATTTTTATTTCAGCCCTATTTTTAATTATTCATTCAATTCTTGAAGCTTATAAAATTTATCAAAAAAAAATAAAATTCGAAGCTCCAAGAGTCATATCTCATCTTGGGTTTGGTTTACTTATATTATTCATTGGAATTAACCATAACTTTTCTAATGAGCAGGATTTTAATTTAAAAGTAGGAGAAGAAAAAAAATTTGATGAATACAACATTATTTTTAGAGATTTAAAATTAAAGCAAGAAAAAAACTACAAGGCTATCATCGGAGATTTTGAAATTAAAAATTTTGATAAGAAAATTAATAAAATATTAAATCCTGAAATAAGAATTTATTCCAACCCTGAAACACTAACTTATGAAGCGGCTATTAAGACAAGAATAGACTCAGATTTGTATTTAACTATGAGCAATATTTCGAGGTCAGATTATTACAATATTAAATTTCAACATAAGCCACTCATGATTTGGATTTGGATATCAGTCCTAATGGTAGTATTTGGTGGATTCTTACAACTGGTGAGAAATAAAAATGAGAGTTAATCTAACCAGAATAATAATTTTTGGCTTTATATTTTTTTGTTTATCTATTTTTTGGCTTGGTCTCAAGAAAGACCAAACTTATGACACCAGGAATTTAATTGGTAATAAAATTAATGAATTTAGCATACCATCACTGGATGAGACTAATTCCTTTTCAGAACAATATTTTTTAAATAATAAGTTCACGATAGTAAATTTTTTTGCTTCTTGGTGTGCGCCGTGTAGGGATGAACATAAATATTTAGTAGAACTTTCAAAAAATGGAGCTCACATTGTTGGTGTTAGCTTTAAAGATAAAAAATCAAATACTTTAGATTTTCTTAATCAATTAGGTAATCCATATAAATTTATTGCAGCAGATAATGATGGCAAAGCATCTATTTCCTTTGGTATTTATGGCATACCAGAGTCTATAATTATAAACAGAGAAAGCGTTGTTGTAAAAAAAATTATTGGACCAATTAATCAAGAAATTTTTAAAGAAATATTAAACATTATAAAATGAAATCAAAAATAATATTTTTTATTTTAGCTTTTTTTATTTTCAGCTCTATACACGCAAATGAAAATATAAAAGTTAATGATATTTTTAAAAATTTAAGATGTCTAGTTTGCCAAGGTCAATCTATAGCGGACTCAAATTCTGATTTTGCATCAACTGTAAAGCTAGTTGTTGAAGATCAAATTAAACAGGGAAAGAGCGAGAAAGAAATTTACAGTTTTTTAATCAGCAAGTATGGAGAATGGATTGTTTACAAACCCTCTTTTGATACGAAGAATTTTTTCTTATGGATTTTGCCATATCTAGTTCTAGTTTCAGGAGGAATAATATTGTACGTTTTGCTTAGAAAAAAACCCAAGTTATAAGCTTTATTCGATATATACTTTTTATAACTTAGGTTGTATTTTTCAAAAAAAATGAAAATTAAATTTACAGTAATTTTATTATTATCAATGTTTTTTAATCATTTGCTAATCGCAAATGAGGATAATCATAATATTACAGCCTACACTGGAACATTTGACGTTATCGATAAAGAAGGAGATGACAAAACAACTTTATTTGGAATAGAACACAAAAACGAAAATTTATTTAGAGACACATGGATCGGAAAATTTTCTCCAGTCACAGGAGCTTTTATTACAGGAAAAAATTCAGTTTATTTATACACGGGCATTGAAGCTAATTATGAGCTTGGGCCAGTAAGTATTTCTCCCAGCTTTGCACCAGGATATTATGAAGCTGGTGACGGTAAAGATTTAGGAGATGTTTTAGAATTTAAATCAGAAATTAGAATTGGAATTGATCTTTTTAAAAACGCTAACCTTGGATATAGCTACAGCCACATTTCGAATAATGATTGGGGAAAAGTCAATCCTGGAACGGATAACCAATCAATAACTTTTTCTAAAAAGTTTTAAAAAGAAATGTCGATAAAAGATTGTTACAATTTTGAAGATTTTAGAAAACTTGCAAAAAAAAATCTTCCTTCACCTATTTTTCACTACATTGATGGCGGAGCTGATGACGAATCTACATTAAGAAGAAATACCGATTCTTTTTCAAAGTGTGATCTCATACCAAACATTTTAGCAAGTGTTGGAGAACCAGATCTTTCCGTAGAAGTTTTTGGTCAAAAAATTAAAATGCCATTATTTTTATCGCCCACTGCGATGCAAAGGCTTTATCACCATGATGGTGACAAAGCATCAGCAAGAGCTGCAGAAAAATTTGGAACTTTTTACAGCATGTCTACAATGGCTACTTCTTCTATCGAGGAAATTGCAAATATTTCGAGCGGGCCAAAATTATTTCAATTGTATATTCATAAAGATCAAGCACTTACAGATAATCTAATTGACAGATGTAAGAGTGCAGGTTTCAAGGGATTGTGCTTGACCGTTGATACTGTAGTTGCCGGAAATAGAGAAAGAGATCATCGAACAGGATTTACAACTCCTCCAAAACTTACTTTAAAAAGTTTAATGAGTTTTGCAGCACACCCTAAATGGACAATCAATTATCTTTTACATGAAAAATTTAAATTAGCTAACGTTGCTCATTTCACTAATAAGGGAACAAGCATTGCAAAAGGTGTTATGGAATATATTAATGAACAATATGATCCTGCTATGAGTTGGAAAGATGCAGAGTATTGTATTAAACGTTGGCAAGGGCCTTTTGCATTAAAAGGATTAATGTCAGTTGAAGATGCTAAAAGAGCTGTAGATATTGGCGCTTCTGCAATCATGTTATCTAATCACGGTGGAAGACAATTAGATGGTTCAAGATCTCCTTTTGATCAACTTCCGGCTATTGTTGACGCTGTGGGTGGTAAAATAGAGATAATTGTTGATGGCGGAATTAGAAGAGGCACACATGTGCTTAAAGCTTTAGCATTAGGAGCAACTGCTTGTAGCTTTGGTAAAGGTTTTTTATTTGCGCTTGGTGCAGGTGGTCAACAAGGTGTAGAAATGTTTTTACATAGACTAAGAGAAGAGATTAGAAGAGATATGATTTTAATGGGTTGCAAATCAATAAAAGATTTAAATCCAAGTAAGATCGCTTACCGATAAATATTTATGAAGTTAGCAAAAAATTTAGAAAGACTAGGAACAGAGTCTGCCTTCAGCATATTAGCCGAAGCAAAAAAAGTTGAAGCTTCAGGTAAAGAAATGATTTATCTGGGTTTAGGTCAGCCTGACTTTAAATCTCCAAAACATGTTGTAGAGGCTGCTAAGAAAGCACTTGATGATGGTCATCATGGCTATGTTTTATCAACTGGTATTTTAGAATGCAGGCAAGCGGTCACTAGAAAAATAAAAAAACTTTATAATAAAGATATTGATCCTGAGAGAGTTATGATTATGCCCGGGGGCAAACCTACAATGTTTTTTGCCATATCTATGTTTGGTGAACCAGGGTCAGAGATTATATTTCCTACTCCTGGTTTTCCTATTTATGAGTCTATGATTAATTATTCAGGAGCAAAAGCTGTTCCTTACGATATTTTAAAAGAAAAAGATTTAAAGTTTGATCCAGAAAAAATTCTCTCTTTAATAACAGATAAAACAAGATTGTTAGTTATTATAAACCCTAATAATCCAACTGGAAGTTTTGTAGAAAAACCTGCAATAGATTATTTAGCTGAGGGTTTGAAAAAATTCCCGCACGTTTCAATTTTAAGCGATGAAATTTACAGTAGACAAATTTACGATAATAAAGAAATGCCTACTTTCTTTAATTATCCGCACCTACAAGACAGACTAATTGTTTTAGATGGTTGGAGTAAAGCTTACTCGATGACAGGTTGGAGATTAGGATGGAGTGTCTGGCCTGAAAATTTAATTCCACATGTAAATAGATTAGCAGTTAATAGTTTTTCCTGCGTAAATGCAGCAGCACAATATGCAGGTATAGCAGCTTTGGACGGTCCAGATGATTTTATTAATAATATGATGAAAGAGTTTAACGTTAGAAGAAAACTTGTAACAGACGGTTTGAATAATATTCCAGGCATTGAATGTCCTATGCCAGGAGGAGCTTTTTATGTCTTTCCTAAGGTTATAGGCACAGGAATGAATGGATCAGAATTTACAAAAAAATGTATGTATGAAGCAGGAGTAGCCGTTGTTCCTGGAACTGCATTTGGTTCAACTGCTAAGGATTATATAAGAATAAGTTTTGCCGCTTCTCAAGACAATATAAGCAAAGCTCTAGAAAAAATTAAAAAAATGCTTGGATAACTTGCATTGTTTTTTGACCTATTAATATAATAATTATAGAATAATTTTATGACAAATCTTCAAATGCCAAAAGTTGAGAAGTCGATTTTATCAATGAAAGATAAAATAGTTTCTGATTTTGAAAATATTATTGATCGTAAAAACATTTTATTTCACGATGATGAAATTAGACCCTATGAAACAGACGCTCTAGCGGCATATAAACAAAAACCTTTATTGGTTGTTTTACCTGAAACAGTAGAAGAGGTTAGTAAGATTTTAAAATATTGTAACGAACATAAAATAAAAGTTGTTCCACGTGGTGCCGGCACAGGTTTATCTGGTGGTTCTTTGCCATTAGCAGACTGTGTTTTATTAGGTATGGGAAAGTTTAATAAAATTTTAGAAATTGATTATAAAAATAAATGTGTTGTTGCTCAGCCTTGCGTAACTAATTTAGCAATTACACATGCTGTGCAAGATAATAAATTCTATTATGCGCCAGATCCATCAAGTCAGTTAGCTTGCTCAATTGGTGGCAATGTTGCTGAAAATTCTGGAGGTGTACACTCTTTAAAATATGGCGCTACCACTAATAACCTTTTAGGTATTCAGGTTGTTTTAATGGACGGAACAATCACAAGGTTTGGTGGAAAAACTTTAGACGCTGAAGGTTATGATTTACTAGGCTTGATGACAGGTTCAGAGGGTTTACTGGGTGTAATCACAGAAGTGACAGTAAAAATTTTAAAAAGTCCAGAAGTGGCTAAAGCTGCTTTAATTGGTTTCTCAAGTATTGAAGATGCAGGAAGATGTGTGTCTGAAATTATTGCTAAAGGAATTATTCCTGCTGGCATGGAAATAATGGATAAGGCTTTAACCAAAGCAACAAACGATTATTGCAAAGCAGGCTATCCAGTTGATGCAGAAGCCATGATGATTGTTGAGCTAGATGGAACAGAGTCAGAAGTTAACGAATTAATTAGTAGAGTTGAAGAAATAGCAAAAAAAAATAAATGCTCTAGCGTAAAAATTAGTAAATCAAACGAAGAAAGATTAAAATTTTGGGCAGGAAGAAAAGCTGCTTTCCCTGCATGCGGAGATCTTGCTCCTGATTACATGTGCATGGATGGATCTATTCCAAAAGGCAAACTTGCAGAAGTACTAAAAGAAATTCAAAAAATGTCAGAAAAATATCAATTACCTGTAGCTAATGCTTTTCATGCAGGAGATGGAAATTTACATCCTTTAATTATGTTTAATGCAAACGATCCAGAACAGATGAGAAAAACAGAAGAGTTTGGTTCTGAAATTTTAAAATACTGCGTAAAAGTTGGAGGTGCTTTAACTGGAGAGCACGGAGTTGGAATTGAAAAAAGAGAATTAATGTGCGAAGCATTTAACGATACTGACATTCAACAGCAATTAGATATAAAAAAAGCACTAGATCCAAATACATTATTAAACCCAGGTAAAGTTTATCCAATTTTAAGAAAATGTGCGGAAGAAGGGAGAGTTCATGTCCACGGAGGAAAAACTAAGTTCCCAGACTTACCAAGATTTTAAATCTTCAGTCTTAAAACCAGAAACAGAAGAACAGATTGCTGATATCGTTAAGCGATGTTATCGAAAAAATATCCCTCTTGAAATACAGGGCAGAAATACTAAAAAAAATATCGGTAGAAATTTTCAAACACAAAAAGTCTTAGATTTATCTAATTATTCTGGAATAATTAAGTACGAACCAGAAGAACTTTATATAAAAGTAAAATCAGGAACACCTATAAAAGAAATAAAGGATGCAATTGATAAAAAAAACCAGCAACTTGCTTTTGAGCCTATTGATTTTGGACCTTTGTTTTCTGGTAAATCAGATGAAGGAACAATCGGAGGGGTGTTAGCTTGTAATTTTGCAGGTCCTAGAAGATTTAAGTCAGGCAGTGCCAGGGATCATTTATTAGGCTTTAAAGGAGTGAATGGCAAAGGTGAGATTATTAAATCCGGAGGGACTGTTGTTAAGAATGTGACTGGGTATGACTTAAGTAAAATTTTAACCGGTTCGTATGGAACGTTGTCAGTTTTTACAGAAGTGGCTATTAAAGTTTTACCTAAACCAGACTCAGTTAAAACTTTAGTAATAGTAAACCCACATTTAAAGAATGGCTTAGAATATTTAAGTTCTGCATTAGCATCTTCAAGCGATCCGTCCGGTGCTGTATTTTATCCCGAATTTTTTTCAAAAGAATTTACATTTAATGATTTAACAAATGAAGGTCCTTTTTCAGCTATTAGAATTGAAGGGTCTAAACTTTCAATTGATGAAAGAATAAAAAAACTTATTCAAGAATTAAAAGTAGATAAAAATGACATTTCAATTCTTGACCCAGAACAATCTCATATTTTTTGGGAAAATACTTCTTCATTAAAAGTATTTTCTAATTTAGCTGGAAATTTACTTAGAGCAATAGTGCCACCTAGTGAAACTTTTGAGATAATAACTAAGTTAAAGCCTTTTAATATAAAGTATTTTATTGATTGGGGTGGAAGTTTAATTTGGTTACAATTAGACAAGTTAAATTCTGAGGATTTAAAAAAAATTAAAGATCTTATCTTAAATTACTCTGGATATTTAACGGTTATTAAAATTGAGGATAGTTTAAAATCATCAGTTGATATTTTTTCAATAGATGAAATCAGATATAAAATTTCTGAAAAAATTAAAGAAAGTTTTGATCCAAAAAGAATTTTAAACCCAGGTAAAATGTACTCAGGAATATAATGCAAACAGTTTTTTCACCAGATCAACTTAAAGATAAAACAAATAAATCCGTAGAGCAGATTGTAAGAAAATGTGTTCATTGTGGAATGTGTAATGCCACTTGTCCAACTTATCAATTATTGGGTGACGAATTAGACGGTCCTAGAGGAAGAATTTATTTAATCAAAGACATGTTAGAAAACAACAAACCTGCTAATGAAAAAATTGTAGAGCATTTGGATAGATGTTTGTCCTGTTATTCTTGTATGACAACCTGTCCTTCAGGCGTGAATTACATGCACATGATTGATCATGGCAGAAGTCATATTGAAAAAACTTATAGTAGACCAATCTTTCAAAGAATATTTAGAAGCCTTCTTTCTATTGTGTTGCCAAATCCAAAAATATTTAAATTTTTAGCTTGGTCTGTAAACATTGTAAGACCTATTAGTTTTATTTTTCCGGAATTTATAAAAAATTCGATGAAATTGATGCCAACGAAGTTACCTAAAAAAACTTTAAAAGATCAAAAAATTTATTCAGTAGCTAAAGACAAACAAATAGCTAGAGTTGCTTTACTTACTGGTTGCGTTCAAAGAGAAATCTCCCCAGAGATAAACGAGTCAACTATTCGATTGCTTAACCGTCATAATGTGGAGGTTGTTGTTTTGCCAGAAATAAATTGTTGTGGTTCTTTAGATCATCACATGGGAAAAGATAATGCTGCGCATGCACTTTTTAAAAAAAATATCAATCTTTGGTATGATGAATATTTAAACAATGGCTTAACAGCTATTATTAGTAATACTTCTGGATGCGGAACGACACTTAAAGATTATGGCTTTATTTTTAGAGACGATAAAGAGTTAAAGAAAAAAGCAAAAAAAATATCAGAACTCACAAAAGACATAAGTGAGTTTTTAGATAAAAATATTAAATTAAATTTTAAAGGATCTGATAAAACTTATAAAATTGCATATCACTCGCCTTGCTCAATGCAGCATGGTCAGAAGGTTCATCAACAACCTATTGATTTAATTAAAAGAACCGGAAACGAAGTTTTAAATATTCCTGAAGGACATCTTTGTTGTGGTTCAGCTGGGACTTATAATATTTTACAACAAAAAATAGCTAGTCAATTATTAAAAAACAAAATTAACAATATAGAAAAAGTAAGCCCAGATTTTATTTCAACAGGCAATATAGGATGTATGACGCAGATTGCTAGCGGAACTAATATACCTATCGTTCATACCGTTGAAGTCATTGATTGGCTAACGGGTGGACCAAAACCAACTAAATTATCAAATTTATGAAAAAAATTTTAGTAACTCGTAAATTATTAAAAGAAAATGAAGAGAAGTTAAAAGAACTTTTTGATGTTAAACTTAATCAAAATGATGAGTTATATTCATCTGACAAAATTATAGAACTTTCAAAAGATTGCGATGGTATTTTATCTGCGATTACAGATAAGTTTGATGAAGCTCTTATTAATAAACTTTCATCTTCTGTAAAAATAATAGCAAATTTTGCTGTTGGGTTTGGAAATATTGATATTAACGCAGCAAAAAAAAGAAACATTGTAGTAACCAATACCCCAGAGGTTTTAGATGATGCTACAGCTGATATTGCCATTCTTTTACTTTTAGGAGCTTCAAGAAAAGTTTTAGAAGCAAGAAGAGCTGCTGAAAAGCAAGATTGGAAATGGTCTGCTAATTTCTTATTAGGAAAACAAATGTCTAATAAAAAATTAGGTATTTTAGGAATGGGAAGAATTGGTAGAGCAGTAGCGCGTAGAGCCAAAGGTTTTGGTATGACTATTCATTACCATAACAGAAATCGATTGCCCAAAGACTTAGAGGATGGTGCTATTTATCATTCCACAATTAAAAGCTTATTTGAGCAAAGTGAATTTTTATCAATCAACTGTCCAGCAACTAAGGAAACTTTAAAATTAATTAATAAAGAAACCATAGGCTATCTTCCAAAAAATCCTGTAATCGCTAATGCTGCGAGAG
>Ga0255762_10003516_pt1 | contig 12327 bp, 13 predicted proteins | sample 101ome_16_FD_179962 | JGI IMG/M metagenome (GOLD analysis project Ga0255762, IMG submission 179962) | Coastal salt marsh microbial communities from the Groves Creek Marsh, Skidaway Island, Georgia - 101401AT metaG (version 2) | ecosystem: Environmental > Aquatic > Marine > Intertidal zone >...
AATTTCAGCTGTTTTCATTAGCATACTAATTCAAATAAAGCGACATTATATAATACCTCATTCTAATATTAATGAAGTATCTCCAGCCCCCTTTCTTAATATCTCGTAAGGTTTTTTTGTAAAATCTATTACGCTAGTTGGAATGGCAGGACAATAAGCCGAATCAATAATAACATCTACCTTATTCTCGAGAGCTTTAACAACATCCTCCGTATTTAAAAACTCATAGCCCTCAACAATAAGCGAAACACTTATGATGGGTTGAGATAACTCTTGAAGTATGTCCTGAACAATTGTATTTGATGAAATTCGAATTCCAATAGTTTTTTTCTTTGGATGAACTAATCTCTTGGGTACTTGTCTAGTTGCTTCCAGGATAAAAGTATATGCGCCAGGTAAAACTCTCTTCATTAACCTAAAAGAATCATTATTCATTTTTGCGAATTCACCTATATGACCAAATGACTCTAGTATTAAAGTAAAGTCATGTCTTTTTGAAAGTTTTCGAATCTTTCTGATTCTATCGATGCCAGTTTTATTATCTAGAGAAGTAGCTATTGAGAATCCTGAATCAGTAGGGATTACTATCACCCCTCCTGAAATAATTATCTTGACTATATGACTAATCAATCTTTTTTGAGGATTATCAGAGTGAACCTGAATGATTTCTGTTTTCATCTAAAGGTAATTGAGAACAAATTTTTTCCCATAATCATACAAAGGAATTCTACCTAATTCTATACTTTGATTAAACCATCCATGAAAGTCTGATCCACATGAATAAAGTAATTCATACTCATCAGCAATTTTCTTAGATTTAGCTATGTCATCAAGACTTGAAAATGAATTAACAATTTCAATCCCATCCAAACCAATATCCTTGAGTTCACTGACAAGTTTTTTCATTTTGGTTAAAGTTAATTTGTATCTCAAAGGATGCGCCAAGATTGCCAGACCTCCAGATTGATGAATCCAATTGATTACTTCTATTGATGAAGCCCAATCAACCTTGACTGCTCCGGGTTTATTGCCAGTCATATATTTCTTAAAAACTGATGGTAAATTATTACAAAACTTTTCTTTAATCATCATCTGGGCAAAGTGGGTTCTTGTAATGTATTTCGTTTTGCTTAAACTCTGTGTTTTTTCATAAGCATTTTCTAAACCAGCCTTAGCCAGGCTCTTTCCAATTTCTTTAGCCCTTTCAATTCTTAACTTATTATTCTTCATGAGCCCATCAAGTAAAAACTTGTTATTTGGATTTATACCAAGGCCAACAATATGGACTGACTGGGACAAATGCTTTGCTGAGATTTCAACGCCCTGGATAAAATTTAAATTAAGATCTTTTGAATATATAGAGGCTTCCTCAAGCCCCTCTACAGAATCATGATCGGTAAGTGATAAAAAATGACAACCGACATTTACCGCTTTCATTACAATATCTTTAGGCGATAATACCCCATCAGAGTAATAAGAATGAGTATGTAAATCTACAATCATTTTTGAAGATAAGTATTCTTTAGTTTTTTAGAAATTATAAATTTATGTGTGGAATTGTTGGGGGAATCTCCAAAGACAATATAACACCTTTTTTAATAAAAGGTCTAACGCACCTCGAATATAGAGGCTATGATTCTGCAGGTTTAGTTGTCAACTCAAAAAATGGTTTTGAGAGGCAACGTGCTAAAGGTAAAGTTGCCAACCTTGAGAAGAAAATTCTCGAATCTAATCTATCATTTAATAGTTCTATTGGAATAGCCCATACTAGATGGGCAACTCATGGTGCACCTTCTGAGAGAAATGCTCATCCCCACATATGTAATCAAAGTATTGCTGTAGTTCAGAATGGCATTATTGAAAACTTTGAAGCTTTAAAAGAAGAGCAGTTAAAACAAGGTTATATTTTTACTTCCGATACCGATACTGAGGTCATTGCTCATTGTATTTATGAAAACCTGAAAGACTCCAAAAACCTTTTAGAGGCTTTTCAAAAATCTATCAAAAGATTCATAGGTTCTTTTGCTATTGCAGTTATATCCAATAATCACCCTAATGAGATTGTAATTGCAAAAAAATCAGCGCCAATGGTCATTGGTTATAGTGATAAAGGATTGTTCTTTGCATCTGATCAATTAGCACTGATAGACTCTACATCAAGATTTACCTTTTTAAAAGATGGGGATGTCGCATCAATAAAAAATAATGAAATTGAGTTTTACGATGAGAATGGTAAAAAAACCAATAGAGAAATAGTAACCTCTATGCTTAAGCCTGGTCAAATTTCTAAGGGAAACTTCCCGCACTTTATGCTAAAGGAAATTTATGACCAGCCACAGGCTGTCAGAGACACACTTGAATCGAAAATCTCACATAATGAAGTTTATATAGAATCTTTCGGTCCAAAAGCTAAAGAAATTTTTTCGGAAATTGATCACGTAAAGATAATTGGGTGTGGAACTAGTTTCAATGCTGGCATAGTTGGTATGTACTGGTTAGAAGATATTGCAAAAATATCTTGCTCTGTAGAAGTTTCGAGTGAATATAGATATCGAAATTCAGTAAATCCGAAAAATACTTTATTTGTAACCATCTCACAAAGTGGAGAAACAGCTGATACTCTCGAAGCACTTAAAATTTTTAAGACTAGATACCCAAATATACATACTCTTTGCATTAGTAATTCAGCTGAATCTAGTTTAATCAGAGAATCTGAAATGGTTTTTTTAATGAATGTAGGGCCAGAAATAGGAGTTGCTTCAACCAAGGCATTCACTGGACAATTGGTCAGTCTTGCACTCCTAACCGTTGCCATAGCAAAAGCAAAAGGTGTAATAAACAAAAAAAGAGAGGAAATCATTGCAAATGGATTAAATAGGCTGCCAGGTTTAATTGATGAAGTTTTAGGGATTGAGCCAATTATTAAAAATATTGCAAAAGAATTTATTAATAAAACTTCCGCCTTGTTTCTTGGAAGGGGCACAAAACATGCAATAGCAATGGAAGGCGCTCTCAAATTAAAAGAAATTAGTTACATTCATGCAGAAGCTTTTGCTGCCGGAGAGTTAAAACATGGCCCAATTGCTTTAATTGACAATGAAACTCCTGTAATAGTCGTGGCGCCAAAAAATGACTTACTAAAAAAACTTAAATCTAACATGCAAGAAGTAAATTCTAGAGGTTCTGTGATGTATGTATTCAAAGATGAGTTAGCTGATATTGAGGAAATGCCAAATATGAAACTTATTCCAGTCACAAAAGGCCTTGGAAGAATTACTGGTCCGATTATTTTTTCACTACCTTTACAGCTTCTTAGTTATCATGTTGCAGTACTCAAAGGTTGCAACGTTGATCAACCCAGAAATCTTGCTAAGTCAGTTACGGTGGAGTAATTTCGAAATAATAATACAAAAACCCATCTATTATGATTACGAAAAAACTCGGTTACTATGGAATACTTATTGAATACTCAAACTCTATATGATATTAAAAAATGGATTATGAAAATGAAATTAATAATTTGTTAGGTTTGTTCATTAACGAGGATTCATACTTCCCAATGTTCCAAAGAATTGGTTTTAACATTTCTAAAGTTAACTCCCACTTTAAAAAAAGTTTTGAGAATGCGGTTCTTTTCCATCCAAATGAAATTAATCCAAAACCTTCAGAATCTGAACAAAGAATCAATAGAGAGCTTCGTATTGAATTGGCAAATCTTATAAGGACATATCTCAAGCAATATGATCAAACAACTTATGGTGAAATATACAAACTATTTCAAAGTGTTGATAAGATGAGGGACGCCATAAGAAGTTCTGAGAGCTCATCCCAGCAAATTCAATTTGAAACACTCATTAAAGAAGTTGAAGATAAAGTAGATGAATTTACAAATTCGTACATAGCGATAACAATCAATTAACATCTCTCAAGTTTACAATTACTCAAATCTATAACAATCAAAGTAGATTTTTTTGCTGTAATTTCAAAAATTACATAATATGCTGAGTAAAAATGTGCATAAATAACTGATTTTTAACTAATTTAAATTAAATACTTTTGTCTTTACAATTTTTATAAAAAGAGTATATTTCGAAATTAACCAATAATGAATTTTGGTTAATTTTGTTTATTTCTTTTGTGGAGACAAAAATGAGCACTGATGATTATGATTATGATGAATTCGATGATGATGATGAAAAAGATTATGATTATGATGATGACAATGACGATGATTGGTATTAATTAATCATCAAAAAGACCCTAAGTTTCTCTAAAATTTAGGGTCTTCATAGAATTTTTAGGAAATTTGTAAACTCAACAATTGCCAGTAAATAGTTTTTTGTTTGCTTCTAAATACCCTTCAAAGCTTCCACAATCATATCTTTTTCCTTCAAACCTATAAGCTATAACCTTTCCTTGTTTAGCTAAAACCTTAAGTGCGTCAGTAATCTGTATTTCCCCTCTATGATCAGGCTCAATATGATTTAAAACTTGAAAAATTTCAGGAGTAAGAATATATCTACCTATTACGGCCATTCTTGTCGGAGCCTCATCTATTGTCGGCTTTTCTATCAAATTTGAAACAAAAAATATTCTTTCTGAGTCTTCTTTGGGAGTTCCATCTATAACACCGTATTTTGATATTTTGTCTTCTAGGACTTCTTCAACTGCAACAATGCAGCAGTCTTCAAATTGAGAATGGATATTGATCATTTGTTGTAGAACTGACTCGCCTTCATTGGTACATAAATCATCAGGCAGAATAACAGCAAAACACTCCTTTCCAATCGAATCGTTGCCTAAACTGATAGCATGTCCAAGACCTTGCTTTTCTTCTTGAAACAAATATTCAAACTCACATTTGTCAATAACTAAATTTAACTCATCTAAAACGGGATCTTTCTTTGAAGTTTGAAATACTTTTTCAAGATCTGCATTTGGAGAGAAATGCTCTTTAATTGCCATTTTATTTTTGCTAATTATCATTGTAAAAAAAGAACAACCGCTAGCGAAGGCCTCTTCTGTTGCAAACTGGATTAAAGGTTTTGTCAATATAGGCAACATTTCTTTAGGAACTGCTTTTGTGAAGGGTAAAAATCTCGTTCCCATGCCAGCAACAGGGAAAAGGCATTTTTGTATTTTTTTCATAAATCCCTATCTTTTTTTAAAACTTTCTTTAAGAATCCTCTTTCCATTTTCAACACCAGGTTGGTCATAGGTATTAATCTGCAAGAACTGGCCAATGGCTGAGACCAGTAGTTGATAAATAAACATCAGTTTGGCAATGTTATATTCATCTACAGTGCTAATAGTAACCACATCGCAAGGAATGTCTTTTTGTTCCTTGACCGACTCAATAGTTGCATCTGCCTGGCGGTTTAAAAGCTGGTTAAAACTCAGTCCATCAATAAAATTAAGATCAAAATCATTAAATTCATCATTGACTGATTGAGGGATCTTGGTGTCATCCTTAAGGTCAGCAATCTTAATAAAAGTTATGGTTTTGTCACGAACACCGTCCATAATCAGCTGCAAGAAGCTATGTTGGTCAACTGGGCCAATTAATGCAATTGGCGTTAATGCCTGTCGGGTACCGTTTATATTGACTTTTCCGAGGCTTTCAGCCCACAGTTGAATATACCACTTGTTAAAACCCTCTAGAGACGAAGAGTATGAAAATATGGCGTTAATATTGAATCGCCATTTATTTTCGACTAAGAATCTGGCTTTACGCATAATTTCCTTGTAGTAGTTCTCTTGCCGGAAAAAGCTATCCGATACACGTTTACAGCCATTAAGCAAATTGTCTATGTCTACTCCGACCATAGCTAATGGCACCAATCCTACTACACTAAAGACCGAAAAACGACCTCCCACATTGTCTGGCAATTCAAATACTTTAATCTGTTGTCGATTAGCAAATCGAGTTAACACACTATTGGCGCCAGAGATAATGGTACAGTTTTTACTGTTGATGGTTGTCAATGAGCTTATGTACTTGAATAAACTTATCGTTTCGATAGTGCTTCCAGATTTAGAAATCACCAAAAAATGAACGTTGTTTAGATCGACTTTCTTAAGGCAGTGAGTTATTTTTAGCGGATCAACAGTCTCTAAAAACATCAAATTCTTTTTATATTGATTACTCGTCAGCAAAAACTCATAAATTGCTCTAGAACCAAGACTAGATCCGCCAATTCCCAAAACCATTATGTGTTTTTGGTTGACGCTTTTAGCATGAGACTTAATGTCAGTTGTATCTTGATAAGGTAGTGAATAATAACCAACGGTTTCATGCTCTGCCTTAATTCGATTAAAGATTTCACTATTAGACTTTATTTGATAGAAGTTTTTTTCAAATTTCATGGTAATGTCTGCGCTTCATTTTGAGAATATATTCTAATCATTGTAACCATTAGGATTTTGAGTTAACCATCGCCATGTATCTTCGCACATATCTTCTAGATTATGTTTTGCATACCAATTTAAACTTTCATTGGCATATGACGGATCTGCATAACAAATAGGAACATCTCCCGTTCTTCTATTTACAATTTTATATGGAACTGACTGCCCAGAGGTCTTTTCAAAAGCACTCACCATGTCTAAAACGGAATAACCAACGCCGGTTCCAAGATTAACAGTTAATACCTGAGGCTTTCTTAGGATTTTAGTTAAAGCCTTTAGGTGGCCTTTGGCCAAGTCCATGACATGAATGTAGTCTCGAACTCCAGTACCATCATGAGTGTCATAATCATCACCAAATATTCTCAGTATATCTAACTTTCCTAAAGCCACTTTTGCAATGTAAGGCATCAAATTATTTGGAATGCCAATTGGATATTCACCAATAAGCCCACTCTTATGCGCGCCAACAGGATTGAAATAACGTAATAATGCAATTTTCCATGTATTATCGGCAAAGAATAAATCTTGAAGAAATTCTTCAACTATCAATTTAGAGCGACCATAAGGATTGCAAGCTGCTAACGGAGAATTTTCCTTAATTGGAAGGGAAACTGGGTCGCCATAAACAGTTGCAGAAGAACTAAATATAAAATTTTTACAGCCATACTCTTGCATAACTTCGATCAATGCAAAGGTTCCTATCACATTGTTATCATAGTATTCAATTGGGTTTTGCACCGACTCAAAAACTGCTTTTAGTCCGGCAAAATGAATTACCCCATCAATATCATGCTCTGAAAAAATTTTTCGCATTGCGGCTCTATCGCGAACATCTTCTTGATAAAAATCAACATTACTATTGGTAATGGACTCAACACGTGCCAATGATTCAAAAGATGAATTACTTAAATTATCTACCACTACAATATGGTGGTCTGCTTCAATAAGCTCAATACAAGTATGAGAACCAATATAACCAGCACCGCCTGTGACTAATATATTCATTAGATTTTTTTATTTGCTATCCAACGATAAATCATTGAGTAAATTACCATAAAGACGCACGAAATAGCAATAAGTATATATTGATTGTTGAACCAAATTATGGCGGGCAAAATACTGACCAAAGACAACAACCACAAAAATGGGGATGTCATACTATTGTTAATGACTTTAGATCGATTAGGGTGTTGACTTGCAATAGTTTTATAAATCAACATATGTAAATGATATCCATCTGGCTTACTAGCATGTGTGCCATTGACTATACGTTTTCTAAAAATACTAAATAATAATTCGTACATAGGATACATCAAGAGAGCTAAAACAAACCAATTGCTAAGAACTTCATGCCTACTAACGAAGACCAACCCAATCATCGATAACATAAAACCAATAAAATATGCTCCTCCATCCCCAATAAACAATTTACCGAAGGGAAAATTCAGCACAAAAAATCCGAAAATAGCAGCAGCAAATAACAAGCTCGTTTGTAGAATTAAAATATCATCTAATTGATAGGCTACAAAACCCAAAGCTAACAAGACTAGTAGTGTATAGCCTGGCATTAGTCCATTGAAACCATCTATCACATTTAACGCATTCACCGCCCCTCCAACAACCAATAGCGTAAAAGCCAGCGCAAAAGCTTGGTAAGACAGTAAATAATCTGTCCACCAAAAACCCAAAGAAAAAATTCCAATCCCCAAATATGAAAAGCTAATAATTACAGCAATAAGAATGAACAGCATTCGCACAGAAGGAGGAATCTTTGCGCTCCAATCCTCTGCCAAGCCAACCAAGAATACAGGAGAAGCAATCAAGAATAATGGTAACAGCAAATCTTGAACATCTTTGGTTAGCAACAAAATTCCTATAAAAAAGCCGAAAAAAACAGCTACACCTCCAACATGTGGCACTGGTTGATGATGAAATTTTTGCACTCCAACATTATCGTGAACATTGAGAAACAATTGTTTTTTATTTGACAGTATGATGATTGCGGAGGATAGAGCAATCGAGACAAGTGAGATAATCATGAAGGTCTTCATAGATATATACAGAACCCTACAAAGTTTTTCTTAGAAGTCTGTAGTACACAGCTAACAAAATTTGAGTTGTAAAATAGAAATATTTAATTACTCCAAGCCCTTTTCCATCATTAAATCTATAGTTCTTCAATACTATCCAATTTCTTAAAATCATCTTTAATCTACTACTAGACATCTGATTATTAACTAATCTATAGAACAACAAACTCTCATTTATTTTTATACTACTATCAATGTTTTCATGAATCTTCAACCAACAGTCGAAATCCTCTCTAGCTGCATATTCTTTACTTTCATTAAATTTGTACTTAAGCATCAAGTCTTTCTTTACTAGAACACTTGATGTGGGTATTGTATTCTTTAATAATTGTTGTTTAAATGTTATATTCTTAACATTGGGGTTAGATACTTCATCAAATGATATTTCACTGTCACTTCTAAAATCTACCATTCTCGTACTACAAAAATGGCCTTTTTTTTCCATTAGAATTTTCATTTGCAGCTCTAATTTAAGCGGATGCCAAATATCATCACAATCAAGAAAAGCAATCCAGTCTCCACTAGAGTGATTGACTCCTATATTTCTAGGGGCGGCTGGCATTCCAAAATTCTCTTCCAAACAAATTAATTTTATCTTGGCGTCACAATGGGTTTTAATATAGTCTTGGATAATGTCCAAGGAAGTATCGTTAGATTTATCGTCAATAATAATAATTTCAACTGCGTCATAAGTTTGATGTAAAACCGAATCAAGGGTATTAACTATGTATGATGCAGAGTTATAATTCGGTATTACAACAGAAACCAATTTTTTAACACTCATAAAAGTTTGCTAATGACTTGTTTTAATTTATGGGTCTCGATACGCATGCTCTTCATCAAGGTGTTATCAAAAGATGTATTAATTGGACGATTAGCAATTGTTTCAAACTCTGTTGAAGTTGCAGAACTAATCAAATCTTCTTTTGAGCCAATCAGTTTGGCAATCTTAAGACCAAGCTCATACCTAGAATATACCTCGTCTCCAGATATATTAATCAAGCCTTTGAAGTCTATTTCAATTAATCGATTTATAGCCCTAACCAAATCTCCGACATATAAAATGTTGACCAGAACATCATCAACCAATGTTAAAGGTTGATTATTTTTCAACCTTTCAATGATCATTGATACAGGGTTAGGTCTTCCTCCTTCTGGAACTTTTCCATACATTGTAATTGGCCTTATAAGCATAAGTCTTGGATCTTTTTGTTCAAGTAGAAATTGGTCAGCTTTTAGTTTAGTGAGACCATAAAAATTCACTGGGAAACAATCCGAAATCTCCTTATATGGAGCATTATTTCCATCATATACTGCATTGGTAGAAAAATGAATAAGCTTTTTAAATTTGCTTTTCTTAATATTCCTGTAAAGTGCTTCTACAAAAAGATGATTTTGAATTTTGCAACTGTTTTTTTCAACTTCACATTTATCGACATCTCCCATGGAGATACAATTAATAATGATGCTGTCATCCAAGCTTAACTGTTTAACCAAGTTACTTACACTCTGTTCGAGCATGCTTATATTGCCAGGAACCTCAAACTTAACAACCTGATGCAAGGCACTCTTCTGACGACCAACATGAGTTAACATAACGCCTGGCTTGGAGCCAAAATACTCCGATATCGAGCTTCCTGTAAAAGAGTTAAAGCCAAGTAGTATTATCTTCATGGGTTGTTTTTATACTTATTAAACAGCTTGTCTTTCTTCATTTTTTTGATAACAAAATCCAGATCATCGTAAGTATCAACGCTAACAGCATCACTCTCAACATGGACCGCTTGAATTTTGTAGCCATTTTCTAAAATTCTCAAATACTCATTAAATTCTATTTGCTCCAGCTCGGTCTTTTCCCATTGTGCATAACGCAACAAGAAATTTTTCCTGAAAGGGACTATGTGGTATGCCTTCAGCATTTTTGGCTCTATCGTTCTTGCATCGGATGGAATATCACTTCTGGAAAAATACATAACTTCATCGCGCTTATTAAGAACCGTTTTTATATCAGATGTGGAGTTTTTCTTATTAAAAGGATTAACTAAAATCGACACATTTGCATTTGGAGATGTTGTCAAACCCGCAACCGCCTTATCAATATGCACTGGATTTACTAAAGCCTCGTCACCCTGGACATTAACAATAATATCTGCCTCTATATGCTGAGCTGCTTCTGCAATTCTATCAGTACCTGTTTGATGGTCTGGCGATGTCATAATAACCTTGCCACCATATCGTTCGACAGTCTTTCTAATCTTATCGTTGTCAGTTGCAACATAAACAGAATCAAGACTCCTTGCCATCAAGCATCGTTTAAATACATGCACAATCATTGGGAGACCCAAAATATCAACCAATGCCTTATTAGGCAGTCTAGATGACTCTAATCGAGCAGGAATGATAGCCACTACCTTGACTTTTGACATTACTTTATTTCTGAAAACCAACTTGAAATACTATTAAAACTCTTATGAATAAGCGAACTATCAACTTCATAAGTTATAAATCTCATGCCCATATTAAGCATTTTTTGAACATCTTCTTTATTTTTGGGAACAAAGCCGCCTGCATATTTGTCAGCATTATTTACCAGATCAATACCTTGTTGTATCTCCTGAATCAAGCTTGAATGTTGCATATCTCCAGGAAATCCTAGCGCTTGAGATAAGTCATAAGCACCAAAATAAACAACATCAATTGCATCAACTTTCAATATCTCTTCAAGATTTTCCAGTCCTTTTTTTGATTCAATAATGACAATATTAAGTGTTTCATAAATCGCTTTATCAACATATTCAGATATGCTGTCATCTGAATAACCGCCAGCTTTTGAAAAAGGTGTAAACCCCCTGCTTCCCTTAGGATAGTACTTTGTTACCTCAGCAAGGGCCTTTGCATCATCTAGCGACTCAATATGAGGAACTACTACACCGTAGGCACCTTGATCCAATACTTGCAACGCCATCCAGTCGCTATTTTCTGGAATCCTAACTAATGGTGTACATTGTGACCCCTCACACGAAGAAACATGCAAATGAACTTGATCCATTGCAAACGGACCGTGTTCCAAATCAATAATCTGGAAATCCAAACCGGATTGAGCCAAAACTTCGGTCACCAGTGGCGATGAAAGTGTATTCCATGTGCCAATAACTGCCTCTCCTTTATTTATTTTTTCCTTTAGCTTATTGCGAACCAACATTCTAACACTCCACTCTAATATCCTTAAGACTCTCAACTACAAAACAATTCAATCCTGCAAATGAATTACTATTTGACAGCCCTGTTAGAACCCCAATGTTGCAACCAACATTTGCCGAATTTCCCATCTTAATATCCACAGGATGATCACCAATAACAACTACCCCATCTAGATTAACTCCCATTTTTTCTACAATGTTTAACGCTAATTCTGGCGCGGGCTTGGTTTGCGAAACTGCATCGCCTCCAATGATGTCACAGAAAAAATGCTCAATATTGAGAGCTCTCATCGCCAAACGAGCGCGCATTGTCATGTCAGTAGTGGCTAATGCTGTTGCAACACCACACTGTTTTAAATTTTCCAGCAATCCTTCTACACCAGGCAGTAAACCCAACAATGGCGAAATGTTATGAGAAGTCTGTTTATCAACCTCTAGGAAAATATCTTCAATTTCTTCATAACTGGCATCCACATGATTAGCACCTAAAACCTCAATCGAAACGCCAGCAATGAATGACCTCGGCTTAATACCTACTGGCCCGTCAACTTTAATCTTTCCTGTTGCCATATCAATGCCCATAGCATCCATTAACTTATTACCAACTTTCTCCTCTAATCCATATTTAT
>Ga0255762_10003522_pt1 | contig 12310 bp, 10 predicted proteins | sample 101ome_16_FD_179962 | JGI IMG/M metagenome (GOLD analysis project Ga0255762, IMG submission 179962) | Coastal salt marsh microbial communities from the Groves Creek Marsh, Skidaway Island, Georgia - 101401AT metaG (version 2) | ecosystem: Environmental > Aquatic > Marine > Intertidal zone >...
TGAGAGGGACGCGTCGCGCGTCGGCGGCGTCGGCGCGTTCGCGGCGGCGGCGCGCGCGTGTTTTGAATTCGTTCGCGCGCGCATCGTCGTCGCGCCGGACGACGTCGTGGGTGTGGTGGCGTATAACTGTGCGAAATCACTCGGAGGTTTGGGACATCCGCGCGTGTGTGAGGTGCGGCGCGCGGAGGCGCCGAACGCGGCGGCGGCGTTGGAGTTGAGCGAGTACGCCGACGGCGAGGCGGGGGCGAGAAAGTTTCGAGAGAAATTCGGTGTGTTGTCGAGAGAGGAGGACGGGGAGGAGGTTGATTTTAATCAAGAGGAGGCGCTCACGGCTGGTCTGTGGGCGGCGTCGCACATGCTCGAGAATGGGCCGAGACGCGCGGGGAGGAAGAGCGTGTATCTCTTCACCAACGAGGCGGCGCCGTTGAAAACGGGAAGCGCGGGGACGAAACTCATCGCGCGGGCGAAGGAGATGGCGGCGTTGGGGCAACGGATCGAGGTGTTGAGTCTCACTCGAGATGGGACGTTTGATTCGTCGGTGTTTTACGACGCGTTCACGTCGGAACACTGCGGCGCGCGAGAGGGCGAAAAGGCGCTCGTCGTCGTCGAGGACGGTTCGGAATTGCAGAGAGAGTTTTTGAAAAAGTCGCGAAAGCGACGTCGATTGAAACAGACAAAACTCTGGCTCGTGCCGGGGAAGATAGGCATTCCCGTCGGCGTCTACGCGTTGGTGAGCGAGGCGAAGAAATCGGCGAGTATACTCGTCGACGGGAAAGATTTAGGAGAAATTCGTAGAGAACAAATTTACGTGGACGCCGATTCCGGCGCACAGATAGAAAAACCGACGAAGAGTTTCGTCGAGATTGACGGGAAACAGCTCGTCTTCTCGAATAAAGAGTTGGCCAAGGCGAAGACGTTGAAGATTGCCGGGGTGGAGGATAAAAAGGACGCGGTGGGATTTCATCTCGTCGGTTTCGTTTCGGCGGAGAAAATCACCCGCGACTTGTCGTTGAAGAAATCGCACTTCATCACCGCCGAAGACAAAGGGTGCGCGGCGTTCCAAGGACTCTTGCGCGCGTGCGCGGACGACGGCAAGGTGATCATATGCGCGTTTTCGAGATCGACGCGTTCGGCGTTTCGGTACGTCGCCCTCTTGCCGCAGCTCGCGCCCGCGCTCGGCGCGGCGGACGACGCCGTCTCGCGTCTCGATCCGCCCGAGGGATTCCACGTCTTTTACCTCCCCTTTCGCGACGACACGCGTCGTCCGGAGAGCGCGGTGGCGTCCGCGCGCGCCCCTTTACCGCGCGCGACCGAGGAAAAAATCGCCGCGGCGAGAGCCGTCGTCGATTCCATTCGTCTCGTCGGTTGGCATCCGAAACAGACGCCCAACCCCGCGATTCAGACGCACTACCGCGTCTTGGAGATGTGCGCGCTCGAGCGCAACGTCATGGAACCCGTCAACGACGACACCGAGCCCGCGCTCGACGAATGGCAAAAAGTCGGCGTCCCCGCGCTTCTCGCCGACTATGACGAAAAGTGCTTCGGCCTCGCGCGCGCCATCGACGACCACCACGGTCACGCTCAACCCACCGACACCTCCGCAAAACGTCCGCGCACCGACGGCGACACCCCCACCGACACCCCCACCCGCCAACGCGCGCGTCGTCCCGAGCCTCTCACCACCGTGCTTCCTCAGTACGCGCGCGTCGTCGAGCGCGTCCGCGACGCCGACGTAGCGTCGTGCACCGTCGACGTCCTCAAACAATTCTGCGCCGCCCACAATCTCTCCACCAGCGGGTCCAAGGCGACGCTCCTCGATCGCGTCGACGCACACGTTCGCTTTTTCGCCGCCGACGCGCTCCATTGATCGATTGAAACGCGCGTCGCGCGCGTCTCCGCGCGAAGCGCTCGACGATGACAATGAAAAAGCGACGCACCACCAGCCGCCATTGATCGCCATGCCCCCGCCCGCGCCCCCCCCCGCGGACCCCGCGCCCCCCCCCGCGGACGCCGAACCGACGGAACTCATCCCCGGCCACATTCCTTTCCCCCCCGTCGTCCCCGGGGAGACGCCAGACGTCGTCGACGCGCGCGCCCACGCGCACGCGCCGCCTCGACTCTACCCGGCGCTCCCGCGCGGACTCAAGCCGTTCGAGCCGCCGACGCGCGAAGAGCGTCGGCTGCTCGCGATTCAAAACGCCGTGCGTGCGTTTTGTCGCGCGTCGGCGCGGCATCACGGCGCGAGGGACGACGCGCGCGAGCGGAGAGCGCGAGAAGGGGACGTCGCGCGGTGGCTCGACGACGTCGCCGAAGACGAAGAGGAGGCAAAGGACAAAGACGAGAACGATGAGGACGACGGTACGGAAGAGGACGAGGAGGCGAGCGATTCGAGTCAAGGGGTGACGGAGAAATGGATCGAGCGGTTTCGTAAATCGAGGCAGTGGGAAACGTTTCGAGTGACGGATGAATCCATCGTGCCGAGAGAAATTTACGAGTGCGCGTTTCCCGAAGACGACGACGACGACGAGGGCGATGACGAAAATGGCGAGGAAAAGCGAGGGAAGAAACGAGCGGCGAGCGGTGACGACGCGAACACTCGATCGTCGAAACGTGGACGCGCCACGGCGAGCGGGAGCGTGAGAATCGAGGACGGAGGCGCGAAGAAGAAGATGAAGGATGGATTTTCGCGACTCGAGCGTTTGGTGCAGTTGGAGTCGCGCGCCGCGGCGGAGGGCGCCGGACGACGAGGTCGCGACGGCGGCGACGACGACGACGATGACGACGACGACGGGCGCGGACAGAGGAGTGGACGCGCGTCCGCGAGACGATCGACGCGGGATCGATCGCGGTCGTTATCGAGAAATCCGAGACGCGGCGGCGGCGGCGGCGACGACGACGACGGCGACGACGAAAAGTTTGGCGACGACGACGACGAACTCGAATCCGACGACGATTACGGACAGGGCGCGAATTTTGACGACGACGAAGGGTACGACGACGACGCCGGCGATGGGAACGCCGAGGCGTACTTTTAACTAGTACAGTGTAGAGTTTTTTTTCATTCCCCGCTCACCGCTGCCCCATGTTTTGCAAACGCTCGAGCACCACCTGCCCGCTCTGCAGGTACACCAACGCGCAGTTACTGAGACACGACGACTCGCTCGAGCTAAACTTATTCCCGGGGGCGTACGTCACGCACTTATCGAAGCACTTCTCCGTGAGTTTAGCCACCACCTCGTTGAAGACGGCTTTGCGCTTCTCCTCCTGCGAACGCGACCGAGCGCACAAAGAAGCAAATGGGCGCGCGTCAGTGACGCGCGAGGGCGAGACGAACGCGACGATGCGCGCGAGAATGTGAACGACGATGACGCACTTCGAGGAACTGTTGCATCTGCGCATCGTTCGCGGACATGACGACGGCACGAACGCGCGATGCGAGGCGCGGTGTGGAGGGGCTGGGACGGCGCGGAACGGGGACGGCGGCGTCGACGACGCGTTCAACGATTACAACGATACCAACGAGAACTATCCATCCAATATACGACTAATTCAATTCAATTCAATTCAATTCAATTCGATTCAATTCAATGCGTTCGCTCAGCGCGACGACGCGCGCCACTGTTCGAGCGAGACGCCCGGAGGAGGGACGACGAAGACACCGAACTCGGACGCCGCCCCGTCTCGATACACCTTTCCATCCCACCCTTGATCGGCGTGTTCCGCGAACGCGCCGTCGGTTTCGTAATCCACGCACGTGTCGAGCGCGTCGACGCACGTGACGACGCGAAACCGACCGATGTCCCACGCGCGTCGGAGCGTTTTTGAAAATTTCGTCAAGCCTCCGCCCGTGAGCCACGCAAACGCCACCGTCGGCGCTGGGACGTCGCGCGTCGGTCCGAGACGACCGTGCGCGAGCTCGCTCGGCGTGAGAGTCGTGAGATCACCGATGACGAAGGAACACTTATCGGCGACGCCGCTCGCCGCGGCGCGTTCTCGGGACGTTTGCACCAAACTCGGGCACAGCTCCACGCCCACACACCGACAACCTATGTCTTTCGCCGCCTGGACGAGCACAGCGCCGTCGCCGGATCCCAAATCGAGGACTACGTCGTCCTCGCGCACGCGCGCGGCGTCGAGAGCGACTCTGACGCGCCTCGCCTCCGTCGGGGCGAAGGGCGCGAGCACGTTTGGGCCACAGTCGGGCGGCGGCGGTTTTTCAGCGAGGGCTCGACGCAACAGGCGCTGTTGCGCCGCCTCCACGTCCTCGGGCGTGGCTTCGACATCGGGACACATCACGCGTGCTCGCACTCGACGCGCGGTCACCCACGGACGACCGACCGCGCGTCGAGCACTGCGGACAACGCTTGAGCTCGAGCTCGTTCCATCGGCAACTTATTGTTCGACTATTAAAATTACATGACCAGGCGCATCGCCGCGAGCGACAGCGCCCCCAAAGATACCAGCGTACCGACCGAGTACCGAATGATCTCCGTTTTGGCCGCCTCGATTTGCGTTCGCATCTGGTTCAACTCGCGGTCCACGCGCCCTTCGATTTCTTTGAGCTGCGACTCTTGAATCGAGTGCAACTCTCGCAACCGCCCCTTCTCCAAGTTCAAATCCAACTTTTGCGATTGCGTGATGCGATCGATGTTGTACTTTAAATCGGCGCGTAATTTCTCCGTCTCCACGACCAAGGAGTCGTTGGTGTGTTTCATCGCCGCGGACGCCTCGCGGAGCGACGCATTCATCTCCACCAATCGCGCGTGCGTGTCCGCGCGCGCCGACATGAGCTCTCGCTCGAACGCGTCCCTTCCTATGAAGTGCGCGCGCGTCATGGCGTCGACGGTGGAACGCACGATGCCCTCCGCCTGCGGTTCGGTGAAGGACGCGGCGCGCAACTGTTTAATCAACGAATGGGAATCAAATCTGTCCACCGCGCTCGCGCTCCCACCGCCGTACGCGCTCGTCGCGGACGCCGTCTCAACGGCGGCGGACGTCGTCGCGCGCGCCTCTTGCGCCGCGCGCGCGGTGGAGGCGATGAATCGACGCACGAGGACGCGCGACATTGTTTCGTTTGATAATTCGTCCCGCGACGACGCGTCGAGGTGTGACGAACGTCGTCAGTCACCCGCGCGTCGTCGTCGTCGCGAACGAGCGAACGATGCGCGCGATGACGCCGACGCGCGCACCGCGCATCGACGCGCGCGTCGCCGTCGTCGCGCGCGCGGGCGGTGACCGACGAGGCAGAGGTCGCGCCGACGCGGCGGCGGTGGCCAAGAAGAAAAAACCGCGCGCGAGGGACCGCGTCGCGATCGACGACGCCGGTGCGTGGCGCGTGTACGACGTCCACGTTCCCGTGGACGATGATCTCGGGAAGGATTCCTCGGAGGCGTCGCCCGCGGTGCTCGCGGCGGTGCAGAAGATTTTGGGCACGGAGCGCGCGCCGGCGGCGTCGGGGACGCGCGTGCGAAGAAAGACGTGCGACGCGCGAACGAAGCCGCCGGGGTTCAGTTACGTCGTGGACGTGAGCGATGAGGCGATCGAGGCGGCGGGTGGGACGAAGCGGCCGATTCGGGAGCGGGCGAAAAAGGTGGAGCGGTGCGCGCACGAGGCGGCGAGCGCGTTGGCGGCGGGCGCGGAACGGTTGGCGGGTGAAGCGACGACGCGAGGCGCGAGCGAGGCGTTCGGTGACGACGATGACGATAGGATCGTCGTCATCGGTCTCGGCCCGGCGGGATTGTTCGCGGCGTTGGCGCTCGCCGAGGCGGGCGAACGCGTGACGGTGTTCGAGCGAGGACAACCGGTGGAATCGAGAGGACGAGACATCGGCGCTCTGTTCGCGCGTCGGCGATTGAACGAGGAGAGTAATCTGTGTTACGGCGAGGGTGGCGCGGGGACGTGGTCGGATGGGAAGTTGACGACGCGCATCGGGAGGAATAGCGAACGCGTGCGCGCGGTGTTGCAAGCGTTGGTGCGCTTTGGCGCGCCCGAGGACATCCTCGTCAACGGCAAGCCGCATCTCGGCACCGATCGCTTGGTACGTATTTTGCGCACGGCGCGGTTGTATTTGCAGACGATGGGGGTGGAATTTCGATTCGGCGAGAGATGCGCGCGAGTGAATCGCGACTCGCGCTCGGGCGAGGCGAGCGGGGTGACGCTCGCGAACGGCGATGTCGTTCGCGCCAAGGCTGTCGTGCTAGCCGCGGGACACTCCTCTCGCGGTCTCATGGAGGCGCTGCACGACGAAGGCGTAAAACTATCGTATCAATCCTTCGCCGCAGGGTTTCGCATCGAACATCCGCAGGGCATGCTGGACACGATTCAATACGGCGCCAAGTACGCCGGGTACGTCGACAACGGAAAGGGACCGCTTCCCGTCGCCGATTACCGCGTCGCCAACACCGTCCCGCACGGCATCGCCGCAGGTCGTGCGTGCTATAGCTTTTGCATGTGTCCGGGAGGACAAATCGTCCCGACGTCGACGGTGAGCGACGAACTATGCATCAACGGCATGAGCTTTAGCAAACGCGCGAGCAAGTGGGCCAACAGCGGATTGGTGAGCACGATCACGGAGGCGGACGCGGCGCCGTACGCGGACGACGGGTACGAACCTCTGTGCGGCGTCGCGTTCCAGCGTCACATCGAACGCGAGGCCGCCATCATGGGCGGCGGCGATCTGGTGGTGCCCGTACAAACCGCCGAAGATTTTTTGAGCAAACGCGTCTCCGACGCCGCGTCGCTTCCCTCGAGCTCGTACCGACTCGGCGTCACGCCCGCGCCTTTGCACGAACTGTACCCGGCCGAAGTCACGGCAACGATTCGCGAATCGCTCGTGCGTTTCGACAAGCAACTGCCGGGATTTGCCGGACCGCGCGCGTTGATTCACGCGCCCGAGGCGAGGACATCGTCGCCCGTGCGCATCGACCGCGATAAAGAAACCATGTGTTCGGTGTCCATGGTCGGCTTGTACCCCACGGGCGAGGGCGCCGGGTACGCCGGTGGTATCGTCTCCGCCGCGTGCGACGGACTCGCGGCCGCCGAGGCGATTTTACGCGCGAGGGCGTAGGAAAGAAGTGTACTCGTGTAGAACAATTATCAATACATGCTAGTCTCGCGCTACGTATCCGCCGCCGCGTCTGGGCAAATCCCACGCGCGATCGACTTCGAACGCGTCCACGCCGCTCGCATACGGCGGCGCGTCTAAATCTTCATCGCGTATGGCGACCAGCGTGGCGTCCAAAATCGACCGAACCGTCGTATCCAGTTTTTTCGCTCTCTTTTGAAGCTCCTCGTCGACGAGTCGTCGCCACGTCTTGTTGTTGGCGCACCCGTGAAATAAGTTTTGAATCGGGTGCATCATGTGACGCACGCTCGGGATTCGATACCCATCCTTGGCCGTGCCGTACCTACCGACGGTTTCGTCCGCGTACACGGCGTACTTGTCGAGGAATTCGCGCCGAGACGCGCACGGATTGGACTCGGCGCCGAACACCTCGACGTCCGCCGTGCTCAACAACCCCCACGGATCGGCGTGCGCCTGACGCCCGATCATCACGCCCGCGATCTTCCCACCGTCCGCGGGCGCGCAATTCATCGCGTTTCGCACATCCGTCAACGTCTTCAATCCACCGTTTAAATGAAACTCGCACTCTGGAAAATCTCTCGCCAACGCGTACGCCCACTCGTGTTTCAACGGCGGCACCGTCCTATTCTCCGCCGGCGACAGTCCATCGAGCAACGCTTTTCGAGCGTGCACGTAAAACCTCCTCACCGGCGTCTCGCGCGCGATCGTCTCCACGTAATCACACAGATGATCATACGAATCCGCGTCGTCCACGCCGATGCGACACTTAACGCTCACCGGCGTCCCTTCCGGCGCGTTCTCCGCCATCGCTCCCAGACAATCCGCCACCAATCTCGGCTCCATCATCAACGCCGCTCCAAAACACCCCTTACCCGCCACTTTCGGACTCGGACACCCAGAGTTCAGATTAATCTCTTCGTATCCGTACGGCGCCGCGATCGCCGTCGCCCGTCCCAAATACTCGGGCGTCGATCCTCCCAACTGCAACACCGTCCCGCAGTGCTCGGCGGGATAATCCAAAAACCGATCGATCCTCGTCCCGTCCTCGATCGCGTGCGTGAGCGTCTGATCCACCTCCATCTCCGTCCACAACCACGCGTGTCGGGACAACAACCGACACATGACGCGAAAGTGCGGCGTCGTGTACTCCATCATCGGCGCCACGCTGAGCGCGCTCGGACGCTCGGGTCGCGGTCGCGTCGCCCTCGCGACGTCGACGTCGACACCATCGACGCCCGGACCGCGCACGTAGCGCTCGGACGCCCATCGCCAGGTGGGCGTCGTCGTCGACGTCGACGAGGTCGAGGCGGCGGCGATCGCGCGTCGACGTCTGGAGACGGACGCCGCGACGCGCGCGGTCGTCGAGCGCGCGGACGAGGACGCGCGCGACGCCCGTCGCGTCGTCGACGCGCGCGAGGACGGTGACGCCACGAGGGCGCGCGCGACGCGGTGCATGTCTCGCGTCGACGTCTGGCGGTGAACAGTCGCCAGAAATCGACGACGACGATGTCGGCGCTCGCGCGGACGTCTCGCGTCGACGTCTCGACCGTCGCGTCCGCGCGACGGTGGTCGCGATCGGCCTCGACGTCTCGACGCGCGCCGCGCGCGCGCGCGACGTCGGACGACGACGACGACGCGGTCAAGACGGCGTTCGCCAAGGTGTACGCGCCCGATTCCAACAAATCCATCCATTTCGGCGTCTTCACGCGCGACGTCGACGCGTCGGCGGTTCCGGACGATGACGAACGCGCGTCTCGTCGCGCGCGCGCCGCGCGCGAGCTCGCGGTGATCGACGACGAGGAGCGGGCGAGACGTTTGGTGGTGGGGAAAGCGGCGAGCGCGGCGACGGCGGCGACGGCGGCGGCGCAGCTCGCGTTCGGCGCGAGTCGACCGGAACGGGCGTTCATCGCGATTCCGTTGTTCTTCGCGCTCGGTTTCGTCGGTTCGGCGAAGACGGGGGCGTGAAACATCGCGCAGGCTGGCGTGTGGGACGTGGACGGGTCCGGCTTGCGCGAAATCGAAGACGCGTCGTTGGCGAGGGCGATTCGGGAGAAAGTGAATGATTTTAACCTCAAGAGCGCGATCGCGGTGGCGGTGATCACCGCGCTGTACGTTGCGTTACCGGTGCGGTCGTGATGCGGGTGAGAGAGAGGTAGACGCGTCGACGGTGGACTCGGTGACGACGAACGCGGGAGACGCGGATTTTCCGCGGCGCGTTCGTCCGATTTTTTGTCATCGTCGACGCGCGCACGCGTTTGTAACAAAAGAAACTGGCGAAATTGCTGAACCGTGCGAATTAGTTATTAATTATAGCGTCGAATCGTCGCGACGACGACGATCACATCACTCGCGCGGCGGCGCGACGGATTTGACGTGTAAATCCGCGTATTGCTCGTCGCTCACCAAGCCAGGCGCGCGCGTGAGTAAACACTGTCCCGCCGCCGTCTTCGGGAATGCGATGACGTCCCGGATGGATTTCGCCCCCGCGAGCATCATCACCAATCGATCGAGCCCGAACGCGAGACCGCCGTGCGGCGGCGCGCCGTATTGAAACGCCTCCATGAGATAGCCAAATTTGTTCTCAGCCTCGTCGGCGCTCAATCCGATGGCGGCGAAGACTTTTTCTTGCGTGTCTCGTCGATAGATGCGCAGGGAACCGCCGCCGATCTCCACGCCGTTGTACACCAAATCGTACGCGATGGCGCGCGCGTTTGTTAAATCGTCGGGATTGGCGCGAACGTCGTCTTGATTGGGCGCGGTGAACGGGTGGTGCATCGCCTCGAAGCGCGACTCGTCCTCGTTGTACTCAAACATTGGAAACTCGGTGATCCACGTCACGGCGTGCGCGTCGTCGGGAATGAACCCGTACGTCTTAGCGACGTATTGACGCACACGGTCGAGGGTTTTGTTCACCAACGCCTTGTGACCGGCGGCGAAGAGTAAGAGTTCACCCGGTTTCGCGCCGGCGGCGGCGATCATCGCCGACGCGTGCGCCGCCGTCGCCTCGACCAAACCCTTGGCGCCCTCGAGCGAGACGCCGTCCGCGGCGACGCGAGCGAAGGCTAACCCTCCGGAACCGGCCGCGACGGCCTCGTTGAAGACGTCGCCTTTGGGTTTGAGCTTGGAGTTGGGGATTTTCCCGTCGTCGTTCACCACGAGCGCCTTGACGGTGCCCGAGGCGGCGGCGAGCGCGTCGGAAAAGATTTTAAATTCACACCCCTCCAAAGCCGCGTCCAAGGTGGCCATCTCCAGTCCGTATCGTAAATCAGGCTTGTCGCTTCCGTATTTTTCCATCGCCTCGGCGTACGTCATCTTCGGGAAGCTCGCGGGGAGGTCGACGTCGACGCCGCTCTTGAACGCGGCGCGCATCAAATCCTCCGCCAGCTTCATGATGCCCTCGTCGTCCGTGAACGCCATCTCGATGTCCAACTGCGTGAACTCGGGTTGGCGATCGGCGCGTAAATCCTCGTCTCGGAAACACCGCGCCACCTGATAATACCGATCGACGCCAGCCACCATGAGCATTTGTTTAAACAGTTGCGGCGATTGCGGCAACGCGTACGCGCCCCCCGGTTGCAAACGACTCGGCACCAAATAATCTCTCGCCCCCTCGGGCGTGCTCCGCGTCAGCGTCGGCGTCTCAACCTCTAAAAATCCGTACTCATCCTCCAACACGCGTCGCAACGCGCGCAGCGTGTCGTGTCGAAGCTTGAGATTTCTCGCCATCTCCGGCCTTCGCAAATCCAACACGCGATGTTCCAAACGCGTCTCCTCCTTGATCTCCTCCTTCTCCCCGCTCGCCTCCGACACCGCGAACGGCAACGGTTTCCCCACCGTGTTTAAAATCTTTAATTCCGTCACCACCAGCTCCACCGTGCCCGTCTTTGTCTTTTTATTCACGCTCTTTCTCGCGCGCACCGTACCCTTGGCGCGCACCACGCACTCCGGTCTCAGGAGCCCGAACGTCTCGCGCACCTCCTCGCTCGCCTCCTCGCTCGCGACGATCTGCGCGATGCCACTGTGATCGCGCACGTCCGCGAACGAGATCCCGCCCATATCTCGAGACTTGTCGATCCATCCGCAGAGCGTCGCCTCGACGCCCACGTCGCCGTCGCCGAGCGTCCCCGCCAGGCGATCCCTGCTCGGCCACTCGAGCGCCCCCGGCGTCGACGCGCGCGCGGACACCCCGCGCGCACCGCGTCGCGCGCGACCTCGCGCGGGCGCGACGTCCGCGCGCGTCGGCGCGGGCGTCGACGAGACGACGCGCGCGGACGCGGACGCGGTGAGCCCGCTGGCTGGGACGACGTGCGCGGCGCCGGTGAGCCTCGCGCGCGTCGACGCGCGACGCGAGGACGCGAGGAGCGGGCGCGCGAGCGTGCGCTCGAACCTCGCGAGCGTCTTGGACATCATCCGAGACGCGCGACGAGGTGTGACGACGCTGGGCGCGCGGGTGGCGATTCTTCAGGTTTTGGGAAAGAATCAGAACGGGACTCCGTGACGCGTCGTCGCGCGTCGCGTCGAGAGGGATGCGATCGTCGACGACGACGGTGTCGTCGTCGTCGTCGTCGGCGACGGCGTCGACGGTGGACGCGCGTCGCCGCGCGCGCGCGAGACGTCCGGGACGTGCGGCGGTAACGACCGCCAGTCGAGGCCGACGCGCAGTCTCGACGCGGGCGAGCGACGACGCGGGCGAGCGCGATGGATTCGGACGCGACGCCGGCGTGTGGGCGCGCGCGCGGTTCGTGACGCGGGACGCCAAGACGCGCTTGGCGCTTCCGGGGAATCTCTCGCCGCAGGTTGGCGAGCGACCGTTCAGCGACCAAGTGTTCGGATTCGCGTTTTGCGTCGCGACGTTTCTGGCGTTGGGACGCGTGGACGATTGTCTCGTCTCCACGCGAGGCGTGCCGTTCATGATTTCGTCGTGGGCGTCGCTCGCGGTGTTGGCGTTCGGGACGGTGGACGCGCCGCCGTTGCGGCTGTGGAACGTCGTCGTGGGCCAAATCGCGAGCGCGGCGATCGCGTTGGCGTGCGTGGGAGCGTTCGGGGCGGGGTCGCATCTCGCGCGCGCGTTGGCGTTGTCTCTGTCGTTGACGGTAATGATGCGTCTGGGGGCGATTCATCCGCCCGCGGGCGCCGTCGCCGTCGCGGCCGTCGACGGCGCGTACGTCGACGCTTTCGGGTTGTGGTACGTTGTTTTTCCGGCTTTCACCGGGTCGTTCTTCATCA
>Ga0255762_10003523_pt1 | contig 12308 bp, 10 predicted proteins | sample 101ome_16_FD_179962 | JGI IMG/M metagenome (GOLD analysis project Ga0255762, IMG submission 179962) | Coastal salt marsh microbial communities from the Groves Creek Marsh, Skidaway Island, Georgia - 101401AT metaG (version 2) | ecosystem: Environmental > Aquatic > Marine > Intertidal zone >...
TCAAGATTAGTCAGTCCACTGATGGCCGCTCCGCTCGCTGACGCTTTTTTTACGCTTCGTGCGACGGCATAAAATTCTTTGGTGTACCTGCGAATATCGGCTGGGTTGGCAATCAAGCGATGAATCATTTTCCCAGGTTGGCTCTGCTCAATCAGAGCCTCCCAACTGGACACTTCAGGTTCCGCGCTCACAACATGCACGCTCTGGCGATCCACAAAGACACAGAGAATTTGATGACGCTCAGCAAATTCGCTGGACATCACGCTGGTTACTTGCTGGGTGTCAATCTTTAGGGGATCGATGTGAAAGTAGGTCTGCTCATAGCGCTCGCTCAGCCACCGCGTCAGGCGATCCAATGACAGGGTTTCCCCCGGGCTCTTCAGGTCCGGCGGTCCAGCGTCAGCAATCAATTCCAGCGGATGCCAAAGACGCTGCGCTGACGTCCTGGATTTCAGACGAATCCGGTCTGCTTCGGTCTCATCGAGCCGCCCTTGGGCGATCAGATCTTGTAGTAGGTCTGTCAAATTCAGCTTGATGTCTAAGGCAGCCATGACGTCCTCTTTCGCGTTGGGTTCGTTGTTGTGAGCATCGTGTGCATAGGGACGACGCCTTTCGCTACCAAGCCCAGGCCATGTCAGTCCTCGCCTTTGATCTTGGCATCTGCGTGCATTTGACATTCGACTCTGGGAGTTTCGCGCATTTCACAACACCAAGCGTATAATAGCGTTTTCACACTCTGCACGATTTGTCATGGCTGAGGCTATCGATCCTATCAAGTGGTTCCGCCGCGCATCCCCCTATATCTATCTGCATCGTCAGAAGACCTTTGTGCTGTGCGTCGATCAGGCCGCGATGCGCAGTCCCAATTTCGATAATGTTTTGCGAGACGTCACCTTGCTTCACGCGCTCGGCGTGCGCATCGTTCTCGTACACGACTTGAAAGCATCTGAACTCGTTGAAGAGCAAATCGAGCATCCGCCGCCGATCGCAAGCGAAGGCCAACTCTCCGAATTCATGGCCAAAATCGGAGGTGCGACGCACCAAGTGATCGCCTCGCTCTCCGCAAATGCCCATCACGCGTCCCCTTTTTATAGTGATCTTGTCGCTTGCACCGGGAATTTCATTCGAGCGCAACCACTGGGCGTCATGGGGGGTCAGGACCAAGGCTTTAGAGGTAAGCCTCGCAAGGTCAATAAGAGCGCCATCGCAGCGCTGCTGGATGATGACATGTTGGTGGTGATCCCGCCGGTGGGATATGCCCTGACCGGAGAGACCTTTATTTTGAATTGCCACAGTTTGGCTGGCGAGGTCGCAAAAGCGCTCCAAGCAGACAAACTCATTTATTTTCTGCCCTCACATGGTCTCGTCGATGATGCGGGACACCGGATCAGTGAGCGATCGACCACGCAATTAGAGGGCGACAATGACGCACTCGCCTCAGGCATCAAACAAGGGATTAAGTCTGCGCTGACGGGTCAATCGAATCGCTGTCACCTCGTGAGCTATGCCCATGACGGGGCACTGTTAGAAGAGCTGTTCACGATGACCGGCTCGGGCACCATAGTGACGCCAGGTCCGGCGGTGATTCGTTCTGCGATCGCGGAAGACGTTGAAGCGATGCTTAAACTCATCCGCCCACTCGAGCAGTCTGGCGCACTGATTGAGCGTTCCAGGGACGATCTCGATCAGAACCTTGCAGATTATCTGGTGGTCGATTTAGAGGGTCAGCTGATCGGTTGTGGCGCACTCCATGAGTTCGGGGACACCGCGGAAATCGCGAGTCTGGCCACAGACCCGAATCATCGCGATCAGGATTATGGCGAACGCCTGCTGAGTTCCCTATTGCATCGAGCGATGCAACGAGGCGTGAAAGCCGTGTTTGTCTTGACCACCCAGACTGAGCATTGGTTTTTAGAACGAGGCTTTATGCGAGCTGAAAAGGATCACCTGCCGGCCCCTAAACTCGCAAAATATAACTCGCAGCGGAATTCAAAAGTGCTCATCCGCCCTCTTTAGGCGAAGCATCAACCTAACTTCGAATTTCGCTGGAGCGTTCCTGAACGAAACGTACGAGCGACTTCACATGGGCGACCGGCGTCTCTGGGATAATGCCGTGTCCTAAATTGAAGATGTGCCCAGGCTTTTGCCCCACTTCCAAGAGCAATCGCTCCGCCTCACCGAGGACTGCACGCTCTTCAGCTAGCAGCGCAATTGGATCAAGATTGCCCTGCACGGCCCTAACCCCTAATGCGTCCCAAGTCGACTTCAGGGGGGCACGCCAATCGAGCGCCATTACTTCAGCACCACAGGTCGCCATGTCCGGCAGTAACGCCGGGTTACCCGTTCCGAAATGGATGATCGGCACAGTGCCTTGAATCGCTTTGATGACTCGAGACGAATGAGGTAGAACGAACCGCTGATATTCAGAGACTCCAAGCGCTCCGACCCAACTGTCAAACAACTGCATCGCCTGAACGCCAGCGGCTATTTGCACCTGGACATAATCGATCACCGCGTCCGAGATCTTGCTCATCAGCTGATGCCACGCATCAGGATGGCTGTACATCAATTTCTTTACATGGGTGTAATTACGAGAACCTTGGCCTTCAATCGCATAAGAAGCCAGGGTAAACGGCGCTCCAGCAAACCCGATCAAAGGGATATTGGAAGGCAATTCGCGGCGAATTAATTGGATTGCCTCAACGATATACGGCATCGATTCTTGCGCTGGCGGCGTCGTGATCGCGTCAATTTGTGTCAAGGTTCGAACGGGATTGCTGATGGAAGGCCCGAAGCCCGCAATGTAATCGAGGTCGAAGCCGAGTGGTTCGAGAATCGGCAATAAGTCGGCAAACAAAATCGCCGCATCGACCCCTAAAATTCGCTGGGCATCGCACGTGACTTGCGCGGCGAGGTGCGGCGTTTTGAAAAAATCTAAGCTGGGCGTTTCACCTTTGACCTCATGGTATTCCTTCATGTATCGGCCCGCCTGTCGATTCAGCCAGATCGGCGTATAGGGGGTGGGCTCGCCCCGACAGGCTTTCATAAAAACAGCGTCTTGAAGTTCTTGAGTCATGGTTTTGTCCTGATCGCACGCGCATTATATCGTTAACGGGCAGCCCCAGGTGGCTGGAGCCGCGCAATCAACATTTCGGTTTCAAGGCCCCTCGGCTTGAAGGGTGTCCAAACGGCCGCCGAGCAACATTCACCGGCCAACTGACCGAGTCGATCTGAAATTAACGTTTCACCGGCATTGGCAGCCGTGCAAAGCCTCGATGCCACGTTAATCGTGGTCCCTGCAGCGGTGAAGTGACTACGTGACTGGCCTCCAAATCGACCAAAAAGGCCATGCCCTGCGTGGATGCCAATTCGAAGCGCAGGCATTCTGAGCAGGGCTGGGTTCGCCTTAAACAGTGAGTCGTCTGCGGTTAATGCGCCTTGCGCACGATGAAGGTGATGTAGGCGATCAGCCAAACGGAGCGCCGCCAAAGCCTGAGCCATGTGACTAAGTCGATCTTCGGCGGGCGCGTGAAAGATGACCATCAATCCATCACCCGTAAATTTGTCCAACAGTCCACCTTCCTGAAGGACCATAGCGTTCACCTGATTTAAATAAGTGTCTAACCAATCGGCCAATTCAATCTCCGCCAGCTGATCACTCCAGGTGGTAAATCGGCACATGTCCGAAAACAAAACAATCAGATGGGTTCGAAGATGACTATCAACAGCATCACGGAGCAGATTTTTATCCGGCAAAAACTTTGAGACTTGTTCGTGACGATCGAGCAATCGGTAACGCTTCGCCTCCGCATCTTTGTGCCGATGCCCGAGTCTCAGTGCCCAGCCACAGGCCAATACACCTAAGGACAACAGATAGGTCACAGCAAACACAAGCATTATCGTTTCACCCACCGAGAGATTCGACCACATGGCACCAAGCCAGACCCTCTGGCTCAGCAGCGCAATCGATAGCATCAACCCACTCGCCGCAAACCCAAAAGACCGAACCGGCAAACACACTGTCACAGTTGAAAACATGAGCAGTACAGCAAGCACGGCCATGTTAGGCGGCAGTAAACCCTGGCTGACCATCAGCGTGATCAGACCACTGTCGATCATCAAGCACACACCAACCGTCATCCGCACCCGGCTCGAGCGCATCAGCAAAACGTAGAGGAGGTGAGGATAGGAAAAAAGCAGCGGCGCGGCCGTTGACGCTACGGCTGCTTCAAGCGGAGTGAGTTGTACAACAAGCGCAAGCGCGGTGAAGGCCAAACCCCGCGCTGGGTAAAGGCGAGTGTGAAAGTGCCGAGAGGCCTGCATAGCGGACACTTTGACAGGCCAGCGTGCTCATGGACCAGCCGCTCAGACTAACGATGGTGTGCGCTATGACGCTTCCTCATCTAGCGATACCAAGGGGATCGCCCTATCTACAATCTGTTCGGCTTCATAATCAATGCCAGGCACGCCGAAGCCGTGCATATGGAGAAACGCAGCTTTATAACCGGCGAAATCCGTGAACTCATGAAGGTTCGCTTCATTCACTTTCGACCAGTGCTCTCGAACATAGCTCTGCACCTCCTCGGCCATCTCGAGTTCATCCATTCGCAAGCGCCCCTCGTCATCTCGGCGCTGGCCCTCCTTGAGGAACAACTGCGTTCGGAACAATCGATCAACTTGCTCGATGCAGCCTTCATGCGTCCCATTGGCTTTCATCGCTTTGAACAATAGCGACAGATAAAGGCTCATTCCTGGAATGGCGGAGGCCGCTTGCGTCAACAAACCTTTCATGACGACGACTTCCGCTTTCCCCGCCAGTGGCGCCAATTGTTCATTCAGTCTAGCCGCCGTCCGATCCAAGTCCTCTTTAGCGCGACCGATCGTTCCGTGATAGTAAATGGGCCAAGTGACCTCACTGCCTAGATAGGTGTAGTTGGTCGTGATGCAGCCCTCTGCAAGGCAACCCGCACGAGAGAGCGCCGTTATCCAGTCTTGCCAATCCTCACCCCCCATGACTTGAACCGTGTCGGCAACTTCTTGATCGGTTGCTGGATCGAGACTGATCGACCGAAGTTCCTCGGAATTGAAATCAATCGTAGCGCCCGAAAACGGAGCGCCAATCGGTTTTAAGGTGCTTCGGACCGTTTCACCAGACGCCAGGGTTCGCGCTGGCGCCGCAAGGGAGTAGACGACCAAATCGACCTGCCCCCAGTCGGCCTGAATTTCCTTGATGACGGCTGCTTTCATGTCAGTGGAGAACGCGTCCCCGTTAAAATTCTTACAGTAAAGCCCCCTCCTCTCAGCCTCTTCCGTAAAGGCCGCGGTTTTATACCAACCAGGCGAGGCGGTTCGAGCCCCTTTCGCGGGTCGTTCAAAAAAAACACCCATGGTCTGCGCGCCACATCCCATCGCAGCAACGATTCGACTGGCGAGTCCGTAGCCGCCGGATGCCCCAATCACCAACACCCGTTGTGGTGCACCAGAAATAGGACCTTGATTTTCAACCACCTGGATTTGCTGATGAACTTCGGCGGCACAACCCGCAGGATGCGCGGTCGTGCAGAGGAATCCTTTAATTTTTGGTTCAATTTTCATCGTGGACCCTCCTTGGATCGATCTCGACTGTCCTTCCCGACGACTTCGGCTCTAAACGCTTAGGCTGGCCTACGAATCAACATCAGGTAAAGCCCGAATAATATCATTGGGATACAGAGAATTTGTCCTTGCGTCATCCAGCCAAAGGCCATAAACCCCATGTGCGCATCTGGAAGGCGAAAAAACTCTGTGCAAAACCTCAGGCAGCCATAACCGAACAAAAACGCACCGGACAGTGCGCCGACGCGCGATGTTCGCCGGCTCACCAACCACACGAAACCCAACAAGAGCGGACCCTCAGCCAACATCTGATAAAGACTTGATGGGTGCCTGGTAACAAAATCCCCAGGATAAATCAGGCCCCAAGGTACCTCTGTTATTCGGCCAGGCAGCTCTGCATTGATGAAATTGCCGATGCGGCCACAAGCAAGACCGAGCGGCACGCCAAGCACAACAAAGTCCGTCACAGCGAAGAAGGGCCTGCGGGTCTGTTTCGCGTAAACCCATAGACCCACAATCACCCCGAGCATCCCCCCGTGAAATGACATACCCCCCTGCCAGATCTTGAACAGAATCAGGGGGTTATTCAGGAAGCTCTCGAAGCCATAAAACAGAACGTAGCCAATCCGACCACCCAAAATCACCCCGAGCATGCCCACAGACAGCAGATCCGAGATGTGCTGATCGGTCCATATCGGATCCCCGTTACCTCTGGTCGCCTTCAGGATCTGCCAGCATAAGAAGAAGGCGAGAAGATAACTGACGGCATACCAGTGAATATTGACCTGCCCGAATAAAGACAGCGCGATGGGGTCGATATCTGGGTATCTCATAAGCTCATCAATCCATGTAGTGTTCAATGCAGAGTAAGTCACAGGCGCAGCCGCCGGGACCTTCCTTCTTTCGCAATCCGCGCTTTGATATGCTCAGGCCACTCTCCACTTTCTAGAGATCAGACCCGCACGATGTGTCTCATTGCATTTGCCTACCAGCCAAACCTCGATCATCAATTGGTGGTGGCCGCAAATCGAGACGAGTTTCACGAACGCCCAACTGCCCAAGCTTCATTCTGGTCAACCGCGCCCAACATTCTCGCGGGCCGCGATCTACAAGGCGGGGGCACTTGGATGGCGGTCGATCGCGCAGGCCGCTTCGCTGCGCTCACCAATTATAGCGAGCCTGTTCCAGATCCGCTGCCAACGACGACCCGAGGCGAATTAATTACGAATTTCCTGAACGCGGACGTACCAGCTGAACATTATCTGGCATCAATCGAAGGCCGCGCTCAAGATTATCGAGGCTTTAACCTGTTACTGATGGACCCAACAGGCCTCTTTTATTTCAATAATCGGTTAAACCTGTCAAAACGACTCTCACCCGGCTATTACGCATTGTCTAATCGCTACTTAGATTGCGACTGGCCCAAGGTGACTTTCACACGCGGTGCCATCGAAACAGCATTAATTAAGCCTGAAGCGTTAACCCTTGAAACGCTGCTGGCAATGATGCAGAGCAATGATGCCGATGCGCCCCATAGCGATCCATTTATCACCGATGGTCACTATGGCACACGGGCAACGACTGGGCTCATCATCGATGCCTATGGAACGATTAATTTCAAAGAGCAGGTTTTTCACCGTCATGGAAAACCGGGCACGGCTACCGCTTTCTCCTTTCCCGTTGCCGACCTCCCGGACCGCGAATCAAAGATCCAAGGCCCTCTCGCCTAAAAACTCGATCAATCTTCGCTTTGATCGCCTCTGAGGTATCAAGCTTAAGCACCGCCTCAAGGGTCTGCTTCGCGATCTCAAGGCTGATGGTCGACAAAGCTTTCTTCACGGGTAGCAGATTGGTCATATTCATCGACAGCACGGGGTAACCCATGGCCATTAGGAGCAACGCGGCCTCCGGATGACCGGCCATCTCACCACAAATCCCGACCCCCTTGCCCATCCGCAAACCGACCTTGGCCACATGATTCAATGCATGAAGTACGGACGGATGGAACTCTTGGAATAATTTAGCCACTTGTGGGTTATTGCGATCCACTGCCAACATATATTGCACAAGATCGTTGCTGCCAACGGAGAGGAAATCCACTCGCTCTAAAATCGCCTCCGCCTGATAGACCGCCGCTGGGACTTCGATCATCACGCCCACCTCGGGCATCTTGACTTCTGCGCCCTCCTCTGAGATCTCACGGTAACACTGATCGATCAGACGCTTGGCCGCGTCCACCTCACTCACGCTACTAATCATGGGCAGCATGATGCGTAGATGACATCGCAATCCCTCGCTCGCTCGGATCATCGCTCTAATTTGCGCGATGAAGATCTCCGGGTGATCGAGTGAAACGCGAACACCCCGCCAACCAAGAAACGGATTATCCTCCTGAATGGGAAAGTAAGGCAGGGATTTGTCCCCACCGATGTCGAGCGTCCGCATGGTCACGGGTCGCGGCGAGAACGCCTCGAGATGCGCTCTGTAAATTTGTCGCTGCTCCTCTTCGGTGGGAAACGTATCACTCGACATAAAGTGCATTTCTGTTCGGTAGAGACCCACGCCCTCGGCGCCGCGATCCAGCGAACGAACCGCATCATCGAGTAATCCCGTGTTAACCCAAAGCCTTGTGCGGTGACCATCGGGTGTTCGACATTTTTGGGGTGCGAGTAGCTCGAGCTCCTTGGTGAGAGTGAGTTCTTCCGTCTTAAGGCGCGCATACAAGTCTCGCTGCGCCCGGCTCGGTGATGTGATGACTGCGCCTTGTTGGCCGTCAACAATTAGGTGGCCGCCATCAATCAGGGCCATGGGCAAGTCCTTGACACCCATGACCGTCGGGATGCCCATGGCTTCAGCCAAGATCGCTAAGTGCGAATTCACCGAACCTCGACCAGAAACCAGTGCGAGTAGACGCTCTCGCGGCACTCTCGCAATGTCTGCGACGCCAAGATCATCTCCCACTAAGATAGTGTCTCTTGGAAAGTGTTGCCGACGCTTATTGCGTCGCTCAAGGTGGCCGAGCAGCCTATTGCCTAATTCAAGAACATCATTTCCACGTTCTCTCAAGTAGGGATCGTCCATCACTTTGAATTGCGCTGCGTGCTGCTCGATCACCTGTTTTAACGCGCCCTGTGCCCACTGACCCTCTTGGATTTTTTCGATCACTTCAGACGGGATCGCATCGGGGTCTAACATGTGTAAATAGGCGTCAAAGATACCCAGCGTGTCCCGATGAATTTGATCTGCTAGCCCAGCGGCAACGTCTCTAATTTCATCGATCGCGCCGGCTACGGCACGCTCGAAACGCTCAATTTCTCTTTGCGTGTTGCGGACTTGGCGATACGGGACCTGCGCCAAATCGAGATCAGCATAGAGAACGATCGCCGTCCCAAGCGCGATGCCCGGTGCGCCTGGCGCGCCTCGAAAAACACTGGCCCCTTTGCGGACCTTAGTCCCCGTGATCCGAGCAGTCGCTTCAGCGTGTGCGATCAAGCCCGCGAGTTGGGCCGAGAGCGTGATTAGGAAAGCTTCCTCGCTTTCATCAAACCGTCTTTTTTCTCGCTCCTGGACGACCAGCACCCCTAACGTCTTGCCCCGATGAATGATGGGTACGCCTAGAAAACTATTGAACGCGTCTTCGCCTATGCCCTCAATGTATTGGTTCTTGGGGTGGTCAATCACATTTTCGACATTCACTGGCTCGGCTCGATCGGCCACATGGCCGACAAGGCCTTCTCCGGGCCCCAATGACACTTTTCCCACTAGGGCTTGGTTCAAACCACGCGTTGCGCGAAACACGAAACGACCGGTGCGGTCTTGCAATAAATAGACGGTGCAGACCGCTGTGTTCATCGCGCTCTGAACAGAGCTCACTGTTGTTTCAAGCGCTGAATCAAGGTCAAGTGCTGAGGCTACGTCTTGGACAATTTTTCGAAGGGCATCTAGCATCGAGACGCGTTCCCGCTGGGTTTAGGATTTCATACACTGGGCCAATCGAGGTGCCAGCTCTCTCAAGGCGCGCTGATAGACCGGTCGTTTAAAACCAACAATCTGGCTGAGTGGGTACCAAAAACTCACCCATTGCCAATCATCAAATTCAGGTTTTCTCTGAGTATTTAAGTTAATGGCATCATCATCTGAGGTTAAGCGAATCAGAAAGTACTTCTGTTTCTGTCCCACGAAATGGGTTTTCTGGTCGCGTTTTAGATGCGGCGGCAAGCGATAGCGGAGCCAATCTTTGGTGACTGCAATAATTCGAACATCGCTCGCTTCGAGTCCCGTTTCTTCATCTAATTCTCGGTAAAGCGCCTCTTCAGGGCTCTCCTTTGACTGGATACCGCCCTGTGGAAATTGCCAGGCGTTCTGCTTAACCCGTTTGCCCCAAAACACCTGGCCACTGCCATTGGCGATCACTATTCCGACATTAGGTCGGTACCCTTTCTTATCGATCATACAAGCCTTACTTCGACTACAAGCCGCCAACGCAAAGGTGAATGCTTTGCGCGGATCAAAAAAATAATCAGATGCACGCCTTTTATTGCATATCGTTGCCTGTCTGGAAAGAGGCGCGCGATAGTCAGCGCGTAAATTACGCTGAATTCATGTTGGGCCCGAGCCGCAGGATGCGCCCTCAAGTCACTGCTTCCAAGCCAGAATGGCAGCGCTCATCCTGAAGCTAGCTCCCTTTGCAAGACAGGAAAAGGCCAACGTTTTCACAGACGGCAGGCCCCTGATCGGGCGTCGGATTCAGCGCGGGGGCCGCATAAGCGCCTCACCACTCGGAGGCTCGAGCGACACCGTCAGAAAAAGTAGTTGACCCATTAACTAATATTAGTTAAAAGTTATTTAATATTATTAGCAGTAAAGAAATAATTAATTCCCAGGGCCGCTTTGAGTGCACTAGCAACATTGGACTGCATCTTCACTTACATTGAAAACGATAAGGTAGGGGGTTACATGTTCTTAAGAATGGCTTTGCTTCTGGTGGCACTCTCCGCGCCCTTGGTCAAATCCGAACCTATCACTCTCGCCGGTATCAACCTTGACATGTCGTTAAAGAATCGACTGAGTACGTTGATGAACAGCGGATTTGCGTGCAAGAAACGCAAAGCAGCGCCTTATCAAGGTTACTACGAATGCAACAAGCAAAAAGCCAACATCGTGTTCAGTCAGACGGAAATGTTTCTAAACTGCGCAGCCTTGGGTAATTGCAATCAAGATCTCGAGGAACTCGCGCAGACGGTGATGAGTCAGAATGCAATTGAGCAAATGGAGCCCACCGTTTTTTATCGTTCCATTGGTAAGGTCCGTTGGTATTGCGGACGTGACGAGGCATCAGCGTCTAAAGTCTGCGTCCAACAGATGGTCTCCGTTGATCGGGAGATGGTGGAAATTGAACGACTGACCAACGATCCAAGCGTGGTGGACTTTATGCTGTCGCGTCAGGTTCCTCATATTCACGTGCAAAAATTACTGCAACTCGATACCTAATCTAAAGGGTCTTCTCTTGAGCCGAACGTTACTCCCACGCTCGTTTCAGCTAAAATCACCTGTCAACATTAAGCCTCGATCTTTCTAAGCTTGATTCATTCAAGGCTTTGATTCACGAATTTTGGACTCTCCCCTTGAGCAACTTCCACTCAGATACCTTAGCCACGCGAAACCTCAGAGCGATCTGGGAACTCCGAAAACGTGAGCTAGGCATCACGCAGGTTGAGGCCGCGAAGGCGCTTGGTCTCACCCAAGGCGCACTCAGTCAGTATTTAAACGGTACGATCAAGCTGGCACCACCGGCAATCATCAAGCTGGCAAGATATCTTGAGGTCGAACCCTCAGAGATCGATCCCGATATCGACAGCCAAATGAAAAACGTCTTGGGCATCGATATTCGGTTCAACTTCAGCGATGCAACCCGAGAAATTAGACAGTATGGTTTCGTGGGCATCGATGCTGATGTATTCGGGATCGTAGTCGACAACTATGCAGAGTTCAGTTATCCAGATGCGGGAGCTGGAAAGTCAGCCATTGGACGCATTCACGCTGGCGCTGTGATCGCTGTTATCGAAACCAAGAAGTTCAGGGAAGGCTATTTTCCCGCTATCGTCGAGAAGGATTGGAACTTCTGTCTTGTCCAAGAACATGGCCAGAAAAGTTTTTCAGTCCAGCTGGTCCCAAAGAAAGAGACCGTGATTTATCAAGATTATGCGCAACATCTCACGGCGCTTTACTACCTGCTTCACTGATCGAAAGTAAAGAAGACCCCCGCCGAACATCGCCAGGCGAGCACGTGGACAAGAGAGGATTCTTTTATGCAGAGCCAAAGCGGCCGGTTGGCGATTTTTGATCTTGACGACACCTTGCTCGCGGGTGACAGCGACTATGCGTGGGGCCAGTTCCTGATCTCAGAGGGCGAGGTCGATGCCGAGCTGTACAGGGCTAAAAACGATGCCTTCTTTGCCGACTACAAGGCTGGCGAGCTCGATATTGAGGCATACCTCAAGTTCTCCTGCGAGCCTCTGACTCGAATCCCCGTTGAACGATTGCACTTGTTGCAGAAGGCCTATATGGAACAGGTCATCGAACCAATGATTTTGCAAAAGGCTGTTCAACTCCTTGATCAGCACCGATCTCGTGGAGATCACTTAATGATTAATACGGCAACGATCGATTTCGTTACCGCACCAATCGCTGAACGGTTAGCCGTAGATAGTTTG
>Ga0255762_10003532_pt1 | contig 12294 bp, 7 predicted proteins | sample 101ome_16_FD_179962 | JGI IMG/M metagenome (GOLD analysis project Ga0255762, IMG submission 179962) | Coastal salt marsh microbial communities from the Groves Creek Marsh, Skidaway Island, Georgia - 101401AT metaG (version 2) | ecosystem: Environmental > Aquatic > Marine > Intertidal zone > Salt...
GCATCGCGCGCGCGATCGAGCGCGGCGCCGCGGGAGGACGAAGAGTGAAGTATGAGAATCTCTTTTGGTATTTTTTTACAAGAGCGGTAAAACAAAACAAAAACGACGACGCGATGCGATCCATCCATCGTGTCACTAGCTCACGCCTGTTGAAGCGTTTGATCGAAGTGCCACGCGGCCATGCCGTCGCCCGGCGGTCCCATGCGAAGGAGTGTCGCCACCATTTCGCTCACCTCGCGCACGCTCTGCACCTGCGGCTCCAACATTTGCCCCTCGATGAAATCGCACATGTGCGCGTCCCCGGCGGCGTCCGCCACCGCGTGCAGCTCGCACAATTTATCGTTATTCAATTTCTCCAGACTGAGACTGAGTTCGAGGGCGTAGAGCGCGCATCCCTTGTCGGAGTGTTCGTATTCGGTTTGCGGCGGAAGCAATTGTTGCAACTCGACGCGCCCGCCTCTCAAGTTCATGTATTCCATCAACTGTTCGGCGTGCGCGCGCTCCTCGAGCGACTCCTTCTTAAAGTGTTCGGCGAATCCCTTCAACGCGACGTTGTCTCGGGAGAAATACGCCCACATGGCGTGGTAAATGTACGACACGTTGTACTCGACGTTGATTTGCGCGTTGAGCGCGCGTTCGCACTCATTCGAGAATCCACTCCTCGCAAACGAAAAGTCCACCGATTGCGTCACCGGATGCGCGGATTGCGCCTCGACGATCGCCTTGGAGACTATTTGCTCGCTCTCCGCCGACGCGCAGACGCGGGCGACGCGCGATCGGTGGTGCATTCGACGTCGATTGGTTGACGATCGACGGGTACACGACACCGACGACGACGACGGAACGACGATCGCGCGCGCGTCGGTGCGAGCGATGGACATGACGGTGGAGATGAACGTGCGCGCGCGGACGAGGCGGGACGACGCGCGGCGCGGAGGTGCGGCGCGAATTGACGTCGATGGGTGATGATGCCGAATGTCCGAAGATGTTGAAGATGACGACGCGACGACGACGACGGGCGATCGTCGGCACACGCGCGCGCTCGACCGCGATGACGACCGAGGGCGCGGCGAGCGCAACCGCGCGTCGCGCGTACGCGGTGGCGCACGGGTGGGAACACGCGAGCGCGCTGAGCGCGGCGCAGAGCGCGGCGTTGGGAACGGTGGCGCAGGCGGTGATCGGAACGAAATGGCGACGAGAGGTGGCGCGCGCGCGCGTGGACGCGCGCGAAGGGGCCGATGGAGGCGAGATGGATCGAGACGCGCGCGCGAGCGAGGGGGGGAGGGAGGCGTCGACGAGCGAGGATGAGGGAGGGGAGGGGAATCTCTCGAGCGCGCGCGCGTTTTACGCGTGGTACGCGGGCGTCGAAGAAACCGTGGATGAAGAGCGTCGAGAGACGCACAGACGACGCGCGGACGCGTTGCGAGCGGAGATTGAGCTTCGGGAGTCGTTGTTACAGCTATACGATGCGGTGGAGCGTGGGTTGGTGACCATGGCGGAGAAGCGCGCCGAGCTCAAGACGCGGTCGCGGCGAACGCAAGAGGAGAGTGAACGCATGATCGCGGAGAAGGATCGATTAGAGGAGTTTGCGGACGCGTTGCGAGATAAATTGAATTATTTCGATCAGTTGGAGAAGGTTGCGGAGCAGTTTCAGGCGGGGGCCATCATATCGGCGGCGAGCGACGCGAGCGGATCCGAGGTGGCGCCTCGCGAACAGATTTTACCGATGTTGAAGCGATTGGACGATTGTCTCGAGTTCGTGGCGTCGAATCCGCAGTACGCGACGAGTGGAAGCTACGGAACCAAGTTTAAACAGTTGCAGACACGCGCGATGAGTACAGTGCGCGAATACTTTGTCTCGGCGCTTCGCAAGGCGACGAAAAACGTGCAAGACGCCGCCAAGGGAAAGAAGGGCTCGAGCGGTGAGTACGACGAAGTCGTCGTCGACGAGGGAAGCGAGACCGCGCTGTTGTACGTGCGATTCCGCACGGGTGCAATCGAGCTGAGTAATCTCACGGAGGAGCTCGAAAAGCGAGGGAATCACGAGGAGTACGCCGCGCTGTTGTCCGACTGTCACGTCTTGTATTGCGAGCAACGCGCGGCGCTGCTCACGGGTTCCGTGCGCGCCAAGATGCGCGCGATCGCGATGGCAGAGCGAGGCAAAGACGTTCTCGCCCTCGCCAGGATCGGTACCGCGTACTTGGTAGAGGTGTGCCAGGCGGAGTACGGATTATTCAAACACTTTTTCCCGCAGACGGATCCCACCGGCGCCTTGTCGGCGCTGATGATTCCTCTCGGGACGTATTTGAGCGACATCTTGAGACCGAAATACATCTCCATCACGGATTTGGCGCTCCTCGCGCAGCTCGTCGAGGCTCTGAAGAGTGAAATCCTCGAGGACATCGCCAAGAAGACTGAAAACGCGTTGGCGCTGGAACCGGCGTTGCGTCGAATCATGTCCGACGTGCAAGAGCGATTAATCTTCCGCGCGCAAACGTACGTCAAGGATCAAGTTGGAAACTATCGAGCGACCGCGGATGATTTGGACTTCCCGGCCAAGCTCGTGCGCGCGCTGCAAGCGAAATCCAAAGGCGACAACGTCGAGGACGACATCGCCAATTGGTATCCGCCGCTCGAGCGCACGCTCACGTGCCTGTCTAAACTCTATCGCAGCGTCGAGGTGAAAACGTTCGCTGGTTTAGCGCAAGAGGCCGTGTCGCTGTGCGCGGATAACATCGCCGGCGCCGCGCAGACGGTGTCCACCAAGGCGACTCCCGTGGATGGACAACTCTTCCTCATCAAGCACCTCATCATTCTTCGCGAGCAAATCGCCCCCTTCAACGCCGAGCTCGCGGTGTCGGTGAAAGATTTAGACTTTACGCATATGCGTGGGCACGTGCGACGCATGTTCGGCGGCGAGATGTCCTTCTTTTCGCTCAATTCGGACAACGCGTTTTACCAGCTCGCCTCGGAGGGCCGACCGCGTGTCGTGGAGAGCAAAATCGATTCCAAAAAGGAACTCGAGAAGCAACTCAAGGCGGCGTGCGAGGCGTACATCATGACCATCACCAAAGAAGTTGTCGATCCGATGCTCAGTTTCATCACCAAAGTCACGGCATTCCGCGTGTCGTCGTCTTCTCAGGGCAAGGCGCTCAGGGACGCCGCCTTCGCCTCGGAGGAGAAGCTCGCCGCCGTCGCCTCGCAGGTCAAAACCGCGCTCGCCGAGCGACTTCCCAAGGCCATCTACACCATGAACCTCTACTTGAACTCGGAGTCCACGCGAGAGGCGCTGTTGAAACCGATCAAGAGCAACATCGCCGAGGCGTTCGCGCAAGTCGCCGCCGTGCTCGAGCGCGACTTTCCCGCCGGCACGGCGGCGCGCGTCGGCGTCCTCGATCCCGCGCAACTCGCCGCCGCCATGGAGGAGGCCGACGCGAGCACGCAGTAAAGAAAACCTAGTACCATCGATTCATTCTCATTAATGTCACGCGAGATGATGTAGCGACGCACGACGACGCGCGTCCCGTTCCCATTCCCCGCCGTCCGGCGTCCCGGAGCTCTCCGGACGATATCTTCCAATCTGCGCATCCGCACACCTCGCGGCCTCGCGCGGCGTCATGACGTCCGGCGGTGCGGTCGAGATCGACCATGGTGGTCGTTCCGACGCGCCCGACGAGGACGCGAGCGACACGGCGCGTCTCATCGGCGACGCGCGCGCGCGCGAACGACGCAACACCAAGTCCTTGGCGCGCGTCTCGACGCTTCGTTTGATCGGCATGAACGCCTTCTTCTTCGCGTACGGCGCGTGGATCAGCTCGTTCGCCATCGTCACGTTACCCTACGAGTCGACGATGTTCTTTCCCGAGGCGGACAGCGTGGCGCTGGGGGCGTTCATGATCATCGCCGGCGCGTCGCAGTTGAGCGGGCCGTGGGCGGGATACGTCTCGGATCGGTCTCGACACGCCATGGGGCGGCGACGACCGATGATCGTGCGCGGTGGGATGTGTGTGGGACCGTGTTTGGTGATGATGTTCGTGGCGAGGACGTACGTGGACGCGCTCGCGGCGTGGGCGCCGACGTGTTATTACGTCGCGTTCACGCTCACCATGGTGGCGCTCAACGTCATGTACACGGCGGCGACGGGATTGGTGCCGGATTTAGTGCCCGAGGAGCAGACTGGGGAATCGAATGGGGTGTTGGCGGCGATGAGCGCGGCGGGGGCGTGCGCGTCGTTCGTGTACACGATGGTGTACCCGGACGTTTCGACGTTGTATTTCTTCTACATGGGATTATTGGTGACGTGCGTGCCCATCACGTGTTACTGCGCGAACGAGGCGTCGTCGTTAGAGGATGAGGACGACGAGGAGAGCAGCGATGGGTCGTCGCGTCGAGAGGTGGCTTTTTCGTGGCGAGAGCTCGCGCAGAGTTACGTCATCTCGCCGTCCGCGCCGGAACAAAAGAGCTTCTTTTGGTTATTCGTTTGTCGGACGCTCTATTACACCGGCATCTCGGCTCAAGTGTTCTTGCAATATCTACTCCGCGATACCGCGGTGAAGGAGGACGGCAGCGGCCTCTCCGGTAGAGAACCGCAACAGACGGTGGCACGATTATCGTTCATCGGCCAAGTTGGCGGCATGTTGTGCGCCTATCCCGCCGGTTTACTCAGCGACGCCCTGGGCCGACGACCGCTCATCGTCGTCGCGTGCGTCGGCATCATCTCCGTGTACATCATGTTCATGCGCGTGCACAATCTCTCCACCATCATGTACATCGGCGCCTACTACGGCGCCATGAACGGCATGTTTCTCAGCGTCGACTACGCCCTCGCCATCGACTGTTTACCCAGCCGAGACGACGCCGCGCGCTGGCTCGCCATCTGGGGCGTCGCCAGTTTCATCGGCACCTCCATCGGTCCCACCATGTTCTCCCTCATCCTCCACTTCGCCCCCGATCCCGACGACGGTCGCGCGTACGGGTCCTCCCAAGCCGGCTACGACGCCATGCTCCTCGCCGGCGCCGCCTGGATGGTTCTCTGCGCCGGCTTTCTCGTCTTCGTTCGCCCGAACAAGGTGCGCGCGTCGACTTAGTCCTCCATCTTAGCACTGTTTGTACGTCTTACGCTCTGTATACAAAACTCCATCCTCGCGGCGCCGTGTCCGCTCGTCTCCCCTTTCGATGACGCCACGCGCGATTGATTCATCCGCGCGCGTCGCACACACCGACGCGCGCACGACCGACCGACACACCGACCGAGAAACGAGACGCGATACGAACCCGATGCCTTGCCTCTGCGGCCCCCGAGACGTGCTCTCGTCCGTGTCGTGGGACGCCTTCGCCAAAGATGCGCTCGTCGAGGACGATTCGTCTCTCGCGCGCCCAACCGAACGCGCGGGAACGACGCGCGCGAGGCTTCGAAAGCGCCACGCCGTCGGTGAGACGGCGCGAGAGACGCGCGCGAAGACGATCGGGACCGACAAGGCGCGACCGCGGGAGGCGAGGACGGAGGCGGCGACGCGCGCCATCGAGGCGTCCATGCGCGGGAATTTGCTCTTCGCCGAGTTGAACGCCGACGCCAAGGCGAGAGTCGCCGACGCGATGACGCCGATGTGGGTCGATGCGGGCGCCGTCGTCGTCGAACAAGGGTGTGAGACGTGTGAATATTATTACGTCATCGAGATCGGGGAGGCGCGGGTGATGAAGAACGCGCGCGGAGGCGACGAGACCCGGCGGAGTCTGTCGGACGATTCGGCGAGGGACGACGCGAGGCGGGCGTCGAGAGACAAAGGCGTGACGTACGACGCGGCGACGGCGAGAGAGGTGGCGACGCTCGGACCGGGACGAGGATTTGGAGAGTTGGCGCTGTTGTATTCTTGTCCGAGATCGGCGACGGTGGTGGCGAATACGCCGATGAAGTTGTGGACGCTGCACGCGAGCGCGTTCAAGGCGATTAAACGCTCCGTCGCCACGCGGGATGATTCCGACATGCTCGATTTGCTTCAGCGCGTCGAATTGTTCAACGCGCTCTCAGAGCATCAGCTCTCGGCCATCGTCACCGCGGCGAAGAGAGAGACGTACGAGGCGAACGATGCGGTGTTTCATCAGGGCGACGCCGGGAATTGCTTTTACATTGTCGAACGCGGCGAGACAAGCGTGCGCGTCGACGGTCACGAGGTGGCCAAGCTGTCTCGAGGCGATTACTTTGGTGAACGCGCGCTGATCAACAACGAACCTCGCGCGGCGACTATCGTCGCGACGACGGACCTGTCGTGTCTGGTGTTGAACAGGAAAACCTTCGTCTCCATGCTCGGCTCCATCGAAGAGGCGAGATGTTTCGCGGGATTGGCCGAGTGTCCAACCTTGGCGCCTTTGAGCGACACGCAGCTCACCGACATCGCGAGCTCGATGAAAATGCAAACATTTGTCGAAGGAGACGTCGTATTTCGAGAGGATACGGTCGGGGATGCGTTTTACGTCATCATTGACGGGACGTTTTCCGTGACCATCGAGTCGGCGAGCCAACCCATGGCGACGCTCACGCGAGGACAGTATTTCGGTGAACTCGCCCTGTTGCGCAAGGACAAACGTGCAGCCACGGTGACGTGCGCGAGCGCGCGCGCCAAGGTTGGGTACATGACGAAATCAACCTTTGAAAAGAAACTCGGCAGTCTCGAGGTGTTGCGAAAGACGTGGCGATTGGACACTCTGAGCAAGGTGTCCATCTTCTCCAAACTCTCCACGAATGAGATCAAAGCGTTGGCGGACGATTTGACGGACGTCTCTTTCGGCGCCGATCAAGTCATCATTCGCCAGGGCGACAAAGGGGACGCCATGTACATACTCGAATCCGGCGAGGTGGAAGTCGTCGACGAAAAGACGCTCGACGACGACAAACAGCCACGACTATTGTGCAAACTCGGGCCGCAATCGTACTTTGGCGAGCTCGGGTTGCTCAATTCAGACAAGCGTGCCGCCACCGTGCGCGTGCCGAATCGAGCGACGGCGCTCATCATCACCCGACGAACCTTTGAGCAACATTTAGGCAAGCTGACGAATATTCTCAAGCGCAACGCCGAGGAAATGTACGTCAAAAAAGGCATCGCCGCGCACAAGAGACCCGTCGCGGCCAAGCTCGAAGACCTCGAGCCGGTCGGTTTCTTGGGCGTCGGTTCATTTGGACGCGTCACGCTCGTCTCACACGGTGGCGAGACGTACGCGTTGAAGGAAATCGGCAAGGCGCAAATAGTCTCTCGCGGTTTGGTCGACCACGTCTGGAGAGAAAAAGAGACGATGAAAGAGTGTGACTCGCCTTTTCTCGTCAACCTTCGCCAGACCTACGTCAACGACGTCTCCATCTTCATGCTCATGGATACGGTGCTCGGCGGCGAGCTCTTCACGTACGTGCACTCGAGACGGGCGCCGCTTCCCGAATCGCACGCCAAATTTTACGCGGCGTGCGTTGTGTTGGCGTTCGAGTATTTGCACGATCGCCACATCGTCTACCGAGACTTGAAACCAGAAAACGTGCTCATTTCATCCAACGGGTACGTGAAAGTGGCGGACTTTTCGTTCGCGAAGAAACTCGCCAAGGGTTTGAAGACGTTTACGCTCTGCGGCACACCGCAATATCTCGCGCCGGAACAAATCCAACAAACGGGTCACAATCGCGCCGTCGATTGGTGGGCCCTCGGCGTGTTCATCTACGAACTCGTCAACGGACGTCCACCCTTCAATCAAGACGACCACTATCACATGTACAACGCCATCAACGACGTCAAGTTTCTCTTCGCCGCGCAAAACAGCGCCTCTCTCCGCGCCGTCATCCTCGGCTTTCTCCGCCACATGCCCGCCGGTCGTCTCGGCATGGGTAAATGCGGCGTTCGAGACATCAAGCGTCACGAATGGTTCGCATCGGACATTAACTGGCCCGCGCTTGCGAATCAACGCGCGCGCGCTCCGTACGTGCCCGCGCTCGATTCGTCGGCGGATTTGAGACACTTCGTCGACACCGGCGACGACGTTCCGGGACATTCCAAGAAATGGGGCCCGTACGTCTCCGTCGGTCGCTTTAAAGACTTTTAATCAATCAACCTTGTATGTATGTACCATTAGACGCTCACACAGTCGCGTCCGCCATCGCGGACTCGAGTCTCGATTTGCCGCGCTATCCGCACCGTCGTCCCACCATCAATCCATCGCGTCCATCCCGCACACGCGCGCGCGTCATGGCCGCCCGCGCACCGACGCCCGCGCGCACGGCGCCGTCCCCGACGTCCTCCACCGCGCGTTCGCGTCTCGCGTCTCGCGTCTCGCACCGTGCGCGACCGTTCGCGCGAACCGCCGCCGCGATGACGGGCCAGCCTGTCGCGCCCGGATACGACTCGCACTTCCCACCGCCGCGCGATGATCGACGCGCCGGGGTCATCATGCACCCGACGAGTCTTCCCGGACCGTACGGCATCGGCGACGCGGGTCCGCAGGCGCGCGCGTTCGTGGATTGGCTCGCCAAAGGGAAGATGCGCATCTGGCAGGTGTTGCCGCTCGTGCCGCCGGGCCGACCGATTCCGGGCGTGCGGGAGGACTATTGGTCGCCGTACAGTGGACGCGACGCGCACTGTGGGAACACGTTGATAATCTCTCTGGATGATCTCGTCGCGGACGGGCTGCTGGCGCGAGAGGATTTACCGAAGGCGTACGGCGGGTGCGCCAACGTCGATTTCGGCAACGTGGCGGCGACGAACGAACCGTTGATTGAAAAGGCTGCGAAAAAGTTGTTATCGATGGAGCGAGGGAGTGGATTGCGCGGTGAATACGACGTGTTTTGTGCGAGAGAGGACGTCAAGGCGTGGTTGGATCCGGCGGCGACGTTTGACGCCATCGACACCGTTCCCGAGTTGGTGGGGAGGTATTGGTGGGATTGGCCGGTCGAGTATCGCGATCGACACGAGGACGCGCTCGCGGCGATCGAGCGCGAAAAGGCGGATTCGATCGAAGTTTTTAAGGCGACGCAATTTTTATTTCACTCGCAGTGGATCAGATTGAAGAAATACGCCAACTCGAAGGGTGTTTCCTTGGTGGGCGACATGCCCATTTACGTCGGCGGGCACAGCGCCGACGTGTGGGCGAACCAACATTTATTCTTGCTCGGTGACGATAAGAAGCCGTCCGCGCTCGCGGGCGTGCCACCGGACGCGTTTTCTGACGACGGGCAGTTGTGGGGGAACCCATTGTTCGATTGGAACGCGCACGCGGCGACGGATTACGCATGGTGGGCGCAACGACTCAGACGCACGCTCGAGCTTCACGACGAGGTGAGAATCGATCACTTCCGCGCGTTCGCGGCGTATTGGGAGGTCGAGGCCGGCGCGCCGACGGCGAAATCTGGTCGATGGATGGTAGGTCCCGGGGTGGACATGTTCGAAAAGCTTAAATCCACGCTCGGTGACGCGAAAATCGTCGCTGAAGATCTCGGCGTCATCACCGCCGACGTCGTCGAATTGCGCGAGGCATGCGGTTTCCCGGGCATGGTCGTCCTTCAATTCGCTTGGGGCGGCGACGGTCGCAACCCGCACCTGTTGCACAACCACTACGAAAACTCCTTCTGCTACCCCGGCACGCACGACAACGAAACGTCTCAGGGGTGGTACGCGCAACAAGACGAGGACACCAAGCGTCGACTCGAGGCGTACGCCGGCATCGCCTACGGCGACGGCGCGTGGGGCATGATCAAGGCTGGCATGTCCAGCGTCAGCAAAGCCTGCGTCTTCACCATGCAAGACGTCCTCGCGCTCGGCAACGAGGCTCGCATGAACACCCCTGGCGTCGCCGACGGCAACTGGTCCTGGCGCGTCGGCGAGCCCGGCGTCTTCGATACCCTCGACGCCGAGGCGCACAAGCTCGCCAGCCTCGCCACCGTGTACGACCGCGTCGCCACCGTCGACGCAGCCTCCATGCGCGATTCGTGTCACGCCGTCGCCGGTAAGGGTCGCGGGGGCATCTTCGGTCTCGGTTTCGGCATCTTCTGAGCGCGGCGGGCGCCGCGAGAGAGAAAACCGCCGAAACCGACGTCGACGCCGCCCGTCCCCCCTCGACCGCGCGCGTCTCCATCGAGAAGGAACGAACGAACGGACGCGTACAACTAACTGATGAATATTAAAATGAAAAAGCAAAACGAACGCCCACCATCGCGCGCGTCCGAGCCCGCCCGCGCCCACTCACCGCGCGACGCCCGTCTCGCCCGCCCGCTCACGCGCGCTCGAGCTCATCCTCCCCCAAGTGCGCGATGAACGTCTTCCCGTCCCCGTTCGGCACCGGCAGCGCCACCTTACACGGTAAAGTCGCGCTCGTCGTCGTGCCCTGGTGCGAATCCGCCCTCGACTCGACGACACCGACCATACCCTTGAGATCGACGCCCTGTCCCTTGGATTTCGGGACGTGGTAGGCGCGCACGTCGGCGGTGACGCGGACGGCGTCCCCGACGGCGAATCGCGCGACGATGGCGACGCCTCGCGACGTAGAACGACGGGAAGAGCCGCGGGCGTCCGTCGTGAACGACGAGACGCGGGTGTGTGCGAGAGATGGCGTCGCGGTGCGCATGGTGACGTGCGTGAGTGTGCGGATAAGGTGGCGATCCACGGCGAGGCGACGAGGCGAGGCGAGGCGAGCGCGTCGGGAGGGAAATTCGTGGGGCGTGTACTGCGCGTGCGTGACGCGGGACGGCGCGAAGACCGCGTGAGTGTTACAAAAATGAATGGTGCGCGTCGTGTCGTGTCGTCGTGAGGACGGACATCGCGCGCGTCGTGGCGACGTCGCGCGCGTCGCGGCGAAGACGTCGCCGAGACGAGGAGACGCGAGACGCTGGCTATAAAGCGCGCGGCGAACGATAAACGTCTCCGACGAGCGTGAGAACGGTCCGTCACGCGTCGGCGTCACCGTCTGGTCGTTCGGTGTGTTCGCGGAGACTGGCGGCGAGCGCGGCGCGGAGTTCGGCGTCGTCGTCGTCGTCTTCGGGCTGGGCGGCGGCGGCGGCGGCGAGATCCGCCGCGCCTTGTTCGCCCATGCTCAGCGCGAGCGCCTGTTGAAGCAACGCGTCGTCGTCGAGCATCATCGGATCCGCGGTGGTCTGTTGCGCGTCATCCGCGGACGCGGACGCCTCGGCCGTGCCCTCGGCGGCGGGCGCGTCGCCCCCCTGGGCGCCTCCGTTTTCGCCCGCCGCCGCCGCCGCCGCTTCTTGACGCGCGCGCTCCTCCTCGAGCGAGATTCGAAGCGCCATCATCAACGCAGGATCGTCCCCCATGTCCCCCATGTCCCCCATGTCCCCGAAACCTTGCATCGCCGCCTGGGACTGCGCCGCCGCCGCCGCCGCCGCGAAACCGCTCCCGCCCGCCGGTCCGTCTTGATTAAAGATGGCTGTCCCACACAACACGTCGGACAAATTCGCTCCGGGCTCGACGACGACTAAATTTGAGTTATTATTCTTGTTCACGCTCGCCATGAACGCCTCGAGCTTCTCCCTATTCGTCTCGACGTCCCCGAACGACACCACGTCCACCGCCACGTTGCACTTGCGCAACTTTTTCCCCACCGCCGTCAACTCACTCTCCGTCTCCATCACCGGACTTCCGATGAACAACACGATGCGCATGCGCTGGTGTTTATTCTGTCGATGTTTCAGCGCCAGATGCGCCACCTGCACCCCGACGCTCACGTTTATCTCCCCCTCGATTTTCACCCCGTGCACCGAGTTGAGCACCGCGCCTAAATCCTGCGTCGGCGTCGTCAACACTCGCGGCGCTTTCCCCGCCAACGACAACACACCGACCGCGTTCTCCGGATTACTCTGCGTCTTCGCACCGGCGAGTAAATTCACCGCATCCGCCTCCGCCTGTGCGTCGAGACCCGTCGTCGTCAGTCAACCCGATGCGCGTGAAAATCCCACCGTTCGTTCGATCGTCGCGTTCGTCGCGCGCGTCGTCGCGCGCGTCGCGCACCTGTAACCGCGTCGGCGCGTAATCACTGTTTCGAACGTGTTCGCTGTTATCGAGACATAAAATCGTCGCCTCGAGCACCATGACGCCGCGAGACGACGAGTGCGGATCGGGGCGAGATCTTTCTCGTCGGGGGCGAAAACCGAGCTCGCGGACGCGCGACGACGCGCGCGGCGCGACGTACGAAAGGATGCGAACGGTGTACACGACGAAGAGATGGAATTAAACGATACCGTTGAAATCGTCTCCCTCCCACCCGGCGTCGTAGATGGACCTGGCGACGCCGTCGACGTCCATGCGCTCGGCGCCG
>Ga0255762_10003543_pt1 | contig 12278 bp, 10 predicted proteins | sample 101ome_16_FD_179962 | JGI IMG/M metagenome (GOLD analysis project Ga0255762, IMG submission 179962) | Coastal salt marsh microbial communities from the Groves Creek Marsh, Skidaway Island, Georgia - 101401AT metaG (version 2) | ecosystem: Environmental > Aquatic > Marine > Intertidal zone >...
CAGAGGGTCCCGTTCCTTCGAAAGAGGGTTTTCGTCTCGTGCGGCGGCCCGCGTTCACGGCACACGCGCGCGCGCTCCGTACCGGACACGTCGACGCGAGACGCGGCGAGCGAAGCGAAGAACTTCGAAACTTCGGCGCGGTGGAACGCGTTCGAGCGACGGACGAACCGCGAACGAACCCGCGGTTGATTCATCTCAACGAGAGTCTCGCGCGTGATTTCGCATCCAGAGGCGCGAGAGACAAACGACGATGGGGTTCGCGCTGGGTGAGATCGCGCACTCCGCCGATGGGTTCGGGCCGATGTGCGTCGACGCGGACGTGGACGCGGTGAAGAATATGATTTACGCGCCGTATAACAAGACGGATAAGTTTGGGCGGGCGGCTGATTGGTTGGGAGACGACTACGGCGCCGGACGCGGCGCGGATCGCGGCGACCGACGGGAAGGACGATCGCAGCGCGAGGGTGGTAAGTCTGGCGAACGCGGTGATCGCGATCGTGGGGCGGGTGGAGCGTCCTCGGCGGCGGCGGCTGGTGGCGTGGAGACTGTTTTCAACTTTGTCGCCGACGCGAAGGAAGAGGAAAGCTTCAGCTTGGTTGACAACACGGGCAGCCGATCCAGAGGAGGCGGTGATCGCGGCGGACGCGGCGGACGCGGTTGGAACCAATACGGTGGACGGGGTCGCGGACGCGGGAACCAGGAAGACGTCGCGCGGGACGCTGGTATCGGTGCGGAGCGAGAGCGCAACCGCCAGGCGCGTATCCAGTCGAGAAAGGCGCAGCAATGGAACACTTGGGCTTACAACAGACAACAGAACTCGGTGCAGTACAGCGCTTCGGTCGATATCCGGCCAGATTGGGAAGTCTTGGAGCAAATCGCCTTCCCGGAGATCACCAAGCAATCCTTGCAGCTTGCCGAGGGTAACCCGGAGGATTTGGCGGCGTACGGTTCTGTTCGCTGGTTCGACAAGTCTTACGATCGCATCACTCCGAAGACCGAGATTGCGCTCCGACGCTTGCCCAACGAGGCTAACCGCAACCTTTCCGCAAGCGAGGATCCAATCATGCAAAAGTATGCCAGCGAAGGTGCCGGCAACGTTTTCGTCACGGATGGCGTTCTCGCCGCCATTATGTGCGCTGCGCGTTCCAACTACTCTTGGGATGTCGTCGTCAAGAAGAAGGATGGCACCATCTTCATGGATAAGCGCTCGGAAGGTAACTTTGACTTGCTCACCGTTTCCGAGACGGCCCAAGAGCCGATCACGGATGACGCTGATGACATTAATGGCGTGCCACAACTTTCTCAAGAAGGCACTCGCGTCAACCGTGCGTACGTCGAGCAATCGCTCACTTCCGAAAAGACTTCCCACAAGCTCGGTGAGCCGGTGCCCTTCTTCACGGAAGATGACACGGACTCTGTCGCGTACAAGTACCGCAAGTGGAACGTGGATGGTGACACCAAGCTCATCTGCCGATGCGAGTTGAACGCCGTGAGCGAATCCAAGGGTATGGATAAGGGTAAGGGTGTCACCACCCTCGTCAAGGCTCTCAACGAGTTTGACTCGAAGGTGACTGGTATTGACTGGCGCCTCAAGATTGAGACCCAGCGAGGTGCTGTGATTGCGAACGAGCTTAAGAACAACGCGAACAAGCTTGCGAAGTGGACTGCTATGGCGACGCTCGTCGGCGCCGAGCAAATCAAGCTCGGTTTCGTGTCTCGTGTTCACCCGCGTGATTCTAACTTGCACGCCATCTTGAACACGCAAACCTACAAGACGAAGGATTTCGCGCAACAAATCAACTTGAAGGAATCGAACATGTGGGGCGCGTTCAAGCTCTTCCTCGAAACCTGCCGCAAGTTCCCGGATGGCACCTTCATCTGCGTTAAGGATCCGACCAAGGGTATGCTTCGGTTCTACACGTACGAAGAAAAGTCGGGCATGTTCTAAGTTTGGTTCATTCAAACGTCTATTAGTCAATTGTGATTGTCAAACGAGCAACCGTTCTACTCATCTCGGAGCGTCTTGCATCCAGTCCCCAGATTCGCGAGAAAATTCCATTTCCTCATCCACTGTACCGTGCTCGTCGTCCGACATTGCCGCCGCGTACTCTGGATTTCGCGTCTGCTCAAACTTTTCGAGCGCGTCTTGCGCCACCTGACACGTTGGACGAATGGCGAGCGCACGAGTGTAGTATTTGACGCTCTCCGCAGTCTGTCTCGACAACATCAAGGTTTGCGCCAACCGGCAGTACAATTGAACGAGTTCTTCTTCATCTGTTGGTTGATAGTCGTCGAGTTGACGCTGTAAGATGGCTCGTGCTACATGAATTTTACCGATTTTGATGTTGAGCGTCGCGAGAGACTTAACGGCTCGAAACAGACGAGGGTTGTACGCGAGCGCTTGCTCGTACGCCTTGATAGCCTTGTCGTACTCAGTTTCCTTCTTCGCATGCACGTCTCCAATCAAGCTCCAAGCGACGGCGTCCTGCGGACTACGCTTATGCGCCTGTTTCGCAACCATCATTGCGTTCGCATGCGATCCAAACATCAGGTGAGCCTTCACCAAGCCTTGGTAAGCCTTCATTGACACCTTGATGGTGATGCACAGGTTGAATTCTTTGATGGCGGTTCTGAGCCGTCGATTTCTAAGACACATCGACCCGAGAACGAAGTGCGCGTTCGCAGATTGACCGTTAATCCTGATGGCTTTCTCCGCCGCGAGGCAGCCGTCGACGTGCATGTCTGTAATGTCGTAGTACAACGCCGTGACGATCCACGTCTCGCACGCATCCGGACTCAACTCTAGCATCTCACAGCTCAGCGCTTCCAGCGCGCCCTTGTTCCCTTGCTCGTGTAGTAACAATGCATACTCATCCATGCCTTCCACAAAGTGAGGACTCTTTGCCCTGATGGCTGCGTACTCTCGCAGTGCGGACTGGACGTTGCGGTTGTCAATTGAATCCACTCTCGCCTTGGCGCTCGTCATGTAAGGATCACTAGGAAAAGCTTGCTTTATCTGACCCAACGTGTTCTGCGCAGTAATGACGTCTCCAGACTCCACCGAGCCGAGCGCGGTGACGTACGCTTCGAGAAGGTTGAATGTAGCGCACTCCGCGTCCTTTGGCGAAGCCGCCTTTTGGATGGCGTGACGGACATCCACCGCCTTCACGCCGAGTTCAGCCAGAGCCACCGCAGCCTCGATCGCGAAAGGCCACTCTTTGATGACATCCTTGTACGCCATCACGGCAGCGCGTTCGCGCCCACACGCTCGGTGAATCGACGCCGACAATAGCCTGTGCTCCAACGTCCTGCGTTCGAGCGGCACCGATTCCAAAAAACTCTCCGCCAACGACAGCTCGTCTTCACCACCCAGTCTACACAGCCCCCTCGCAGCCTTCATCTTCACCTCGTGCACATCAAACGCCGCCAAATCCTCCGAAACCCATCCCATTTTAGCCCTCGACGCCGCCGATACCGTCGACCGTCCCGCGAGCTCCGCGCTCGTCGCGTACGCTCGAACCGCCGCCTTGACGTCACCCTTCCCGAGCAGCGCGTCCCCGAGCAACTCGTGGTCGATCGCATCCATCATCCACGCCTCGGACGTCGACCCACCTCGCGTCGCACCCCTCGCATCGTTCATCCCCGTCGCGCCGCCGCGCTCGTCGTCGCTGTATTCCTTGATCGAACCGAGTGCGAGTGAAATCCAACGAAGCGCGCTCTCGTGCGCGCCTTCATCCAGCGCCCGCTTCGCCCACGCCCTGCACCCCGCCCGAAGTCCACCGCTCGATGGGGATCCCGACGCGTCGTCGCGAGCGGGGGTCCCACCGTGCGACCGCGTCACCGTCATTGTCGCGTCGCCGTCTGTCGTTGCGATTTTTCAAAAAATCAAAAAAGCATTTCGCCGCAGTGTAGTGCGCGCTCGCCCGCCCGCCGATGTCATCGAAACCCGCCGTCGCGCTCACGGAATTGCGACCGTCGGAAATCTGGTACACGTTCGGTCGCGTGCGCTCGACGTTCAGCGGGTGCGGACGCGCGCTGGAGGACACGCTCGAGGAGATAAAGCTCGGACGGTTACGCGCGAGTGAACTTCCGCCGATCGCCGTCATCACGCACGACGCTGAAGATGACGCCGAAGACGGCGATGAGAGCGACGACGACGAACGTCGGAAACGCCGGGGCGCTGGGAAGTCTTCGGCGCGGGCCAAGGCGAAGACGGTGCGGCGGTATTACTCTATGAATAACCGTCGGCTGTGGGTGCTGAAACGGTGCGAGGAACTCGGGTTGATTGAGACGGTCGGGGTGAGAATGGAGAGCGCAGAGTCGTGCGCGAGGTTGTTGAGAAAAGGGAGTAGGAATTTTAGGTTGGATCGGTGCACACCGGGACCGGTGAAGATTGTGAAGGAGCCGGAACGCGAACGCGGGGGCGGCGGGGTTGCGGCAGCTACGGCGGCTGCTGCGCGAGAAACGGAACCAGGCGAGCAGGAGGCGCGTTAAGAGGGCGCAAAGGTTTACAGTCGTCTATTCTTCCACTGTTGTAACAATATCTTGTTTGTTTGTTTTCTAATGCTACATGCCACCGAGACACACGTACTTGGTCTCGACGTACTCGTCCATACCGTACTTGCCGCCCTCGCGTCCGACACCGCTCTCTTTGACGCCGCCGAACGGCGCTTGAGCGGTGGATATGACGCCAGTGTTTACACCGACTATACCATAATCGAGTTTCTCGCTAAAGTAAAACGTGCTCTTGACATCAGATGTGTACACGTACGATGCTAGACCCGCCGTCGTTGCGTTGGCGATGCGAATCGCCTCGGCGTCGTCGATAAACGTAGTCACCGAAGCCACCGGTCCGAACGTCTCATCGCGCATGACGAGCATGTCTTCGTTGCATTTCGACAACACGGTTGGCGCGTAAAAGTTACCGCCCGCGCGTTCACCGCCAATGTGACAGATTGCACCCTTGTCGATGGCGTCTCGCACGTGAGAGTCCACCTTGTCGACGGCGGCGCCGTTGATGAGCGGGCCCTGCGTCGCGTCTTCGTTCGCCAAACCGTCATCCATGACGAGATTTTCAACAGCCGCAACGAGTTTATCTATGAATTCCTTCTCTACGGACTCGTGCACGATGAATCGCTGCGCACAAACGCACGTCTGGCCAGAGTTTCTAAACTTGCTCAACATTGCGCCTTGCACCGCAGCGTCTATGTCAGCATCTTTGCAGACGATAAACGGCGCGTTACCGCCGAGTTCCATGCTCACACGCTTGACCGTATCCGCGCTTTGCTTCATCAGAAGTTTACCGACGCGAGTGCTGCCTGTGAAAGAAATCTTACGGACGATTGGCGATGCGCACAACGCCTCCCCGATTGCCGCCGCGTCGCCGACAATGAATTGTAACACGTCATCCGGGCATCCGGCTTGCTTGGCGAGAACACCTAACGCGAAAGCGCTCAAAGGCGTTTCTTCAGCCGGTTTCACCACCATGGAGCACCCCGCGGCGAGAGCGGCGCCCGCTTTTCGCGTGATCATGGCTAGAGGGAAATTCCACGGCGTGATGGCTGCGGTGACGCCCACCGGCTGTTTCAGCGCCATAATTCTCGTCCCAGTCGTCGTTGCCGGCACCACGTCTCCGTACAATCGCTTTCCTTCCTCTGCAAACCACTCCAAAAACGACGCCGCGTACGCAACCTCTCCCCGAGACTCGGCCAAAGGTTTTCCTTGCTCCGCCGTCATGATGCGAGCCAAATCCTCGGCGTTCTCCTCCATCAACTCAAACCACCTCCGCAGAATCTTTCCTCTCGCGTGGGCCGAGTATTCTTTAGCCCACTTCTCCTGCGCGCGCTCCGACGCGCGAATCACCTCGTTGACGTCCCTCGCATCGATGCCTCGCACGCGAATCAACGCCGCTCGCGTCGCCGGATTCATAACCTCCACCGTCAACTCTCTCTGTCCCGTGGACGCCCTCGCGCACGCGTCCGCGATCAAACACGCATTCTTTAACCCAATCTCGGTCGCCAACGCGCTCGTCGACGACGCAGTGGACATGGCGGCGACGGAGGATGCCGAAACCTGCGACAAATGCGTTCGAGAGGCTCTGACGCCGCTCCGATGCCTGCTGCCGCGCTCGTCGGATGGGCACGGCGTCGACACTCGTGCTCGGGATGCGCACGCGCGTAGAGTGCTTCGCGCGGCGGTGGATGCGCGGCTGAGCATGCGTCGGTGCGTCGCGAACTGAGGCGCCGGCGTCGCGCGTACGCGAAACGCGGCGAGGAACGACTGATGGATGCAAAACGTCTCGCGTGTCTTTATTTCACAAATGCTAGGTAGATGATAACAAATAAGAAATCATTACTAGAACACCAGAGTCCCGGTAGTCTGTCCGTCTCTCTTACGTGCGTGCGCGTGTGTGTTCGCTCGCGCTCGCGGTTTCTGTCCGTGTCTGTCTCGTCCTCTCTTCCTCTTTCTCTCTCTCACTCCGCTTTCCTCTCACCCGAGCTGTTTGTTGGCGAGCAACACGAGCAAACCTTGCTTGCCCAACAAAATCTCATTCATAAAACTAATCATCCCCACCCAGATGATCGGCGACACGTCCACCCCGCCCACCGGAGGCACCAACGCCCGCGTCGGCTTGAGCAAAGGTTCCGTCGGCACGTACGCCACCACCCACGGCAACTTGGTGTACGGCACGCTCGGGTACCACGTCATGACGATTCGCACGATGAACAAAATCGTGCTCACGGCGAAGAGCGGTCCCAAAAAGGCGCTCGCCGCCTTGGCTCCCTCTGGGTCGAGCGCCAACTCGCTCACCAGCGTCGCCGCGCTCGCGCTCCCGCAGTTCGACAGCGTCGTCGACGCCGCGACGACGGCGCTCAGCGCCAACGCCGCACCCCCCGACGCGTCGTCCAACCAAACCTTCTCGTCCTCGTCCTCGTCCTCGTCCTCGTCCTCGTCAACGCGCGCGTCGACCGTCGGCGTCGAAGCGCGAACGACCCCAACCTCAAACCTCTGACGCGGACGACGTCCGCTCGGCGTCCCCGTCATCGCCGCCGTCCCGCGTCGGCGTCCGCGCGCGAGCGCGCGAGCGCGCGCCGCCGCCGTCACCGTCCCCGTCGTCACCGTCGTCGTCGTCATCGCGTCCGACGACCGCAATCAATCAATCAGTCAGTGACGTCGGCGTCGCGAACGACGTTCCGTTCGAGTGGACGCGGACGTCCCGAACCCTAAACCGTTTATCGGTTCACGGTTCACGGTTCACGACTCGTCATTTACATCATCATAACATCATCATCCATGAAACGACGTATAGACGCGTCTTTTAACGCCGTTTCGCGCGAAAACGCGGATACCGGCGCGCGCGCGAGAAAGGGGGGGGGTGACGATTTTTATTTCGGGTCGAAATCTGTGTACCTACTTGTAACTGTTTGTACATACTACGGTAGTGCTGAAAACACCCGCGTTTGAAACGGGGCGTCGCTCGCGCGCTCCCGCGACTCGGCGTCGCGACTCGGCGTCGGTCGTCGCGCGCGTCCGGCGAAGAGAAGGTCGCGACGAGCGGAGCGCGCGATCTTCGTCGCGGCGTCGGTCGTCGTGGACGACGACGGGGAGATTCGTAATCGAAACCGACTGATTGGTCGATTGGTCGGTCGGTCGATCGATCGATTGTTTGGTTGTGTTTCAACCGTGTCGAACGGTTGTGTCGTAGCGACGCGCGATCGTTCGTGCGCCCGCGTTGACGACGGCGCGGTTGGGGAGGAGAAGGAGGAATGTCTTCGTCGACGAATACGACGGATAACAGAGACGGGGTGAGCGGGAATAACGGCAAGAGCGAGAGCGGAGAGGATTCGTCTTCGCAGCAGACGCGAAACGCAGAGTTTTTCGCGAATTCGTCGTGGGGGAGCGAGGCGCAGAGGTACGAACTCGAGGAGGTTATTGGGAAAGGGTCGTACGGGGTGGTGTGCGCGGCGAGGGATAGGGAGACGGGGAAGCGAGTCGCGATTAAAAAGGTGAAGAATGCGTTTGAGCACGCGAGCGACGCGACGCGGGTGTTGCGAGAGGTGGCGCTGTTGAGACACTTGAAACACCCGGATATCGTGGAGATTTTGAATATTTTGCTCCCACCGAATCCGAGAGAGTTTAACGATGTATTTATTGTGTTTGAGCTCATGGAGACGGACTTGCATCAAGTCATCAAGGCGAACGACGACTTGACGGATGAGCATCACCAGTTTTTCTTGTATCAACTGCTGAGAGGTTTGAAGTACATGCACAGCGCGAAAGTGTTTCATCGCGACCTGAAACCGAAAAATATTTTGGCCAACGCTGACTGTAAGCTAAAGATTTGCGATTTCGGATTGGCTCGGGCGCAAGCACCGAAACAAGGACCGACGATGATTTTTTGGACGGACTACGTCGCTACTCGGTGGTACCGAGCTCCGGAACTTTGTGGTAGCTTCTTCACAAAATACACTCCGGCGATCGACATCTGGGGCGTGGGATGTATTTTCGCCGAGCTCTTACGCGGTAAACCCTTGTTCCCGGGTAAGAATGTGGTGAAACAACTGGAATTGATTACAGATTTGCTCGGCACGCCAACACCACTGCAAATCGCCAAGGTGCGCAACGAAAAGGCGAGACGCTTTTTACAAAACATGCGCATCAAGCCCGCAGTTCCGTTATCCGAAAAGTTTCCCAACGTCAATCCAAAGGCGTTAAACTTATTGTCCAAGTTATTGGCCTTTGATCCAGACGACAGACCGACAGCGGCGCAAGCGTTGGCGGATCCGTATTTCGAAGGTTTGGCAGACGTGACTAGAGAACCCGCTCGCAGGCCGCTTCCCAAGGATCAATTTGAGTGGGACTCGCGGAAACTTTCTCGCGAAGAAGTGCGAGAGCTCTTGTATAAGGAAATTCTGCACTATCATCCGCAGGCTAAGAGAGAACACGAAGGTTCCGAATCGAGAAGCGGTTTTGAGTATCCGAGCGGCATGTCAGACGTCTCGGAACAGTTTCAGTCTCTCGAGCAGGGCGGGTCCGGGGACAGCCCGAGGAAGTTCCGGGCGTCAAAGTCTCTGCCAAAACACTCGCTTCACGAATACAGAGACGACGCTCAGACGTACGCGGGCGGTATGAACGCCCTCGGTCGATCGGAGAGCGTGAAACCGTCGACTCCGGGCCCCATGGCTACGGACGATGCCACCCATCTCGCCGACGTCGTGCAAGCCATGTCACTCGACGCCGTCGACGCCGATATGCTCGCTGAAGAAGCACAAGAGCTTATCAGAGCCGGGCATCAAATCGTGTGATGCCTGCCAATTTAAACACCATAACATTATGTCACACCAATTAGTCGTTCAGTCGCGTGCTGTACCTTGTAACCAAGGCAAGTTTTCTATGCTTTAGAAAGTCACAACTCAGACCACTCGCCCCGCACAACCCGACGCGAAGCACGCACGCGACTCATGGGCGCTTTTCTCAGTACCGCCACCAACCCGGACAACGTCGAGGCGTTGCGCGGCGTGGAAACCTTTCACGAGCTCCCGGCGATGAACGATTCGCGAGGTGAAAGTTTTGACTTTGCCAGTCTCAAGGGCAAGGTTGTTCTCGCCGCGAACGTCGCCTCCAAGTGCGGCTTGACAACGAAAAACTATCAGGATTTCGCAAAACTTCAAGACGAGTTCAACACGGATGATTTCGTCATCTTGGCGTTTCCGTGTAATCAGTTTTTGTTTCAAGAACCATTCGCAGCGAACAAGGCGTGCGAATTCGCGCAGAAACGCGGCTTCAAGGGTGTCGTCTTTGAAAAGGTAAAAGTGAACGGATCGAAGACGTCGTACGTGTTTGACTATCTCAAGAAAGCCGCGGGGGTGAAGCGAATCGAGTGGAACTTTGGGAAGTTTCTCATCGGCAAGGATGGTAAAGTTCGCAAGTATTATTCCTCGCACACGCGTCCTTCTAGATTTGCCGCCGACGTTAAACTTTTGTTAGAAGAGGAGGCATCTTAAGCGGCGAAGCGTGCTGAATAGGGCGGCGTGTAGTAGATTGTAGAAGATTCTTTCTAGTGTTACATCAAAATTCATTCGAAACGTTTATTTTCCATCCTTATCACTTCGCCTTTTTTGCGGACTTCTCCTTCTTCTCCTTTTTGTCCTTCTTGTCCTTTTTGTCCTTCTTCGGAGTCTTGACGGGCGAATCGGACGATTTGCGCTTGGACCCGGCCTGCGGACCGAGCTCGGCAATCACTTCTTGCATCATAGCAATGTTCTTGCGCGGCGCCGTGCCCTTGTCGTAAAACGCCAATCGTTCCTCCACTTGGTCCTTGAGCTTTTCGCCAAAGAGGGTAGTTTGAAAGTCGCTAAAGCAGTCAATTCTGCTCGCGATGCTACACTTGTTGGCTAAGTATCTGGAAATGCGACCCTTGTTTCTCGCGCTCGCCTTTCCAATGAAAGAGCTGTGGAAAATCAAACCGTATTTTGGGGTGTTACCCTTGGTCTTCAAAGCGCGGAAGAGCGCCTTTTCGGCGCCGAGAATTTGCACCGTCGACGCCGGATACTTGGCTAAGTTGGTAAGAGAACCAGCGTGGGAGATCAAACGAGCGGCGACAATGTCACCAATGAGAGCACCGAGGTTCGGCGCAACCTAAAAGTTAACAGGAACGAGACGCAAAAAGAAAGTATACACGTCAGTCTCGGTTCAAGAACATTCGCACCGGTGGCGCCATCTCAAACTCGAACGCGATGAGTCGGAGTGGTGCATGAATTGTTTCAACAAGGTAATTCAGATCAGGTCTGTGATTGGTGTAATCATAATCGTCATCCCCACGCGTTCTGATTAATGAAAGAAAAATATGAATCGCGATACGTACCACGCTCATCTTGTTATTCAAGTAGTTGTGCAAGCTCGTGCGGTATTCGGCGAGCTCAATGACGCGCTTGGCAAAGGCTTCAATGTTGATCAAGTCCACAGGAGAAATGTCTTGACCCATCGATGCCTTGGCCGCTTCGATCACTTCCTTCGCCTTGTCCTCATCGGCGGTGATTTCGGTGAGGGCCGGAAGCGCTTCATCGGTCAACGTGGACTTATCCTTGATCACCAAGGCGAGACGAGCGTACATGTAGTTGTCGTTGATCACCTTGACGAGCTCGGGAAAGTGCCAGCCGTACCACTCGCGAACGCGCATGATAAAGGTGTTGATATCCTTATCGAGGGTATCGATCAACGCGATGGCTTGGATAATCATGTTATCCGAGCGGTTCACGTTAAACTTAACCTTGGCGCGCGAATAAGAGTGCGCCAAACCGAGTTGCGCCTTTTCGTAGTCGCCACCCTTGAAACCCTTGACAAATTTGGTAAAGTGCGCGCGAATCCCGCGGAGAATCTCTCCGACGTGATCGTTGCTCACGCACGGAATCTTGGTCGTCTCAACGATAGAGTTACCGAGCTTGGGATCGGAAACCCCCAACTGAAACTTGGCCTTCTTAGAATCCTTCAATTTTGGCAAGTTTTGTTCCAAAAAGTTTTGCAAGTCGTCCGACGCAACGCCCTCAGACACGCAGTTGATTTGCTCTAATGCGTTCGCCGCGGACGTGAACGGCTTAAAGCCGTGCAACTTGACCACTTTGCCGAATCTTTCAGCGCTTTGAGTCGTCTCCTGGACAGCCTCGAGAGACTGTCCGACGATATCCATATCGAGCGTCTCGAACAAGCCGTAGCCCGAGGCGGACTCGAACAACACGAACTGCGCCTGCGAAGGAGGTTTCGGGTGCACGCGCGCGCGCGCGTTTCATTCATCGTCAGTCTCCACGAACACGCCACAAACATCCTTCTCCCGCGTCTCCCGCCTTTACCGTCGCGCGTCCACGACTCGTTCACGGCGCGCGCGTCGCCCGCAGTCGCGCTGAATTGCGCCGCCGGATCGCTCGAGGGATTCCCTTTCCTCGACGTCAAGACGCGTCTCTTCCGCGCCCATCGCGCGGGTTACCGTCGGGAATCGTCGGGAATCGTCGTCGAGAATCGCGGCCGCGTCGTCATCGTCGTCGTCGTCGTCGTCGCGTACCATTACGTCGTTTATATCGTCGCGTTGTGTCGTTCGCGTCGACGCTCGCGCAGCCGCCGGTCGCGATGTCGTTGTCGGATCGTAGTTTTTATGTTCTAAAACCTACATTCTGTTTGTACATACAAATGTGTATCATGATCAACCTATCGATTTCCACAAACGTATTTTGGGTATCAGTTAGGGTATCTACAGTTTCTCTAAATATTGTAGTGATAATTTGATG
>Ga0255762_10003577_pt1 | contig 12210 bp, 12 predicted proteins | sample 101ome_16_FD_179962 | JGI IMG/M metagenome (GOLD analysis project Ga0255762, IMG submission 179962) | Coastal salt marsh microbial communities from the Groves Creek Marsh, Skidaway Island, Georgia - 101401AT metaG (version 2) | ecosystem: Environmental > Aquatic > Marine > Intertidal zone >...
TTTGTCACGAGCGATAGATTTTTCTGCCATGTATGCCAGAAAACTACCCAAAGATGCTCCTGCTCCAGGCAAAACTCCAGCGACAAAGCCGATTACACTGCTGCGCAACATAGTCCAGCGCGTCTCGAAAATTTGTTTAAACGGGATGGTTACTTTCTCGAGCTTAACTCCAATACTTGAGTCACGACCATGGCTTTCTATAAAAATGAAAACCTCTGAGACTGCGAACAAACCCACAATTGCCACAAGGAAATCAATGCCATCAAACAAGTGGAGGCTTCCACCTGTAAAGCGGGTTAGACCGGTGGTGTTATCAACCCCCACCATAGCAATGCCAAGGCCTAAACAAACTGCAATGGCGGCTTTAGCCTGATTACTTGACCCAATCCCACCAAGAGTGCAAAACGCCAACAAATAAAGTGCAAAATACTCAGCTGGCCCAAACAAGAACGCAATCTGAGCCAAAAGAGGAGCGAGCAACATCAAACCTAGTGTGGCCAGGAATGCCCCTACGAAGGATGCCACGCCAGACAAAACCAGAGCATCACCTGCCCGACCTTGTTTTGCCATTGGATAACCATCCAATGTCGTCATCATCGCCGGCTCATCGCCAGGTATATTTAACAAAATTGATGAAATCCGCCCGCCGTACATGGCGCCGTAATAAACAGCTGTCATCAGTACCAGAGCTGCGGTGGCATCCAAACCAAGTGAAAAAGACAATGGGATCAAAATCGCTACCCCATTTGAAGGCCCCAAGCCAGGCAAAGCACCTATTGCGGTGCCCAAGACACAACCAATAACAGCAAGCATTAGCGTTGAGGGGCTCAGCGCCACCGAAAATCCTAGTTCCAAATTGGTCAAAAGCTCAAGCACAGGCTCACCATAAAAAACCACGAGGAAAAGCAGAAAGGCTCAGCCCTAAAGCAAATTTAAAAATCAAAAACAGTCCAACCGATAAGCCTAAGCCAGTAAGAATAGAATTAATAAAATTAGTCTTGATTTGATAAGATAAAGCTGCCGCTGCTACGGCTGTTGACAGCAAAAAACCAAAAGGCTTCAGGCTGTAAGCGTAAAAAACAAGAATAATCGTTGCCAAGATCAACCTGCCAATCGTAACCAATTCTGGCCATTGTGGAGGCTCATCTGGCCGCAACACCATCACCATACCCGCTATCAACGCAACCGATGAAATCATCATGGGGAACGCTTTTGGGCCAAGTGGGTCGGCAAAGAATGGTGACTCAAGTTGAGTAGCGCCCACAAAAAATGCGAGCGCTACTACCATAACGATTAAACCTGTCAGGCGATCCGACATTATTTCATGACGCCTAACTCAGTTGACATCGCCCGTACCTCAGAAATTGTCCCATCGACGTATGACTGAAAATCAGGGCCAACTTTATTGAATGGAGCAAGACCGTTTGCCATCATTGCGTCTTTCCATTCTTTAGATGCTCCAACTTTACGCAAAGCTTCTGTCCATTTTTTGTATGATGATTCAGAAGCACCTTTCGGGGTGTAAAGCCCACGCCAATTCACCGCAATGACGTCAATTCCCTGCTCTTTCGCTGTAGGTATACTCTCAAAACCTGGAATTCTTTCATCAGTGAAAGACGCCAAAACTCTTACATCACCTGATTTTATGAAACCAACAACACCCGAAATATCACCAGTCATAGCTGAAGTGAAACCACCAACAGTTTGGGTAATTGCGTCAGCATCACCATCAACACCGATGTATTTTACTTTTTTAATGTCAGTAAAACCTTTGCGCTTAAGTGCCATCAACACTTTCAAGTGATCATAACCGCCCGCTGCGGAGCCCCCCGCAAACGCATGCTTGGAAGGATCAGCAATCACAGCGTCAAGCAAATCATTCAAGTTTTTATAAGGTGAGTCTGCTGCCACTACAATTACACCAGGGTCAGCACCAATTGCGCCCAAAAAGCGAACTTGATCGGCAGTCATGCCTGAATATGCATTTTGCGCGAGTCGAGTAGCTGTAGCGGTCGAGGCAGCTACAATTAGATCATCATCACTGTTGCGCTCATTGACGACATGAGTAAAGGCAAGGCCTCCACCACCGCCTGCCATATTAGTCACTTGGATATTTCCATCATAGGCACCAATATCGCTCATTATTTTTGTGATTGACCGGCAAGTAAAGTCCCAGCCACCACCTGGATTAGCTGGCGCGATACATTCTGCGGCAAAACTCTGGTTTATCAGCCCAAAACTGAAAACAGCAACAAAAGCTGACTTTGAAAACATGTTCATAGTAATTTCCTCCCATAATCTGAAAAGGCGCTTTGAAACAGGCCAAACATGGATCCTATTTATTTTGGCCAAGCCCTTTACCCTTAAATGTAAACTCACTAACCTGACAAGAACCTGACAAACACAATCCAAGAGCTTTATCAATCACGAAGTAAATAGGTTTTCATGAAAGTACTGATTGTTGAAGATACCGTTGAATTGGCTCGCGCTTTGAGAGATTTTTTTGCCTTAGGCGGCCACAGTGCCGATATTGCTGGCGATCTCTCTTCAGCTCAGGATTACTTATCTGTGTCACATTTTGACATGGTTCTTCTTGATATCATGCTACCAGACGGAGATGGAAGAGGTTTATTAAAATCAATCAGAAAGAGAGATGACAGTATTCCGATAATCGTTATGACAGCAAAGTCAGAAATTTCAGATCGGATTGATGTTCTTGATATTGGTGCTGACGATTATATTGTCAAACCATTTGAATTTGCAGAACTAGAGGCTAGATGTAGAGCTGTACTCAGGCGGCAGAAAGGGCAAAACCAAACTAAACTAAGCTATGGGTCAGTCAGTCTTTTTCCACTTCTTGCAACTTTGGAATTCAAAAATAAACAACAAAATTTAAGAAATAGAGAGCTAAGACTTCTTGAAATTTTCTTCAATAATCCTGAGATGATACATTCAAAAGAACAACTCACAGACAGGCTTTTTTCTTTATCAGAAGAAGTTACTGATAACACAATTGAAGTTTATGTTGGGCGGGTTAGAAAAAAACTCGTCGGCAGTGGATTAGAAATTATCACTATGAGAGGCCTTGGTTATCGACTAAGGCTTTGCGATGGATAGAAAACCAGGCACAACCTTTTCCATAAAAAAACGCTTAATCCTACTTTTGGGATGTGTGGCAATTGGAATATCTGGCGCAAGCTATGTACTTATTAACAGTGTTGTATCGCAGACTGTGGTAGCCACACAGGACCGACTTTTGTCAGCAGCAATTGCCTCTATTGTCGACAACCTTTACTCAGAGGATGGGGAGGTAAGCCTTGACCTTCCTTACGACACTTTTTCACTACTTGGCGCAATTGGTGAAGATCAAGTTTTTTACAAAATAAGTGAGAAAAACACCGTAATTACAGGCTATGTTGATCTCCCAAAGATTGCCAATCCTGGAAACGTTCTGAACCCATCTTTCAAACAATTTCAATATCGAGGAAAGGCCATACGATTAGCTGCAGTAAACTACCCATTGATCATCAACGGTCAAACAAAAGTCATAACAATTCTCGTCGCTCAGACGATGAATTTCCAAGACATAACGCTCCAAAAAATAAGCAAAAATTTTATACCCATAGTCATCATATTTACGCTAACACTGGTCTTGCTTGCCTTGGGTGCCGCCAACCTAATCACAAATCCATTGAATGAATTTGCAACCAAAGTCCAGCGTCGTGGTCCAAACGATCTTCGAAAAATCATTCAAGTAGTTCCTGAGGAGGTAATTCCTCTAGTGGAAGCGTTTAATGACTTGCTAAAAAAGTTAAGAGGCACTCTCAGGCAAACAGAGACATTTATCGCAGAGGCTGCACACCACATCAGAACACCTCTAGCTGTTGTAAAATCTGAGAGTGAGCTTGCTCTCAGAAAGTCTAGGACACCAGAGAACAGAGAGCATCTTCGGCAAATCATACGCTCTGTTGATCAAACTAATCGCTCTGCCACTCAATTACTCGACCATGCAATGGTTCTTTATCGCGCAGAACGCCCTGATAAAACTGGAGTTATGATAAACAATTGCATGGCTGGACTCTTACAACAATTGGCACCAGCAGCAGCCTTAAAAGACATCTTAATCAAGGTAAATGATGAAACGACTGGCGAAATATTTATGGAAGTTGATAGAAATCTTTTTGAAACAGCAATTCGTAATTTGCTGGATAACGCTGTCAAATACTCACCAGTAGAAAAACAAATATGTGTAAATTACTCCGCCACAAAACATCACTATAAGATTGAAATCAAGAATGAACGTATCGGTGTTAAGAGTTTAAACTTCAGAGGGTTGTTAAAAAGGTTCAAACGTGGCTCAAACGCAGCCGAAGTGCCAGGCTCAGGACTAGGATTAAGTATAGCAAACGAAGCTATCATGGCGTTAAAGGGTGATCTAAAAATTTTCCAATCTCGAGGAAATACGATATGCGCTACTGTGTCTTTGCCTTTTTCTTAATATTTTGGGTAACTGAACCATTCGCCCTAACCGCTGAGTCAGTCACAGACTACGGAACAGATAATCGTGCAATTGACGTCGAAATTCTCTCTTCAACAGATCAGGAAATTTTCGAACCAATTTTGGAAGAATTCGTCAAAAAATTTCCAAACCGAAGGATAAGATATACCGTAGCGTCAACCTCTGATATTTTTGAATTCATATCGACAAACCAGACTGAGTTTGATTTGGTGATGTCTTCAGCTATGGATTTACAAATAAAATTGGTCAACGACGGTTTGGCAGCCTCATTGGATTTATCCGAAAATCTTCAGGTACCTGATTGGAGTGTTTGGCAAGATCAATTAGTTGGTTTTTCTGCAGAACCAATCGTGATGGTCCTCTCAAAAAAAGATTTTATCGGAAAAATAGTTCCAAGAACCAGGCGAGAACTGATTTCATTAATCCGCAACAACCCTAGTTTCTTTAAGAACAGGGTAATTACTTACGATGTAAATACATCGGGGGCGGGTTTTTTGTTCGCATCTCAGGATGCTAGGCAATCTAATTCCTTTTGGCGACTAGCGGAGGTTTTTGGCGCTGCAAAAACCAAATTGGTGTGCTGTTCAGGAGATATGTTGGATGAAATCGAGACAGGTCAAAGTGTACTTGCATACAATCTGATTGGCTCCTATGCAGAACAGCATGCCAAAACAAGAAAAAATATAGAGATAGTTTACCCGAAAGATTACACGCTAATTCTGCTTCGCTCAGCATTAATCCCTCGTCACGCGAAAAACAAAAAAGGGGCTCGACAATTCATCAACTACCTTCTTGGGAAAGATGGTCAAAGTCACATGACCCAATTTACCGGTTTATTGGCACCAAAAAGTCAGGGCATTTTAGATCAGGGGAATTTTAAGCCAATACGGCTTGATACAGGACTACTCGTGTATTTGGATAAATTAAAAAGAAAGCGTTTTCTGCGTGAATGGAATGAGGCGTTGGTGCAATGACAAATAAGCCAAGCGCAAAGGTTCTCGTTCCAGCAGGAGCGCTTGGCATTCCATATGATCATGCAGCTCTGGATGCTGGCTTGTTAGAAATACCCGATTTAATCGCAATTGATGGCGGCTCCACAGACAGCGGACCATTCTACCTTGGAACTGGTACAAGCAAATACTCACGCAGTGCTACAAAAACCGATTGGGCAAAATTAATGGCTGCACGAGCAAAAGCTGGCGTGCCATTAATCATTGGTTCTGCTGGCACAAGCGGTGCTGATTCTGCGGTTGATTGGATGCTTGAACTAACAATTGAAATTGCTAAAGAGCGTAAGGAAAATTTAAGGATTGCAACCCTGAAATCTGGGCAAAACAAAAGTGTGATTATTAAGGCGCTTGATAAAGGCTTGATCACACCGCTAAACCCAGAATTGCCTTTAGATAAAAAAACAATCAAAGACACAACCAACATCGTTGCTCTTGCTGGAGTTGAACAAATCCAAGCAGCCCTCGACACTGGTGCAGACATTGTTATTGCAGGGCGCACCACCGACACTGCATTAATGGCTGCCTTGCCAATTTCAAAAGGATGCCACAAGGGCGGAGCCTGGCATGGGGCAAAGATTGCTGAATGTGGTGCCTTAGCAACAACAAACCCAAATTCAGGAGTCATTCTCATGAGCTTCGATGATAAGGGGTTTACAATCACCCCAATGGCACCTGATGCTACAGCAACACCAGAGACAGTCTCTGCGCACATGCTGTACGAAAACGTTAACCCCTATATTCTTTATGAGCCTGGTGGTTACCTTGATGTTGAGGACGCAAAATATTGGCCTGTTGATGAAAAATCTGTGCGAGTTGAAGGAAGTATTTGGAAGACCACCACACCTTATTGTGTGAAGCTTGAAGGTGCCCGTTTTGTAGGTTTCCAAACCGTATCTATTGTTTTGGTTCGAGACCAACATTACTGCCAGCATATAGATGACTGGAAAAGCGCTTTAAGAGCGTCCTTTGAAAAGAAAGCAAAAATTAGTGGGCTGAGCGATGTTTCGCTTGAATTGCGTGTAATTGGACAAAATGCAACGCTGGGTGACCTTGAGAATCGTCAAAGTGCTTCTGTGGAATTTGGCGTGATGGCCATTTTTACCAGTAACGACCAACTTCGCTCTCAAGAAGCAGCAAAGTTACTGAACCCTGACCTGCTACATCTACCACTCACAAAACACGAGCCAATGCCAACCTTTGCCTTTCCATTTTCTCCTCCTGAGATGAACAAAGGTGCTTTGTATGAATTTTGTTTGAATCACACTATGGCTATCGATAACCCAATGGATTGTTTCACCCTTGAGATCCACGAAATTTAAACCATGAATTTAGGGCAAAAAGTACGAAAAATTAGGTCAAAAAACGCCGGTCCATTTTGGCTGACGATTGATATTTTTTGTCACGATAAATCCAATTTTCAAAATATCAAAAGGAGACTGAATACGCATGCCATAGCACAACTGTTTCAAATTGATGTGCCTCAAATTCTACGTTTCGATATTGAAGCGCTAAACGTAATAAAGTTGAGTTTTCCACGCCCTCATATTCAGGGAAATGCCCATGACACAGATATGCATGGCGCCTCTTACGCAACTTTGGTGGAAGAGTTGTTGCTGGACTAAAAACAATCTTGCATTTGCGATCCAAAAAATTGGTCACAGAGGAAAAATTAGTAAGCACCTGCTAATCCGACCATCCGCGGTTCTTGGGCCTTTTTCACATGATCAGTGTTGTGTTTTATTGGATGTTAAAAGTTACCAAAATTGAAACCTACAAAATCCCAATCTCAGTTAATCTTTTTTCATATTTTCGCCAAGCTAGATCACTTCCAGTGTAAATTTTTTGTCTGACTTGGTGAAAACTACGAGTTCTAATCGGTCGATCCGTCTCGTGAAAATTATAGCACTTTTCATCATTTGTTAGCCCCAGATCTGACAGTGCCCAGCTAATTATTTCTTTGGGTTGCTTAATTAAATCTTGATACCTGATTTCTATAATTTGGTTTGCAAAATGTTTTTTAGTTAGCTTCATAAAAGATTTTTGCGACTCAAATTCTGCCTCTATTTTCTTAAAGCTATAGGCAAAAGGGTTGCCCCGAGCTACGAAAAAGCTCTTATAAATTGACCAGTAAAGCGGAATTCTATCGCGCCTGCACCAGATTACTTTTGCATTCGGCATACTCGATAAAGCCAAGAACAAATATCTGTAATTGATTGGCATCTTGTCGGTAAAATAACGTTTCTTTACATTTGCCACTCGATCTGTTGCTAGATATTGAAGAGCAACGTCTCGGGATTTCTCAATCGGAAGGTCAGATCCAGAAAATTTTATGTGTTCAAAAACGGCCTCTGAGAGAGCTTGTAACTCACCACAACCATCAACATCGTCATGGCTAGCAATAATTTGCTCAATCAACGTTGTGCCAGAGCGCGGCAGACCACAAATAAATATAGGGGATGGGCTTTCATTAATCTCTTTTACCCTGCTCGTGGGACGTGCCGACATTAGTGCATATAACTTTAGCAACTGCCTTCCATGCTCTATCCATTGGTTATATTCTGGTGATAAATCAGCGTCTTTAATTAAATTTCCAATCTTATAATTTTCAAAAGAATTATCTGTATCCCCAACATCTCCAAGAGCTTTTCCCAACGCAAAATGTATTTTTGCTTTTTCTTCGTTGTCTGTTTCTTCAGATGAAATGACTTCCTGCATCAATGTGATATGTTGGTCTGTGGAAGAATCGTATTTTTGCATATTTGATAGCAACAAATTGGCATCACCATGAGTTGGACAAATCTCAAGGGTCTTTCGTAAATTTTTTTTACTTTCATCAAATTGGCCCAAAGTGGACTGTGCCCACGCCAAATTGCATAAATACTCTTCATTTAGATTATCGGTTTTTTTTGCTGCAAGTCCAAATTGGATGATTGCTTTATCAAACAGGTCCTTATCAGCATATAAATTTCCGAGGTTATTATTTATTTGATGAAGTTCAGGGTTGAGTTTTTCTGCTTGTAAATATGCTGTCTCTGCTGGGCTAAAATCTGAAAACTTGACAAAGGCGTTGCCAAGATTAAACCAAACTTCCGCATGATTTGGGTTGATTTTAATTGCTGTTCGAAATGATTTTATCGCTGCCGAGGCGTCGCCAAGTTGTAGTTCTAATGACCCAATACTGTTCAACAGAAAACAGGATTTTTTTTCTTCCCTTCTTAAAAGCTGACATTCAGCTAAAGCTTGCGCTATATGTCCTGAGCTAAACAGTTTCGAAATTTGAACGAATTTAATTTGACTAGACTGTTTTTTGAAATCGGTCTTCATTTTTGAAGCTTCACCCTTGATAAAGCTGCCCTTATTTGGAGCCTTGTTGTGCTTTTTTTCTGAAGTTTGAATTCATCAGATGCTGGTGAGCATTGTCTTGATTTTTCATTTCTAAACAATCAATAACCTTTGGTCCTCGCATTTTTATCATCATTTTTTTGACCATATGCAAACCAGTTTTTGATAATCAAAAAATCCGCAAGACTTATACCCGTTACAGTAGACGATGGGACAAAAATTCGTTTGGGTTGATTGAGATCCCAATTCTTCTCAATCTGCTCCCAATTCGGATCATACGGCATCATTTCATCGACTATGGATAGAGCTTTTGAGTATCCGGGGAAGGCTTGATCAAATTCAGTGCATCCCCTTTTTATTCGGTATCCTGGCTGACAATTTGTAAAACCTTCTAAACTGAGCTGTAGTTTTTTTAATATGCCTTCAGCTTCTTGAAGATTGCTACAATAAATGAGGCCCTTATAGCTTCCAGCTACACCCTCTCGCATTTCAATCATACATTTCCTTATGTTCTTTGAGAGGAAATCTGATTTATCAAAAAGCAAAAGCAGTCTCACTAAATCGGAAACCTGAGACATATCGATCTGAATTTTAATACATCCAAAGCAAAATTTTGGGATGATTGTGTGGCTTTCAAAGATTGATTTATGCCTCTCACAATTCAGGCTTTTAGCAGGCATTCGGTAGATTTGGGTGTTTCTATAATTGACCATCAATTCGTTGATTTGGAGTATCTTTTCACACTCATACAGAAAATCGTAGATAAATGGATTACTTGCAAATTTTTGTATGCCGTAACTTGCCTCTAACTTTTTGATGTCATAATTTGCTTTGCAGTATGGTGAAGTCTCATTCTTTTGCGAATTTACGAAATGGAATGTGTCAATCAAATATGATGCCGCAACATTATTGTTTGGCGAAATATTTAATGCTTCGATATATGCATCAGAAGCTAACTTTGGCTTTCCGCTCTCCCAAAGAGTATTGCCGAGATTAATCCAACCTTCCAAGTGTTTTGGGTTTAGTGCTAGCGCACTGCGGTAGCTTGCTATGGCGTTTGTCAGTTCCCCGTTCATTTGGTAGTTGGCTCCCAACGCAACAAAAACGTCTGGGGCATCCTTTTTTGCTTTTAAGGCTTGGTTAAGCGTCTTGATCGCATCCGAATATTTACATTTTTGGGAGAAGCAATTAGCCAAATTTGTGTATGCAGGAATGTATGAGGGACTGTTTTTAATAATGCTTTTGAAATTTTTTACAGCAAGGTCTTCATTTCCAATACTGGCATAAATAACACCAATGAAATTTTTTAGCGCTGGGTCCCGCGGATACGATTTTTCGAATAACTTGGCCTCTTTCAAAGCGGCTTTCCGCTTTCCGCTATTGGCCAGAGTGACAAGGTTTTGTATTTTCCCCGCGGGAAGTTGGAAACGGTTTGTTTGCATATTAAATTTCTAGTTAACCCTGATTCTAGAGAGAAACATAATAATATTCGTCGTTTATGATCCAAGCAACTCTTATGTCACTTTCAATCAAATGCTCAAAAGTGGTGTGATCATCTGCTGTTAAGCAGGTTATTCTGCATTAAGCAGGCATTGACTTTGCATACGAGGTGCCATGCTATGCCGGCCTGGTTTTAAGTAGTTCTTCCCTTAATACTGAAAAGCTTGCTGATTAAATAATTCAATCTTTCTTTGATTTGCCCTTGTAGAGAATTATCTGACCTGAAGGATAATTTGCTCCAGTAACCCAGGCACTCCAACCTCGAACCTTGAACCTCGGGTTTTAGCCAAACTGCCAGCCAAAATTAGGTCTGTTGCCCAATGCTTCAACTACATATCTACTGCTCCGTCTGGTGGCACGGACAAATGTTGGGCTGTCTTTGCTTGCTTTCACTTGAAAATACATTTCAACAGCATCAAGCAAAGTTAGATTTTTATCTTCTACGTCAGCTTTATCATCAATCAACAGATGCAGAGCTGGTACCTCCATCTTTTGCAATCTCAACCCATGCCAATAGTCATCCAGCCTCTGGCTAATTGGTTGAGCTGCACGGGCAAGAGCCGTGGCACCCGGTTCTTGAGCCTTTTTCACCGTATCAATGTTGTGTTTTATCAGTTAATAGGTGACATTCCCATATCGACAAATTTTGGAGGGTGTTTTGAAAATTCTGATAATGGGGTTGCCAGGTAGTGGCAAAACATATCTCAGTGAGAGATTAGTTCCCCTCGTTGGTGCTGCTTGGTTCAATGCAGATAAAGTCCGTGAGATGGCAAACGATTGGGATTTCTCCAAAGAAGGCCGAGTCAGACAATCTAATCGTATGAAAAGTTTTGCCGATTTTGAAAAAAGTCATGGAAGAATTGCGGTATGCGATTTTGTTTGTCCAACCGTTGAAACCAGACGATTGTTTGGTGCAGACTTCACCGTTTGGCTCGACACGATAAAAGAGGGCCGATACGAGGATACAAATCAGTTGTTTGAACGTCCCACTGATGCTGACATCCGCATAACAGAATGGAATGAGAAGAATCATCACGACGTTGCTGAAGAAATTTTACGCTTAAGAGGTAGAAATGTTTGATTGGAAAAAACCAACAGTGCAAATGTTAGGTAGGTGGCAGCCCTGGCATGATGGGCATCAAGCACTCTTCAAAAGATGTTTTGCAAAGACAGGACAGGTGATGATTCAAGTCAGAGATGTTCATGGCGTGTCAGGTGGTGATGGACAAGACGATAATCCATTTAATTGGGAAAAAGTCTGCTCAAATATCGAAGAAGGTTTGTTCAAAGATGGTTTTAATAGAGGTGTTGAATATGAAATTATGCTGGTTCCAAATATCGTGAATATTACCTACGGGCGAGGTGTAGGTTATGTTTTTGAAGAAGAAACTTTTGATGAGTCTGTTACTGAGATTAGCGCAACGAAGATAAGGCAAGATTTAAGAAAAAAAGGTGTTTTATAGTGGTTTCTGCCCTAGAATTGGACACCTGTGACACTCTAGAGTGGATAATCGACGTCACGGTCCGGCACAAAATCGTATCCGACATAAAACCAGACAAAACTCTTTTCCACCTCCTCCACCAACCCCACAACCAAGGTCCGGGGCGCAAGAACCTAACCCTAGTATGCGCCCCACCCCCCTGACCGATATCCAAATCTGAGTGACAAACGACGCCGGTCCGTGGTCCACGGTCCACGGTCCACGGAACTGGGTTCATGGGCAGTTTAAACGTGGCAATGAACGCGTCAATAATGATGATAAGGCAAGAAAAAAAGTTGTTGCCACTAAGGTACGAACCCTAAGCACTCTTGCAACCTCCACATAGTCCATGAATCTC
>Ga0255762_10003602_pt1 | contig 12174 bp, 7 predicted proteins | sample 101ome_16_FD_179962 | JGI IMG/M metagenome (GOLD analysis project Ga0255762, IMG submission 179962) | Coastal salt marsh microbial communities from the Groves Creek Marsh, Skidaway Island, Georgia - 101401AT metaG (version 2) | ecosystem: Environmental > Aquatic > Marine > Intertidal zone > Salt...
CAATTTCTTGAGCCACTGACACTCGGCTTTTTGGGGTACATCCTGAATATCCACGCCCCCCACCACAATGACAATGTCGAAGGCGTCGACGCTTTTAAGCGGCGCGTCGAGCGCCACCCGAATACCATCGCTGGAGACCTGCGTGTCGGGGGAGGATCCCACCAAGGACCACGTGTAGAGCGTATGGCCGGAGAGCTGGTTGGCCACGCGCAGGGGATCGATGGCACTGGAGAGCGAAATGAGCGTAAAGCGCTCCATCAGCAAAAAGCCGACATGCTTGGGTTTCTTGCTCGCTGTGCGTACCTGAATATCGCCGCCCATAGCCCCTCGGGTGATTGAACGGCGATTTACCTCACGTTTTAACCCGCTCGTTCTCCGGATCCAGTAACGCCCGATAACCCACCGCTTTAATTCGCGCTGGGAAGAAGTTTCCGAAATATTCCATCAAAACACAATCACCTTCTTTCGCCACCTCGTAGGGTAGATAACCCAGTGCAATGTTGAGCCCCAAGGTGGGTCCGTACGCTACGCTGGTCGCCACCGAGCGCCGGCCATGGGAGTCGATGAGTACCTCTTTGGTGTCGGGATGGAGAAGTGGCCACTGGCCCACGGGATAGCGCACCACCCCCTGATCGTCGGTGGTGTCTTCCAACACCAAGGTACAGAGCATGGCGGCTTGATGGGGCAACGCTCGCTGCGCCTCGTAGGCCGCCTTGCCGTGAAAATCAGCGGCCTTGACCTTGGGGCGGGCCAGGCCGGCTTCATACAGGTTGTAATCTATTTCCAGATCGGTGTTCTGCACCCGCAGGCTTTTTTCAACCCGCCGCGCATTGGAGTAGGTCTCGATGCCAACCGGCACTACCCCGAGTGCCGCCAACGCATCCCAAAGGGCGAGTCCGTCAGCGAAATTGAAATACAGTTCCCACCCCTGCTCACCCACATAGGAGATGCGAAACGCCCAGATTTTGATGCCGTTGACGTCGATTTCCTTGGCGCTCGCAAAGGGGAAGTTGTCATTTGAGATCGCATCGGGGTCGTCCATGAGTTTTGCCAGAGTGGTCCGGGCGTCGGGACCCCACAAACCCAAGGTGGCGAGCTCCTCGGTGCGATCGTGCAAGGTGACATTGGCCAAGCCCAGCTTGTCGATAAAGCGACGTATCCACATCAAATCCCGATGACCGGTATCGCCGCCACAAATCACGCGATAGGCTTCTGGGGCCAGGCGCACAATCGTCAGGTCGGAATGAATACCGCCCTCGTGGTCCAAAAAGTGGGTATAGATCCCTTTTCCGACGGGGGTCTCCCCCCCCACCTTGGCCACCGCCAGATATTCGAGCAGTGTTTCGGCATCGGCTCCTTCCAAGTCATAAATGGCGAAGTGCGACAGGTTGATCATGCCCACGCTATCGCTCATTGCCAGCTGCTCGGCGTTTGAGACCTCCCAAAAGTGGCGGTTGTCCCACTCGGCGATGCGCTCGGGAACCCGATCACGGTATTTGGACAAAAGGGTCGCCTCGTTGGCTTGATAACCGTGGGCTCGCTCCCAGCCAGCCACCTCCATAAAGTAACCACCTAAGGCCACCTCACGCTCGTAGAACGGACTGGTGCGCAGCCCGCGGGATGACCCGAAGGGCTCCCGAGGGTGAACCGCCGGGGTATACACCTTCTGCGCGATCTCGTAGCAGCGATTGCGAATGAATTCGTCGGTTTTTTGAATGGGATAATGCCGCGCGGGATCCACCGCATGGGCATCCATGGGTGGCCGCCCATGGGTCATCCAGTCCACGAGCACCTTCGCCGCACCGGGGCCGTCCTTGACCCAGATGGCCTCGCAGAGCCACAGATTTTTGACCTCGGAAGACTCACCGACAATCGAGCCACCGTCGGCGGTCACCGACAGAAGCCCATTAAACGAACGACGCTCTTCCCAGCCCAGCTCACCGAGGATCGGCGTCATTTCAATCGCTCTTTCGAAAGGCTCCATGACCTGCTCGAGTGAAAGATCCCGCATCGAGGGTGATAAGCGCGCGTCGGCGGCTTCCAAAATATCCTCGGGGGCAACCAGTCGGGGATTGTCGGTCTCGTAATATCCCCATTCAATCAAGCCGCCCTCGGGGGTGGTGGGGTCGCCAGTATCGCGCACGTAGGCCGAGTTGCCTTGATCACGAAACAGCGGGTACACAATATCTTTCCCCGTACCCTCGGCCTCGAGCCAGGGTCCAAAAAACATGAGCGGATGTTCCAGGGGCATGAGCGGTAACGGCACCCCCGCGGTCTTAGATACCAGCGGCCCCCAAATCCCCACACATAAAATCACGTAATCTGCCATGATGGTTCCCTTGCCGGTCTCGACCCCGACAATGGTGTCGTTCTCCACCAGCAGGCGGGTCGCCGGGGTGTAGGCAAAGGCCTTCAGCTTGCCACTCTCGACCGCCTCGTCCACCAGATCCCCCGCGACTTTCTGCGAGCGAGGGGTAACCAGCCCGGCGTCGGGATCCCACATGGCTCCTTGAATTTGATCGAGTTCAAGAAAGGGGAATTTTTCTTTCGCCTCCTCGGCCGTGATCATTTGCGCCCGGGTACCAAAGGCCTTACCCGATGCCACCTTGCGCAGCAGCTCCAGCATGCGCTCGTCGTCGTCCTTGCGCGCAACCTCCAATCCGCCGATACGGATATAGTTCCCTCGCGCTTCAAAAAACTCCCGGCTGTAGTTACTGGTGTAGCAGGTGAGCTTGTCGTGGGCTGTCATATAGCAGAAGTCAGACGCGTGGGAGGTCGAACCGATGTCCGAGGGAATCGCGGATTTTTCTAGACCCACGATGTCATCCCATCCCGCTTCAATCAAATGGTGAACCACCGAAGCCCCAACGATACCGCCTAAACCGACGATAACGACACGCGCGTGATCGGGTAACTGTGCCATGAATTTCTCCTACGACTCGTGCATTCGCGTTACGCTAGCAGCGCAACCGCTGCGATGACTTCTTCCCGAAGTTGATCTGATGATTGTTCAGTGATGCGCTCGAGGTCCGCACGCATCGCGTCGGTCCAAAATTTTCGAAGGTGCTCGGCTACCTGCTCCGATACATCGCCCACCGGGGGAACATTGTTGGCAATTTGATTCGCCATAACAACAAGCCGCGCGTCCTGCTCTACCACACCACTCACGAGCCAGCACCCATCGACGGCCGAACCTCTACCGCCGTGACCTTGTACTCGGGACAATTAGTCGCCCAGTCGGAATTGTCGGTGGTAATAACATTGGTACCGCTGACCGGGTGGTGGAAGGTCGTGTACACCACCCCGGCGGGAATATCATCGCTCAAGCGCGCACGCATGCGGGTGCTGCCGACCCGGCTCGAGATCTCGATCCAGTCGCCATCGGCTACGCCCCTGGCCTCGGCATCGGCCGCGTGGATATCGAGAATATCCTCGGCATGCCACACGGTATTTTGGGTACGACGGGTTTGGGCACCCACGTTGTACTGACTGAGAATACGGCCCGTGGTTAATAGGAGCGGGTATTTGCGCGTCGAGCGCTCATCGGTTGGCACATAAGGTGTGGTAACAAACTGACCCTCACCCCGAACAAAACGTTGCTCGTGCATGATCGGCGTCCCGAGCGGGGCGTCGCCATTACAAGGCCACTGAACGCTGCCCACCTCGTCGAGGAGCCCGAAGGACACCCCGGCAAAGGTCGGCGTCAGGCGGGCTATTTCGTCCATGATCTCCGCAGCGGTGTTGTAAGGCATGGGATACCCCATGGCCTCACTTATAGCGCAGGTCACGCCCCACTCGCTCATGCCAGATAGCGGTGGTACCACCGGACGGACGCGATTAATGCGGCGCTCAGCATTGGTAAAGGTGCCGTCTTTCTCGAGGAAGGACGTGCCGGGTAAAAAGACATGGGCGAAACGCGCGGTCTCATTGAGAAACAAATCCTGCACGATGACGCAGTCCATTGCTTTAAGCGCCGCCTCGACGTGATGAATATTGGGGTCTGATTGCGCAATATCCTCACCCTGCACATAGAGGCCGCGGAACTTACCGGCTACCGCCGCATCAAGCATGTTGGGAATGCGCATGCCGGGATCACCGCGTAGGGAAACCCCCCAAGCGGTGTCAAACAGCCCGCGCGCCGAGTCATCCGAGACGTGACGATAACCGGCGAACTCGTGGGGGAAGGATCCCATGTCGCAGGATCCCTGCACATTGTTCTGACCACGCAGGGGATTCACCCCCACGCCCGGCCGGCCGATATTGCCCGTCGCCATGGCGAGGTTTGCCATCGCCATCACCATGGTGGAGCCTTGGGAATGCTCGGTCACACCCAAGCCATAATAAATCGCGCCGTTGCCTGCCTGGGCGTAGGCTTCCGCGGCCCGGCGCACTGCTGTAGCGGGCACCCCAGTGACCTGCTCCAAGGCCTCTGGACTATTCTCGGGGAGCGCAATAAATCGCTCCCACGCCTTGAAGGATTCAACGTCGCAACGCTCGTTGACAAATTCCCTGGCGACCCAGCCCTCGGTCACCACCACATGGGCCATGGCATTGACCACCGCCACATTGGTGCCCGGACGAAGTTGTAAATGATGCTGAGCGCTGACGTGAGGCGACCGCACCAAGTCGATGGCGCGCGGGTCGATGACGATTAATTCGGCGCCCTCGCGCAATCGACGCTTCATTCTGGAACCAAAGACGGGATGGGCATCGGTGGGATTGGCACCAATCACCAAAATGACATCGGCGTCTTGTACCGACGCAAAATCCTGGGTGCCGGCACTGGTGCCAAAGGTCTGCTTTAACCCATACCCTGTCGGTGAATGACACACCCGCGCGCAGGTATCCACGTTATTGGTACCAAAGGCCGCTCTCACCATCTTTTGCACCACGTAGACTTCCTCGTTGGTGCAACGAGACGAGGTAATGCCGCCGATCGCGTCGACGCCGTGACCGGCCTGGATCTGCTTTAGGCGAGTGGCCGCAAACTGAATGGCCTCTTCCCAGCTAACCACGCGCCATTCATCACTGATACTGTCGCGAATCATGGGGTCGGTGATGCGGTCTTCATGATTGGCATAGCCCCAGGCGAAGCGACCCTTCACACAAGAGTGCCCGGCATTCGCACCGCCCTGCTTATCGGGCACCATGCGCACCAATTCATCTCCGCGCAGCTCGGCGGTAAAGGAGCAGCCCACCCCGCAATAGGCGCAGGTGGTCTTCACTTTGCGCGAGGGTACGCCTTTGTCGATCACGCTCTTTTCCTGAAGCGTGGCGGTCGGGCAGGCTTGGACACAGGCGCCGCAGGAGACGCAGTCGCTGGACAGAAAATCGGTGTTCTGGGCGGTGCTGACCGCCGACTCAAACCCCCGTCCGGCAATGGTCAACGCAAACGTTCCCTGCACCTCGGAACAGGCGCGCACGCAACGGCTGCAGACAATACATTTGCTGGCGTCGAAGGTGAAATAAGGATTGGACTCGTCCTTGCTCGCGGCGAGATGATTCTCCCCCTCGTCGCTGTAGCGCACTTCGCGAAGTCCTACAGCTCCTGCCATGTCCTGCAGCTCGCAGTCACCGTTGGCAGAACAGGTCAAGCAGTCGAGCGGGTGGTCTGAAATGTAGAGTTCCATCACCCCTTTGCGCAGCTTGTCGAGCCGCGGGGTTTGGGTGTTAACCACCATGCCTTCCTGACACGGGGTGGTACAGGAGGCGGGCGTGCCCGGACGACCTTCAACTTCGACCAAACACAACCGACAGGAACCGAAGGCCTCCAGATTGTCGGTCGCGCACAGTTTGGGGATAGATGCATCGAGTAGTGCCGCCGCGCGCATGATCGAGGTCCCCTCGGGCACGGTAATCGGCATACCGTCGATGGTGACGCTGACTTGCTTATCGCCCATCATCGCCGGCGTCCCCAGGTCACGCTCAAAAATAGTCATGTCGCCCTCCCCGCAAGAGCTCGAAGCTTCATCATGCCGCAGCGCCCAACCATCACCTGAAATCCTCAGCAAAATGATCGAGCGCACTCAACACCGGATTCGGCGTGAGCCCCCCCATCGCGCAAAGGGATCCCTGCTTCATCACATCGCATAGATCCCGCAGCAGTAGGGTTTGCGCCTCCGGGTCATCACCCCCGCGCAGGCGGTCGATCACCTCAACACCTCGCACCGCGCCGATGCGACAGGGCGTGCACTTACCGCAGGATTCCTCTGCGCAAAACTCCATCGCAAAACGAGCCTGCTCCGCCATATCAGCGCTGTCATCGAAAACCACTACTCCGCCGTGGCCAAGCATGGCACCCACTTCCGCCAACGCCTCGTAGGCCATGGGTACATCGAGCTGATCAGGCGGTAAATACGCCCCCAGCGGCCCACCCAACTGAACCGCTTTGAGTGGCCGGCCCGACAGAGTACCGCCGCCAAAGTCCTCAACCAGTTCCCGTGCGCTGACACCAAAAGCCATTTCGACGATGCCGCCGCGGGCAATATTGCCGGCGAGCTGAAAGACCTGGGTACCCCGGGAGCGCTCGCTGCCAAGCGCCGCATAGGCGTCAGCCCCACGCGCCATGATGGCAGGGACGCTGGCTATCGTAAGCACGTTATTTATGACAGTCGGGACCCCAAACAACCCTTTGATCGCAGGCAGTGGCGGCTTCGCGCGCACCATACCGCGTCGGCCCTCAAGGCTCTCAAGCATGGCGGTCTCTTCCCCGCAAACATAGGAGCCGGCGCCCAGCCGAACCTCGACATCAAAGCCAAAACCAGATCCGAGAATCGACTGGCCCAGCCAGCCCTGCTCGCGCGCGACTCGAATGGCCGTGCCCAGAGTCTCCCAGGCATCGGGATACTCCGAGCGCAGATAAATCATGCCACGATCGGCGCCAACAGCGTAGGCTGCAATGGCCATGCCCTCGAGCAACGAAAAGGGATCGCCTTCCATGAGCATACGATCGGCGAAGGTGCCGCTGTCACCTTCGTCGGCGTTCACACAGATGTATTTATGACGGCTGCTACGCGCGGATTGGCCGCGTAGAGGTTCCGGTGCCTGATCGGCGACGGTCTGCCACTTGATACCCGCGGGAAAGCCCGCGCCACCACGGCCTCGAAGCCCCGATTCCTTGACCGCGTCCAGGACCTCAGCGGGGCTCCGCTCGAGCGCTGCACGCAACCCCTGCAGGCCACCGTGGCGCTCATAATCCGCGGGATCGACAGGATCAATAATCCCAACCCGCTCATAGATCCACCGCTGCTGACGCGTGAGGAAATCCATCGCCGCCACCTCACCCAGATAAGCTGAATGGCGCTCATCGAGCACGCCCTCGGCAATATCCTCGACCGTCACGTTGGCCCAGCCGATCCGAGAACCCTGACGGTCCTCTGCGCACTCTACCAGCGGCTCGAGCCACAGCAGGCCTCGGCTGCCGGTCCTGACCACCTCGTCACCGCGGGCCAGCAGCGCCGCCGCCACCTCATCGGCACCCACCGACTTAGCCGCCGCATCCTTAGGGACAAACCAAACCGTCACTTGGCGCCTCCGCCACTAACGCCAGTTGCTTCACTAACGCCGGTCGCTTCACGGCTATGCACAACCCGCGCACGCAGGGTCTCTACTGTTGCGCGCCCAACCAACTGACCGTCGACCATCGCGGCGGGGCCTAGCGCGCAGTTGCCCAGACAAAAAATGGGTTCATCCACGCCGGTATCTTGCGCAAGCTGCTGATCGTCGCGGCAGGTTTGTTGCCAGGCAGCCGCAAGGGCCCGACCGCCCAAGGCCTGACAGGCTTCAGCAGCACACAATCGCACGGGGATGGCGGGGGGTGGATCGGTACGCAGATCGGCATAAAAAGACAGCACACCGGTCACATCAGCACGGGATACGTTGCACAGCGTTGCCACCAGCGCCACCGCGGGCGGAGGTACATGACCGTAAACCTCCTGCAGCGCCTGCAGACACAACAAGACGGGGCCGTCGTGCTCACGCACCACGGCCTCAAGGCAAGCTTGCGCCTCCTGCTCGTTCCATTGTGGGTAGGCTGACCTCGAGGTCATGATGTCACCTTCTCTCCCCCAGAGTAGATGTTGAGTCGATCGTCCCGCGCAAAGCCGATGAGGATCAAATCATGAGCGCGAGCGAGATCGACTGCCAGCGTCGTTGGGCCAGACACGGCGATAATCCCCGCCACACCTGCGCTCAACGCCTTGGTCACTATTTCATAGGATACGCGCCCACTTACCACGAGTATATGGTCGGTCATCGGGAAAATACCCGACAGGAAACGATGGCCTATGACCTTGTCGACGGCGTTGTGTCGACCAACGTCCTCGCGCACGGCGATGACCTGAAGATCCGGGTCAGCCAGCGCGGCGGCATGGATCGATCCCGTCAATTCAAACATCGCTTGCTGATCGCGCATGGCGTCGACCAGCAATAACACCTGGCGGAGGGGAAGTGACCAAGCGCCGGTATGCAGTGTCCCGGCAGGTTTGGGCGCGGCTTCAATCACATCGGTGCTACAGATACCGCAGGAGCTGGAGGTTAAATACGCACGGGGGACCGGTGGTTCGATCGCCGGGTCCAGTGATAGCTCGACCGTATCGACAGCCTGCTCCCGGCCCCGATCACGCTCTTGTGACGCTTTAAACCGCGCCATCGTCAACACGTCGGCAGGTGACGACAGCACCGTATTATTGATCAGCCAACCCACCGCCAATTCTTCGTCGTGACCCGGTGTGCGCATGGTCGTGGCTACGGTCTGTTCGTTGACACGGATACCAAGGGGTGCCTCGACCACGACACGATCGAACTGCTCCTCCCTTTGAGGATGCTCGGTACTCACGCGCTGGCGCAGCGAGACGGGACGGGGATCGGTCGAATGGCTCACCATCAAAACAGTCCGGTAATTTGCCCCTCAACCACATCAATATTTTCACTTGCCGGCGTTTTGGGTAAGCCCGGCATGGTCATGATGTCGCCGCATACCACCACAATGAACCCCGCCCCTACCGACAAGCGCACCTCGCGAATATCCATCGCATGATTCGATGGCGCGCCTAGCAGCTGCGGGTCGGTGGAAAACGAATACTGGGTCTTGGCGATGCACACCGGCAAATGGGCGTAGCCCTCGTCGGTCAGCTCACGCAGCCGATTGCGTACTTTGGTACTGGCGGTCACCTCGGATGCACCGTAAATCTTGGTTGCGATCAGCTCCACTTTTTGAAACAGCGACGCCGAATCCGGGTACACAAAGGAGGTGTGGGCGGAGGCCCCCGCCTGGGAATCTGCTTCACAGATCTCGACCACCTTGTGGGCCAGATCCACTGCGCCCTCGCCCCCATCGGCCCAGTGACTGGCGAGCGTTACCGGAACGCCGAGCCCCTCGCAGTGGGCCATAAGCGCATCAATCTCCGCCTGAGTGTCCGACGAGAACCGGTTAATGGATACCACGGGGCTGATGCCGTAATGGTCGCGAATGTTTCTGACGTGGCGCTCCAAATTACTGAGCCCCGAACGCAATGCCTCCACGTTCTCGTTATTCAGATCGGGCGTCTTCACCCCGCCGTGAAACTTGAGCGCTCTTATGGTCGCGACCAGTACCGCCGCAGACGGATGAATACCCGCGCTGCGACACTTGATGTCGATGAATTTCTCGGCACCGAGATCAGCACCAAAGCCCGCCTCGGTTACCACATAGTCGGCGAGGCGCAAACCACCGCGGGTTGCAATAACGCTGTTGCAACCGTGGGCAATATTGGCGAAGGGCCCACCGTGCACAAAAGCCGGTGTTCCTTCCAGAGTCTGCACGAGGTTGGGTGCCAAGGCATCCTTGAGTATGGCTGTGAGAGCGCCTTCTGCTTTTAAGTCACTGGCACAAATTGGTTGTTTGTCGCGAGTGTAAGCCACCACGATTTTGCCTATGCGTTGTTTCAGGTCATCGAGGTCTTTCGCCAGACAAAAGATCGCCATGATCTCCGAGGCCACAACGATATCGAAACCATCCTCACGGGGATAACCGTTGCCGACCCCTCCCAAGGCAACCGTGATGTCACGCAGGGCCCGATCATTCATATCCAGCACCCGTTTCCAGGACACCCGACGGACATCGATGCCCAGCGCATTGCCATGGTGGATGTGATTATCCAGAAGAGCGGCGAGCAGATTGTTGGCCACCCCAATGGCATGAAGATCGCCGGTGAAATGCAGATTGATGTCCTCCATCGGGATCACCTGCGCATAGCCCCCTCCCGCTGCTCCGCCTTTCATACCAAAGACCGGACCGAGCGACGGCTCACGCAGGCAAATCATGGCGTCTTTACCAATCTTGCGAAGCGCATCGCCAAGACCCACCGTCGTGGTGGTCTTGCCCTCACCCGCCGGTGTCGGGCTGATGGCGGTCACCAAAATCAACTTGGACGCATCGCGGATGGGCTGCTGGAGAAGCCACCCAAGGTCAACCTTGGCCTTGGTTCGCCCATAGGGCTCCAGCGCCTGCTCGGGTATACCGAGCAGATCGGCAATCTCCGCAATAGGCTTAATGTCTGCCGCCTGAGCTATTTCGATATCGGAACGCATGGTCTTGCCTCTCTCCTCACACCGCGCCCCCATCCCAGGCTCGCCGTGCATCGACACGGAGAGCCCAAATAGGGACATCATCTACCCTAGGCTTACGCCTGCTGACACCGCGGATTAACCGGCCTCCCCGGTGCTAATGGCGCGCATTATTGGAATAAACATAATCAGGATCAATACGGTTTCGGACTACCCTGGGGCATTGTCGTTCCCCGACTTCTGGCACGTCTGGTCAGGTGCGCTCCCCGAACCGACGGTCCTCGCAACCAGCGTTCATGAAAAGTTAGCGTTTGTGCGGGTTTCAGCACGATTATGTGATACCAGCGGCGAGTTGAAACAGCCTCAACGCCTGAAGCTGCACCGCCAAGGGGCTTGTCGCTTAAAGACCAACCCTGCGCTTGAGTCGTTTTTGGACGGTTGGATGTCGTTGCTATTTGACTTTAATGCACCGCTCGATGTTGGGCAGCTTTAGCGCCTCAACCCCGACTACTGCATCAGCCAACGAGAGCGAACACAGTTGCCCGAGGTCTTGGCGTCAGTCAGCGCCGCCTCAGCGCGCAAGAGCGCACGATCGAATTCCTCATCGGCGCCAACCACGGTGAATCCAATGCTCACCGACAGATTCATGGAGAGCTCAGTTTTCCCGGTAGAAGAAATACCGCGGCGTACTTTTTGCGCCAGGCGCTCAATACTTTCGCGGTCGGCACGATGGGACAGCAGCAGAAAACTATCCTCACTCCAACGGGCGATAGTGGTCGAGTCGTCGGCCGACTCTTCCAACCGTCGGGCCACCTCAACTTGCGTCACGCTACGGTGTTGATCGCCCAGCGAGGCCGCCAAGGCGTCCATTTCGTCGCGCTGGAGCAACAGCAGAGCAAAGGCGTGTCCTCGTTGACTCCAGCCCGTCGCCACCATCTCCAAGCCGCTTCGGTTAAGCAGTCCGGTCTCGAGATCCACGTTCGCTTTTTGCCTAAGCGTTGCCGCTTGGAGCTCGGTATCTTGCAGCTGCTCTTGCTGAGAGGACCAAATGTTTACCACCACGGCATAAACCAGCATGAGCACAAATGTTGGGACTCCCAAGCGCGGATCCGCCAGAGAAAGGGGTGCAAGCTCTTCACGAAAAGCGCCTAGAATGACAGCCCCACCCATGTTGAGAGCAACCACCAGCCCTATCAGCACGCCGTTACGTCTGCCCTCAAGCAGGGCAACAACAAACAGCAGCAGCGGCGTAAAAATCAGGCCAGTCAGTATCGACGCAAACACATCCTGGGTATCGAACACGAGCCAGCCCGCCGTCCAACGCAGCTGGACCAATGCCAATGCCAACAGCATGAGGCCACGGACAACTCTCTCGGGAAGTCGACCCCAGAACATCGAAAAGGGCAGCACCAAACAAAGCCAGGCAATTGATATACGAGTGCTTGTTGAAGACACACCACTATCGATAAGTGCACCCACCACCATAATGACCATCAGAGGCACTACCGCAAGCACGAGGAAGTGCGCGACCAGACGACCCAACAAACGATTGCTCCCAACGGGAGGGTTTGCAGGGGCCACACGAAAAGACTCCCACAGGGAAGCGAGCATGTCTTTGGGCGATGACGG
>Ga0255762_10003607_pt1 | contig 12166 bp, 9 predicted proteins | sample 101ome_16_FD_179962 | JGI IMG/M metagenome (GOLD analysis project Ga0255762, IMG submission 179962) | Coastal salt marsh microbial communities from the Groves Creek Marsh, Skidaway Island, Georgia - 101401AT metaG (version 2) | ecosystem: Environmental > Aquatic > Marine > Intertidal zone > Salt...
GAGCGTCAGAATCTGCTCGATGGCATCGAAACCCTGCTGGAACAACAAACTCAGTTCCTCCAAGTGATGATGGCGGTGGGTTTGATGTTCACGGTCGTGGTCATGTTCAACACGATGATCATGAACATCTCCGAGCGGGATTTCGAACTCGCCACCCTTCGGGTGCTCGGCGCATCGACCAAGAGTTTGGGCGGCATGCTGCTGTTCGAGAGCCTCATCATCGGAACGGTGGGCGGTCTGGTCGGCGTTGCCTTTGCGTACGGCGGTGCTGTCGGTTTGGCCGCATCGTTCTCGTCGTGGGAGTTTTACTTCCCCATCGTGCTTGTGCCCAGCGTGGCCTTCACCCTGATGGGCGGTGTTTTGCTCATCGCCGTGGCGATGACACCCATCGGCGTGTGGCGATTGCGCCGCATGGACCTTGTGGAGAAGGTCAAGGACCTGTCGCAGTGAGCCGAACCCTTCATGGAGTGCGTGCCCCACCCACACAGCATGGAAGACCTCCCCCAAATCGGTCATCGTGCCACGGTTTTGGTGAAGACTCATCAGGGCGAAACCCAACACGAGGGGCGCGTCCTTCCCCCTGCAGCGCCGCGTCACTTGACCCTCAAACTCGACAACGGGTACAACGTCAGCGTGCGTCATGAAGACCTTCTGTCCGTGGAAGACCACGGCAAGGTCGCGATCAACCTCGCCAATGCCGTCGAAACGGGAACCGCTAACAGCGCATTGCCCCGCGTGCGCATCGTCCACACCGGCGGCACCATCGCTTCCAAAGTGGACTACGCCAGCGGTGCCGTCGTGGCCCGCTCTGAACCGGAAGAACTCATCGCCTCCATCCCTGAACTGGCGCAATTGGCTGCATTGGATGCGGTCAAGGTGGGCAACATGTTCAGCGACGACATCCGGCCCCAGCACTGGAACCTCATGGCCGAGGCGGTGGCAACGGCCTTCGAGGATGGCTGCCGCGGTGTCGTCATCGCCCACGGTACGGACACCTTGCATTACACGTCGGCGGCATTGAATTTCGCGTTCGGCGGCCGAGGTGACCGGCTGCCAGGCCCTGTTGTGTTGGTGGGGTCCCAGCGCTCGAGCGACCGGGGGTCGACCGACGCCACCGAAAACCTGCTTGGGGCCGTCCACTGGGCGGCGTCGGGACCTCTGCCCACCGGCCATGCCGGTGACAATGCGGTCGTGGTCATGCACGAAGGACAAAGCGACGGCATCCTGTCGGTGCATTCAGGGTTGGGCGTTCGCAAACTCCATTCCTCCCGCCGGGACGCTTTTCAGGCTGTCAACGCCGAGCCGCTGGCGACCATCGAATTGATGCCCAGTGGACCTGAACACCGACTTGAGGCTGGGTATGAAGCAGCACGCACGGCCAGTGACGCTCGCCCCATCGCAACGACCGTTCACGGTTTTGAGCCGGGTCAGCGCATCGGTCATTTCGTTGCAGGGCCTTGGCTCCACGGGGAACACGTGGAAGCCGTGATCGCCAGCGGCGTGCAGGGTCTGGTGATCCACGGAACGGGGTTGGGCCACCTGCCCATCGAAGACGCCATGGGCGATGCTCCGGAAAACACCGTGCTTTGGCGGACCTTGATGCGATGCATGAATCGGCAATTGCCCGTGGTGGTGGTCAACCAGTGCATCCATGGCCCCGTGGACATGAACGTCTACGCCAAAGGTCGTCAGCAACTCGAACTCGGCGTGTTGGGGCACGGCATGAACGCCACACCCGAAGCCATCAGCGTGAAGTTGCATTGGGTGCTCTCGCAAGCGTTGGATGTCGCCGAGGCGATGGGCAGCAACCTGTGTGGAGAACACCGCGAGAACCTGCGTCGTTGAGCGCTTGAATCAAAAACCGAGGCGGAGTGGAAGGAACGTGGAAGGCAACGTGGACCACCGCATGGAAGATTTGCGTGGAAAGCGGGAAGCCGCCAGGCTTGGCGGCGGTCTCAAGCGTCAAGAATCCATCCGTGCGAGTGGGCGCGGCACAGCGAGGGACCGCATCAACACCCTGCTTGACGAAGGCTCCTTCTTGGAACTGGACACCTTCGTGACCCACCGCACCGTGGACCACGAGATGTTCATGCATCAGACCTTGGGTGACGGGGTGGTGACCGGGCAAGGCACCATTGAGGGTCGCCGTGTGTATTGCTTTGCCCAGGACTTCAGCGTCCACGGCGGCAGCATGGGTGAAATGCACGCCATGAAGATTGCCAAAGTTGTCGAAATGGCCGAACGCGCCAAAGCACCGCTCATCGGTATGTGGGACGGCGGTGGCCAACGCGCCCAAGACGGCGTGAACGCACTGGCCGGAACGGGCGAAATGTTGGACCGCCTGGTGCAATGCAGCGGTCGCATCCCGCTGATCAGCGTGGTCCTTGGCCCGGTCGTGGGCGCATCCGCCCTTGCAGCCTCCCTGTCGGACTTCACCATCCTTGGCGAAGAGCACGGGCAGTTGTTCATGTCCTCCCCGCTCGAGACACCCGAAGTCATGCTCGGTGAAGTGGACGCCGCCGGGCTCGGGGGCGCCAACCTCCACGCCTCTCGCTCGGGCATCGCCTCACTCATCGCCGACGACGAGGAAGAGGCCTGTGAATTGGCGGCGACCATCCTGTCGTTCCTGCCCGACCACAACATGGCTGACCCGCCTCACGTGCCGACCGCTGACCCCACCGATCGCATCAACGACACCCTCCAAGAACTCGTGCCGGACAACCCCAACAAGCCCTACGACATGGTGCAGGTGGTGGCCGACGTGGTGGACGACGGCGATTTCATGGAGTTGTTCCCGTCCTACGCCGAGAACATCATCATTGGGTTTGCACGCCTCAACGGTCAGTCCATCGGCGTCATCGGCAACCAACCCAAGGTGTTGGCTGGCTGTTTGGACATCGACGCCTCCATCAAGGCAGCCCGCTTCATCCGAACCTGCGACGCGTTCAACATCCCGCTGGTCACGTTCGAGGACGTCCCTGGGTTCTTGCCCGGGGTTGTTCAGGAATGGGGCGGCATCATCCGTCACGGTGCAAAACTCCTGTTTGCCTACGCGGAAGCCACCGTTCCCAAGCTGACGCTTGTCACTCGCAAGGCCTACGGCGGCGCCTACCTCGCCATGTCCTGCAAGCACCTGCAAAGCGATTACAACGTGGCCTGGCCCACCGCAGAGTTGGCCGTGATGGGGGCGGAAGGCGCAGTGAACATCATCCATCGTCGCGAAATCGGTGCCGCACCCGATGAGGAAAAGGAAACCGTGCGTCAGCGGCTGGTCGACGAGTACAAAGCCAAGTTCGGCGACCCCTACGTCGCAGCCCGCAACGGCTGGCTGGACGATGTGATCGAGCCTCAAGAGAGCCGTCAACGGCTCATCCGAGCCCTCAACATTCTGCGCACCAAGCGGGAGTGGTCGCCCCCCAAGAAGCACGGCAACATTCCGCTGTGACCGGTCCCGTGCATCCTAAACACCCACTTATGAACCAACCCACCGCTACTGGACCATGGACCGGTGGACCTTGCTTGGTGTTGTGGTCGCCGTCTTTGTCCTCGGAGCCGTTTCTGGCTACGCCGTGGTGACCACCGACCTCGTGAGCGGTTCGTCCAGCGACGGTTTCGGAGCGTCGGTGGACCAACGCAACGGCACCAACCGGTACGTCATGGTGGAAGTGGACGAAGGGGACAACAACGAGGAACAGCAGGTGGAGGAAATTTTCCACTACTTCGTCTTTTCATCCACCGGCGTGGATGGACTCGTTGTTTGGGACTTCAGCGACGGCACCACGGCCACCGGCGCCTCGGCCGTTCATGCCTTCGAGCGCCCCGGACAGTACAAGGTCACCGCCACCCACACCATCGGGTCTTCGGTTGAAGTCAGCACGGTGCTGGTGGAGGTGGACCTCCTCTCCGAGGTGGAGGTGGACAACATGGAGTGTGTCTGCGCGCCGACCGCCAAGGACAGCATTGTCGAACTCACCGACCACCAAGGTGAAGCCGACCTCCAGGGGTACGTTCGTGTTGAACACGACGGAAGCAGCGAATCGTGTGCGCTTCGCAACCCGCTGCAGGAGTGCCACCTTCGGGTGATTTACGAACTGCTCGAGGACGAGCAGGTCATTGCCACCGACGTGCTCTTTGACGACACCTTCCGCTCCAACGAACTCGTCGTGGATTTTGCCTTCATGGACACCGTGCTCGAAGAAGGCCAGCGCATTCAACTTCGGCTGGAAACCGACCAGTTGCGGGATTGGCACAAGCCGAACGCCGAATGGACGACGTCCGCTCCCATCGCTTGAGTTCAAGCAGGGTCGTTCCGTGCTTCGCAGTCATCGCTGCTGTTGCACACGCTCCAACAGACCCATGCGAGGTGCTGCTTCCTCCTTACGGGCACCGGTGGACATCGGAGGTTTGGGAGGCGACCGTCCGGTCAAGAACAGCACCACAGCACCGAGGGCCAACAGCGCCAACCCGCCCACCACCCAAGCCGTGGGTAACCCTGCCTCGGTCGCAGACCCGTCGTCTGTCGTCACGGAGGCGTTGCCCCCCGCATCGAACAGGTAGTTCACCACGCTGGTTCGCATGAGGTCGTCGTCCCACAACCGGAGTTCAATCGGTACGCTGCCCGTGAGACCGGAAGGGAGGGCCAACAAACTCACGCATTGGGCAGCGTTGGGGCCGTCGGCGAGGCACGAGTGGTTGGCAGCGACCTCAGCACTGTCCACCAGGATCGTCCCGCTGGTGTTGATGTGGCCGTCAGCGTCCACCACCCGCCACTGCATGGTGGCGGTGTTGGACCCATCGAGGATATGGAAGGACGCAATCGACGCCACCGGCGCATCGCCGACGGGGGCGACGGTGACGTTCACTGGATGACCTTGCGTCGAGGCACCATCGCTCACGTTGACCCACACGTCTGTGAGAACACCGTTCCAGTCGGGCTCAGGTTCCAGACGCAGCGTACCGTTGACCACCGAGGCCGCCAGTTCAGCGTGGTTGTGTTCCACCGACCAGGTCAGGGCATCGCCGTCCACATCGTACGCCCAAGCAGCAAGATCGACCTCGAGGGATGCATCTTCGTCCACGGACAGTCCGTTCCACATGCTGTGGTTCAACACCACGGGGTCGTTGACGGGGTTGACCACCAACGGCACCGTGACTTCCAGCGGGTCGGTGGTGCCATCGGTGATCAACACGCGAAGCACCACGGAGCCGTGTTGGTTGGGCAACGGACTGATGGTCAACAGCGTGTTGGACAAGGAAAATCGGACCGGTCCCACTTCACCGTAGGACTCGTCGTTGATGGTCAATTGAAGCGGCTCGCCTTCGGGGTCCTCCACGTGAAGGGCGAGGTCGAGGGCTCTCGGCTCACCGTCTTCCATGAACTCCTGGATGGGGACCACCTCGGTGCTTCGCACCCGGTCGTCCACCTCGGTCATCAGCACACGCAGGCTGGTGTTGGCTTCGTCGTCCACGCCCCCATCGCTCGCCAAATGCAGGGCGAGTTGACATTCGCCCAACCATTCCTCATCGAAGGGATGGGTCACCGTCAGGGACAGGCCGTCGCCCGAGACCTCGACGGCGAAGTGGGAAGCGTTGGGGCCGTTCAGGCTCGCCGACACGACGCGAACCGGTTGCCCGTCGGGGTCGCTGGCCACATCAGACAGGTTGAACACGGAACTTCCACGTTGCGGCACGAACACGGTGGGCACGGGACTGACGAGCTGCATGGGGGTGTTGGTGCGCTCCACCGTGGTGGCGACGGTGGACGGGGCTCCTTCCACGCTGACCTCGAGCCAAGCCTCGTGGACGCCGGGAGCCACGTTACCCATGGGGAAGGAGCAAACGGCGTGGCCCGAAGCGTTGAGGCTGCCGTTGGCGAGCCACGTTTCCTCGGTCCAGCCACAGCGCACGGTGACGTCCCAGCCCACGGGCAGCGCATCCGGTGTTGTACCGTCACGCAGTGTCCACGGCACGGAGAGGTTGAGCGTTTGGAGCCCATCCAGCGCCTCGGAGAGGTTGTGCGAGGACGAGATGTTGCCGGTTCGCAGGAATTCACTGGCGCCGAGGTCCTCGTCGATGTAGGCGTTCATATCGCTCAATTGATGGGGGCCCTCAGCACGGTTGAAGGCCGTTCGGAAGGCACCGTGATCACCGTGCAACACGGTGTTGAGGTAAGGGACCACGTGATCTTCCGTCAAATCCAATTGAGCGGATTGGCTGAGGGTGGGGTCTTCGTTTTCGAAAATCGAAGTCGAATCTTGGAACTGGAAGTGATCCGCCCCGAGGACATGCATCCACTGCCACCCGATGCCACCGTGGTCCTGAACACGCTCCATGGTAGCTTGTGAGGGCGCCACTTCATCCACCGTCCCCGTCAGAAACAAACCGGTGTTGGGTTGAATCGTTTGAGCATCCAACCGATAGGTGTCCCATGAGAAGTCCTCGTCAAGATCGCTCAGATCCATGCCCAAACCGAACAGCGCACGCGGTGGGTGAACCGTAGGGGCGTGGAAGGTTTGGTTCCAATACGGGTAGGACAAGTAAGCAGCGGTGGCCCCTTTACCATGGCCGGCCAGACCCCAGTGGGGCAGGTCGATGTTGCCGGCGGTTCCCATCACGTGCGGGTTGGTTTGGTTCTGTTGAAGCATGACATCCACGACGTCCGTGATGCGTTCGCGAACCTGCTCGAGGTTGGTTTCATCCTGGAAGGGCGTCGTCACGATGAGAATGAAGCCTCGCTGTGCAAGCCGTTCACTCAGCAGCATGTAACCGTCAATTGCTTCGCCAGAATCGCCAAAGAACAGGACCCAGGGGAAGGGGCCGTTGCCCGCCATGTCGGCACCCTCACCTTCTTCCATGGCGGGGTAAATCATCCGGACTTCTTCGGAAAACGGACCGTCAAGCCGGAAATCCTGCCAGCCAACCGGGAAGTCAACCCCGTCATGCGAAGGCTCAAAGTCCGTACCTTCGGTCAGGACCGCGCCAACAGGGAGGCTCATGAGCAGCACCGTGACCACCGCAAGGTGCACCAGGAGGCGTCGGCCGTCCATGGTTTTCCTTCACCCGCTTCGGCAAAAGAGCCTTCGCCCTCATGCGTACGTCGAAAGGACGTTCTCGGCCACCACCAATTGCTGCAACAAGGCTCCAAGCGACGGCAAAGCATCGGCCAATTCTGGTGCCCACAACAAGCGCCAGCACGCCAAGTGTTGAGCGGCGAGCATCCACCGCCCGTCGTAGGGTGCCCGCAGCAGCGCGTCAATGCGCTCATCCACGGTACCCTCCATGTTCGCATACTGCGCCATGATCAGCACACCATCCGGCAGTTCAGCATCGCCGTCAAACACCGCCGTGATGTCCGGCTCATCGGTCGTTCGGCCTGCATCCCAGGGGCCGTCCGACAACGGTCGTCGGCTCGGTAGCTGCAGCCATCGGCCGCCCGCTTCGGTCCACGCAGCAGCCGTGGACCGAGCGGCACCTCCGCCGCCTACGAGACCCAACACATGTGAATCGGGATGGAAGCCAAGATGGACCAATGCATCGAGCAGCCCTCGACCGTCCAAGCCTGCGCTCCACCATCCTTTCCCGTCCCATCGCAAGGCATTGACGCTGCTGATGGCTTCTGAACCGTCCATGGACGTCACGGCGGTGGAGCGAAGTTGATGCTTGAGCGGGGCGGTCAAATTTAACCAAACCTCTTCGTTGAATTGGCGGGTTGGCAAACGAGCGTCCGGCTGTGCCGTCGACAACGGTGGATGGACGGGGTTCAACCGGTCGTCGGTGTCCACATCCGCGGCGGCCTCAACGGCGCGCTTGATGAGCGTCGAGGTGCGAAATTTGCCGAATGGACCGTTGGTGTGGGTCCACGTTGGCGGGTTGGGAACGGCGCCGGCGTAGCCCCAAGCCAGGGCATCGGAGATGGTGGACGCCTCCACCAGTTCAACCGACGGGAGGGGAAAAGTGTGCATTCTCCCAACGTGCGCCGCCACCAAATGCATCAAGAGGGGCGAGAGTGAATGGGCGATCGGTTGGCCCGCTACGGCATAACGGAGCGGGCTCATGCTATGCTCAGGCCGGTTCTGCTCAAGAAAGAAGCGGCGTTCCGGCCGAACATTGAAGAGGGAGCCAGCGGTGGTGGAAGCATGGCCAATTCGGTCGGAGCAATGACGGGGTTGCTCGGTGTCTACTTGACGTTCAAGATGTGGGTTGAATTTCAGGACGCCCTTGGCACCGTGTTTGGTGCCTCTTGGGCGGTCATCATTTCCACCCTCGTGTTCTTGATTTACCAGTCCAACAAAAACGAGAAAGCCTACGAAGCCACGTTTGGCCAACTCACCTCAGGACCACGTGAGATGAAAAAGCAACTCGAAGCCGAGAACCAACCACCGCTCCTGTTCATCGGAGGACTGTACGCCTTCATCGTGGTTGTGTTCGAAATCCTGCTCGACGCCCTTTGATGGTGAAACCGGATGCCTGGCTTGCTTGATTTGATTCTGATCAAGGACAAGGTCAACGGCGACCGTGACAACATCTTCATGATGCTGTTCGAGAAAGCCTTCATTCTCATTGCCCTGCTGGTGGTCTTCTTGATCGCCGTTGCGTTGAACCTTCCGGATTGGGGCGTGGCACTCATGGTTGGTGGCTCACTTGGACCCATCGTGTACGGCCATTACTATGTGATTTACATCCGGCCCCTCAAAAAGCAGCAGAACGTTGATGTGCGACGAAAACAACGAGCCGGTTAGGACGTGAAACCATGTTTGGATTTTCATCGATTTTGGAATACTTCGGATTGGGCGACATCTCGGGCATCGACCTGTTCTTCGCCGGCATGGCCGTGGTGGGCACCGTGTTGTTCACGATTTACTTCGCCCTCGTGCTCGTTGGTGGCGTAGCGGACGGATTTGTTGACGCCATCCCCTTCCTCGACATCAACCTCGAAATGGACGCCGAGGGCGTGTTTCACATGCTCACCATCCAAGGCTTGTTGAGTTTCATCATGATGTTCGGCATCTTTGGCCTGGCCGTGTCCCAAAGCGACTACGGGTCCCTGCCCGCCATTTTTGTTGGGACCGTGGCCGGCATCTCCTCGATGTGGATGGTGGGGAAGGTCTTCCAAGCCATTGCCAGCCTCGAGACCGACGGAACGGTGATCCACAGCGAGGCACTGGGGGCCAAAGGCACCGTGTACCGCACCATCCGACCCGGCCAATCCGGTGAGGTTCAGGTCGAATTCCAAGACGCCCTGCGCACCTGCGAGGCCGTCGCCGAGGACGAGGGCATGCAGATCGACACCGCAAATTCGTCGTGGTCACCGGCACCATCGCCGAAATTCTTGTGGTAAAACCTCTCAAGGTGGCCGATGCGTTGGACCGACACGAGGAAGAGTGACCGATTTCCGTATGAAATCTCTTAAGGGAGCAGGCCTTAGGTTCTCACATGGCCTCCATTGGAGAAACCCTCGTCTTGATTGGGATTGCACTCTTTGTGTTCATCGTCCTTGCCACGGTGTACATCGCCACCAGCCGATACAAGCTGGCCCCAGCCAACCAAATTTTGGTCGTCTACGGGAACACGCAAGGGGCGGGAGCGGCGAAGTGTTACCACGGCGGTGGAAAGATTGTATGGCCCCTCGTCCAAAATTATGCCTTTTTGGACCTCAAACCGATGACCATCAACATCAACCTCGAGCACGCACTCTCGCAGCAAAACATCCGCATCAACGTTCCCTCCACGTTCACCATCGGTATTGACACCAAGCCTTCCATCATGCAAAACGCCGCCGTGCGTTTGCTCAACCTCGACCAGCCGGCCATTGAAGACATGGCCAAGGAAATCATTTTTGGTCAACTCCGTCTGACGGTGGCGTCCCTGACCATTGAGGAAATCAACGGCGACCGTGAAGCCTTCTTGAGCCAAGTGGTCAACAACGTCGACACCGAACTCCACAAGATCGGGCTCTACCTCATCAACGTGAACATCACGGACATCACCGACGAAGCCGACTACATCAAGTCGATCGGTGCAAAAGCTGCTGCCGAAGCCATCGCCAAGGCCGATGTCGACCGTGCCAACGCCACCCGCGACGGTGCCGTCGGCCAGGCAGAAGCCGACCGAACCCGTGAGATTCAGGTGGCCAAGAACCGAGCCGAATCGGACAAGGGGCAGAAGGAAGCTGAAGCCGACCGCCGTGTGTACGTCCAGCAACAGGAATCCAAGGCTGTTGAAGGTGAGAACCTTTCCCGTGCAGAGATTGCGAGTTATAACGCCGACCTCGCTGAGAAAGAGGCAGAGGCCCTCAAGCGTTCGGAAGTCGCCAAGCGCAAAGCACAGGTGGAGATCGAGAAGGCCCAGTACGAATTTGAAGGCCAGCGTCTGCGAGCAGAGGAAATCGCTCGAGAAGAGGTGTCGAAGCAGCAAATCGAAATCGCTGCCGAGGCCGAAGCCGAACGCCAGCGCCGGATTGCCAAAGGACAAGCCGACGCCACCCTCGCCGCCTACAACGCCGAAGCTGAGGGACAGCGTGCTGTCTTGGAGGCCAAGGCAGAAGGTTACGCCAAGTTGGTCCAAAGCGCCGGTGGCGATGCCAAGGCCGCTGCCACCCTGTTGATGGTGGAGAAGATCGAGGAACTGGTCGCTCGTCAAACCGAGGCCATTGCCAACCTCAAGATCGACAAGATCACGGTTTGGGATTCCGGAAACGGCGGTGAAGGCGGTTCGACCTCGAACTTCATTTCCTCGTTGATTCAAAGCCTGCCACCGGTGCACGACGTGGCCAAGATGGCCGGCGTTGACCTGCCCGACTACCTTGGCAAGGTCAACGATGACTGAGCGCCCGCTCCCAACGGCAACGGCCAAACCACCGTTCCAGCGGGGCGGTTTACCGTGGGGTTCTTAGGCCCAAATCTCGGGACGCGTCATCATGAAGACCGACCTTGAAATCGCACGGGAAGCCACGATGGAAGCGATTGAAGCCGTCGCGTGGAAACTCGGGATCTCCGCCCATGAACTGACGCCCATGGGTCAAGGGGTGGCCAAAATCACCTGGGACGCCCTCAAGGCACGGTTCAACCAGCCGCAGGGCAATTTGGTCCTGGTGACTTCGGTGAACCCCACGCCGTTCGGCGAGGGAAAAACGGTCACGACCATCGGCCTCACCCAAGCCCTGTGCCACATCGGTCAATCGGCGACGTGCGTGGTGCGCGAGCCCTCGATGGGGCCGGTGTTTGGCATCAAAGGCGGTGCAGCCGGCGGGGGCTACGCCCAGGTGCTGCCGATGGAAAACATCAACCTGCACTTGACCGGCGACCTGCACGCCGTGACCTCGGCGCACAACCTGCTTTCGGCGCTCATCGACAACCACCTCAAGCACGGCAACGCCTGCAAGTTGGACCCAACCCGCATCAGCTGGCCCCGTGTCGTGGACATGAACGACCGGGCGCTTCGCAACATCACGGTCGGTAAAGGCGGCCCAGCCAACGGTTGGGTGAGGGAAGACCGGTTCGACATCACTGCAGCGAGTGAGGTGATGGCCATCCTTGTGTTGGCGCGAGACTACGCCGACCTGCGCACCCGACTCGGCAACATCGTGGTGGGCACATCCACGGAAGGCCATCCCGTCAAAGCCGAGGACATCGGCGGTGCAGGTGCCATGGCACTGGTGCTTCGCCAGGCGTTCTTGCCCAACATCACCCAGACCCTCGAGGGCAACCCTGCGTTCATTCACGGTGGACCCTTTGCGAACATCGCTCACGGAAACTCAAGCATCATCGCGGACCGCATGGCGCTGGCCAGCGCTGATTTCGTCGTGACCGAGGCGGGTTTCGGTTCGGACATGGGGGCAGAGAAATTCATGCACATCAAGGCCGCTACGTCCGGGAAGGCCCCCGATTGCGTCGTCATGAACGTCACGGTACGCTCCATGAAACTCCACGGCGGCGCCTTTGGTGATCGTGGCGGCATTCGTCCCGACAAAGCAACGTTGGAGGCGGAAAACGTCGCAGCCGTCACCGCAGGAGCCACCACAAACCTCGACCGCCACATCCGCAACATGGCTGCGTTTGGTGTGCCGGTCGTGGTGTCCATCAACCGCTTCGCCTCCGATACGGACGCTGAACTGGAAGCCATCACCAACGCTGCTCATGCCAGCGGAGCCGTCGCCGTTTGCTTGACG
>Ga0255762_10003616_pt1 | contig 12152 bp, 3 predicted proteins | sample 101ome_16_FD_179962 | JGI IMG/M metagenome (GOLD analysis project Ga0255762, IMG submission 179962) | Coastal salt marsh microbial communities from the Groves Creek Marsh, Skidaway Island, Georgia - 101401AT metaG (version 2) | ecosystem: Environmental > Aquatic > Marine > Intertidal zone > Salt...
AACTCGTGGTATTTGCACACGATGGATCTGAAGATGCACCTAGCTTTAAAGTCAGTGTCAGTGATGGCATTACGAGTACAACACCTGCGGGCTCTACCATTAACTTTACCAATGTCAATGATGCGCCAGTGGCAACCAATGACAGCAAAACCCTAGATGAGGATACAACCGCAATTATCAATGTTCTTGCTAACGATCAAGATGCAGAAGGGGATGCACTTAGTATCACTATTACAGGTGCACCAAGTGATGGTAATGCAATAGTCAATAACGGCAAGATTGAATACACACCAGATGCCAACTTTAATGGCACGGACTCCATTACTTATAGTATCTCTGATGGTAATGGAGGTAGCGATAGTGCAACGGTGAGTTTGAGTGTTACCGCCATCAATGACGCTGCCATTATTAATGGAGATACCACGGGCGGATATAATGAGACCAATGCCGCTGAGACGATCACTGGAACAATTACCTCCACCGACGTCGATAACCCAAACAATAAATTTACAGCAATTGATGCTGCTTCTCCTACGGTGGGTTCATTAGGAAACTTTAGTATCACTGAGGATGGTGTATGGACTTTTGTAGCGAATAGTGCCTTTGATTCCCTAGCTGCTACTCAGACCTCTTCAGAGACATTCAATATTACCTCAGTAGACGGTACGGCTGGGTCAGTCACCATCACCATTACAGGTACCAATGATGCGCCAGTGATTACCTCACAAGCACAAACTGGATCGGTCACTGAAGATCAAGCCATTACCACCGCATCTGGACAGGTAGTCGCTAGTGACGTAGATCTTGGTAATACCTTAACTTATAGTGTGAATGGCTCAAACGTTGGAACTTATGGTTCCATTACAGTGAATAACAGTGGTCAATGGGTATACACGTCAAGTAGTACAGTAACTCAAACCAATAACTTCCAAGCATTAGCTAATGGAGCCACAGCCAATGACACCTTTACCATTGATGTCACAGATGGCACTGCCACCGTCAGTCAAACTGTCACCATCACACTAACAGGTACCAATGATGCGCCCATCCTCACAGCCAATACATTAACGCTGAGCGAAGCTAACTCTGGAGAAAAAGTCACCATCACCACCTCACATATAGCTGTGAGTGATGTGGATGTCGGAGATACACATACCTACACAGTGAGTGATGTCACCAATGGACAGTTTGAACTCACCACTTCTCCTGGCAACGCTATTACGACATTCACTCCAGCAGATATCAGTAATCAACTCGTGGTATTTGCACACGATGGATCTGAAGATGCACCTAGCTTTAAAGTCAGTGTCAGTGATGGCATTACGAGTACAACACCTGCGGGCTCTACCATTAACTTTACCAATGTCAATGATGCGCCTAATTTGATAAGTGGAAGTTCAACCACTTTGAGTGATATTGCAGAAGATGATGTCGAGAATTTCGACTTTTCAAATTATTTTGAGGATGCCGAAAATGACACTTTAGTTTATTCTGCTCAATACAGCACAGATTCGGGAGTGACATTTGCTGCATTACCTGCATGGATGTCTATTGATTCATCTACTGGTATCTTAACAGCATCACCAACTGTTGATGATGATCATGCTGGCGATTATGTAATTCGAGTAATAGTGAATGAGTCTGGTAACTCTCCAAATCTAAATACATCACAAGATTTTAATCTTCATATTGACGATACCATTAATGGAACCGGTTCAAAAGGTACGCTATCAATGGCCCAAGCATTTTTAGATACAGATGGTGATATGACACTTGATTGGGTAGATGCTGATGGAGATAACTTATGGGATGAAGGTGAGGGTGAAATTTGGACTTTAACAGATGATGATGGTGGGTTTACTTTAAAAGGCATTACACAAGAAGAGATGGATCAAGGTCAAATAATTCTCACAGCCTACAGAGACCCACTTACAGGTAATGTATTAACCATTGATCTAATCTCCGGATCAAGAGTTGAAAATATTAGTATCACCGCTTCAACTGATGCAACAGTGGTATCCCCTTTGTCATCTATGATTGACGCAGTTGGTGGAGACTTAGAGTTAATCAAAGCAGCTTTTGGTTTAGATGGAATCGATCTTAATAACTTTAACCCTTTTGCTACAGATATTGCTAACTCAGCAGATTCAATTGCATTTGAAAAAGCCGCCGCTCAAATTTTTACTGCCGTTAATGCAGTTTCTGCAGCAATTAACTCCTCAACTGGTTCGAATGATAGTTTAAGTGGTCAATTGAGTTTTAATCAAACTTTGAGCACGTTAGCCTCTCAAGTTGCACCAGGTTCAACAGTTGATTTGGCAGATGCAGATTTACTTAATCAATTGACAGCAGACACAATTACCGCAAGTGGCATAAGTGCAGAGGAACAACAAAAAATTCTAGATACTTCTGCATCGATTACTAAAGCAATTTCTAATATCAATAATTTAATTGAAGATATTGCAATTTTTGATGCAACTGCAAAAGACACATTAATTATTGGAGCTGATGAATTGAGTTCACAAGTCTCAAATGCGGTAGAGACTGGTGCACATATGACCCTGGCTGCTGATGTTGTGGCAACACTTATGGAAAATGAAAGCTTTGTTAACTTTACAGTTGATACGCTTGATCCAAATGCAGTTTATACCAATTATTTTGTAAGACTTGATGTTGATGGAAATGAAGTAGGTGAACGACTCACTTTCGCCGAATTTAACACTAATTTTGCAGGTTATGGATTGTTTGATTACGACCCTCTTACACGAATTTTTCAATATGATTTTCTGAGTGCTGATGCATTAGCAAATGGTCAGATCTTCTTTGAAAGTGCAATGGTGGTGAGTGTCCCAACAGTTGGAGATGAAATTAAGACAACATTGTCTGTCTACATTGTGGGTGCAAATGATGAACCTTATGATATTAACTCAGATCTTACTGGATCTTTAGTGGAAGATCAGTTAATAACTTCTGAAACTGGATCGATAGAAATTTATGATATTGATGGATTTTTTGATCAAGATGTTTATTTACAAAATGTTGATACTTTTGTTTACTCTATCCCTACCAATGGCTTATATGGAACTTTATCACTTGGCGAGCAAATTATTAGTTTTGTAGATTCTGATAGCAATGGTGATCTTGACCGACAAGAGATACATGTTGATTGGACGTACACCATTGATAATTCTCTTGAAGCTGTTAATAAACTTAAAGAAGGACAAATTGTCCAGGATGTTGTTAAAGTTAAGATTACTGACAGTAATGGTGGTTTTTTATACAAATCAATTACAATTGATATAGAGGGTACGAATGACAATCCAGTCGCGTCTGATATTACAATTAACTCATCAGAGAATGATACGACTGCAATTGATATTTTTTCAAATGTATTTGATTGGGAAGAAACCCCTTCCACTGATGGAACTGTCACTTTCAATCAAGCTGGAACCTATGGACTAATCGAATATGATGTTGAAGAGAGTAAATTCATATTTACACCAGATACAGATGCTATCAACAATTATCAGAAAAATAATAATCAATCAGACTTAATTTTTACAGACACCTATACTTATACAGACACTGATAGCGGTATATCAAATGAGGCCAATATCTCATTTACCATCACCGCCATCAATGACGCTGCCATTATTAATGGAGATACCACGGGCGGATATAATGAGACCAATGCCGCTGAGACGATCACTGGAACAATTACCTCCACCGACGTCGATAACCCAAACAATAAATTTACAGCAATTGATGCTGCTTCTCCTACGGTGGGTTCATTAGGAAACTTTAGTATCACTGAGGATGGTGTATGGACTTTTGTAGCGAATAGTGCCTTTGATTCCCTAGCTGCTACTCAGACCTCTTCAGAGACATTCAATATTACCTCAGTAGACGGTACGGCTGGGTCAGTCACCATCACCATTACAGGTACCAATGATGCGCCAGTGATTACCTCACAAGCACAAACTGGATCGGTCACTGAAGATCAAGCCATTACCACCGCATCTGGACAGGTAGTCGCTAGTGACGTAGATCTTGGTAATACCTTAACTTATAGTGTGAATGGCTCAAACGTTGGAACTTATGGTTCCATTACAGTGAATAACAGTGGTCAATGGGTATACACGTCAAGTAGTACAGTAACTCAAACCAATAACTTCCAAGCATTAGCTAATGGAGCCACAGCCAATGACACCTTTACCATTGATGTCACAGATGGCACTGCCACCGTCAGTCAAACTGTCACCATCACACTAACAGGTACCAATGATGCGCCCATCCTCACAGCCAATACATTAACGCTGAGCGAAGCTAACTCTGGAGAAAAAGTCACCATCACCACCTCACATATAGCTGTGAGTGATGTGGATGTCGGAGATACACATACCTACACAGTGAGTGATGTCACCAATGGACAGTTTGAACTCACCACTTCTCCTGGCAACGCTATTACGACATTCACTCCAGCAGATATCAGTAATCAACTCGTGGTATTTGCACACGATGGATCTGAAGATGCACCTAGCTTTAAAGTCAGTGTCAGTGATGGCATTACGAGTACAACACCTGCGGGCTCTACCATTAACTTTACCAATGTCAATGATGCGCCAGTGGCAACCAATGACAGCAAAACCCTAGATGAGGATACAACCGCAATTATCAATGTTCTTGCTAACGATCAAGATGCAGAAGGGGATGCACTTAGTATCACTATTACAGGTGCACCAAGTGATGGTAATGCAATAGTCAATAACGGCAAGATTGAATACACACCAGATGCCAACTTTAATGGCACGGACTCCATTACTTATAGTATCTCTGATGGTAATGGAGGTAGCGATAGTGCAACGGTGAGTTTGAGTGTTAATAATGTGATTGATGGGGCTTCATTAAATCAAGATACAGGCATCTATACTCTTTTTGAAGATGACGATATATCTTCAGTTTCTAATCAAATTTCAGTGACCAATGAGGAAAATGTTGAGGTAGTTTATTTCATTGATCAAGAGAATTTAAGTTATGGTGAAGTTTCTATCAATGAATCATCTGGGGTTTGGAGTTATCAAATCAATGATGATTTAATTCAGGACTTAGATCAAAGTGAGCACCATATAGAAACATTCAGAGTTAATGCAAGAGATGAGTTAGGTGGAGTGACTAACCAAACACTTGAAGTTAATTTATATGGTCGTCAGGATTTCAATCCAATAGAAGTTAGAAATATTATTCAAGACTCACAAACAGATACTATTTCATTGGATTTATATCTTGATGCGAATAACTTATCAGATACAATATCGTCCATAGCTGACGTAGAGTTTGTTATTGAAACTGATTTAACAATTTCAAGTTTTACCAACGAAACATCTCATATTGGTGCATACAATTCAACCGAAGCAAACAATGGATATCAATTTATATGGGTAGATGTACCGCCTATTGTTGACCTTGATGAAACAACACAAGAAATACCATCAGAACTTAAATTATCAACCATAGTTTTTAATGCAACCGAAAATGATAATACGAATATTTCAATTAATAACATCTCAGTAATGGATGAAAATCTAGTGATTGACTTGAACTACCTTTCCTATACCACGGACCTATTATGAAGATTTTTTTAACAATCTATATGGTTTTACTCTCTGTGAATATATCAGCTACAGATCTTCTCAATGAGATTATTAATAATCATCCAGATGTTATTGAAGCAAGAAATAATCTAGAACTCCAAGAAATCGAAAAAGGTGAATATGTCGCTGATAATGGTTTACAAGTCAATTTTTCTACAGAAGGCAAAACAGAATTTGATCAAAAAAATGTTCCTGTTGAGCACGTTGATGCAAAAGGATCATATTATGCTGGACTGGTAAACCTCAATTCAAATATTTACGATTTTGGAGCGTATGAATTTGGTCTAGATTCTCAAGACAGTAAAGTTAAAATCGCCCGGCTAGAATTAACTCAAAAATTTGAGGAAACACTCTTCGAACTTCTTCAAAGGGTAAGTCGTATTCAATCTCTTCAAATTGTTAATGATAACTTAAGTCAAGATTTGGCTAAGGCGAATAAGTCCTTGATTGATATTAAGAAAAGGTTCTCTGGAGGTCTTGGCACAATCAATGAAGTTCGAGATACACAACTTTCTATCGTTAATCTAGAGGTTGAACTCTCAAAGAATCTTGAGGATTTTAACGCTATCTTTGATTCAACCTCTAAAGAGTTTCAGATAGATCATAAAGAGATACAAGCAATTTATAAATTTACCAAATTAACTGCAGATCAGTTTTCTAATCATGACCTTGGTGAAAGATTGTCATTGACTGAAACAGTTAAATTATCTCCATTACAAAATGAGATTTATTTAACTCAAAAAGAGTCATTAAGGGCTGAAATGAATAGTCTGGACGCATTACAAAAGCCTAAGCTGGATCTTAATCTTACCGGTAAGATATATGGCTCAGACTCTTATGAATCTTTCGGTGAAGTAAAAATGACTTTTCCTCTCTATGACAGTGGAAAACACCTATATCAATCCAAAAAAATTAGAAAGCAGGTCAATGATGTGAGTAACAAAATCGAGGCTTCTGTTATTCAAAAAAGAACCAATTTATTGGATCTGAAAAAACGATATGAAGAGTTAGTCAAAGAACAATCCATAAATCAAACAAAGATACCTCTTTTAGAAGAGAAACTCAAAGATGTTCAGATTAAATTGAAACTTTCAGGGGGTTCATCTTTGTCTGAAGAATTAAATACCTATCTTCAGTTAGCTAAAACAAAGTTAGACAACCATTTAATGCTTTATGATTTGATGGTTATCAAGTTAGAATACCTTTATCTCGAGCAGGAGCTTATCAAACGTATGGATTTGAGGGTGAACTAGAATATGTTTAAATTTCCTAGTCGCAAAAATATGATTCTCTATAAGGACCACTGGTTTTGGGGGTCCGTCATTACGAATAAGAAGCTTTATTCAAAAGTCTTGATAGCTTCGGTTTTTATCAATGTATTTGCCTTAGTCAGTGCTTTATACATTATGGTGGTTTACGATCGAGTTGTTCCGAATGCGGCAATTGAATCGCTTTTGGTCCTAACCATTGGAATTCTTTTGGTGATGTTGTTTGACTTTATTATGAAGTCATTGAGAGGCATCTATACGGATCATGCTAGCACAGCTGTTGATATCGAAGTCTCGGATAAGCTCTTTGATCAAATTTCACGCAATGTTGAACTTGGAAATCAACCGGTCGGTTCTGTTGCTAGTGTTATCAAGGAGTTTGAATTCTTAAAAGAATTTATTGCATCAGCATCCTTTTCTGCTTTTGTGGATTTGCCTTTTATCATTTTCTTTCTTTTTGTTCTATATGGCATCGGTGGCCCAGTAGCACTTGTACCTGCGTTGATTGTGGTGCTTGTAATCACAGCTGGAGTTTTAATACAACCTATTATCAAGCGTCTCACGATGAGTTCTACTGATAATAGTAAAAGCAAGCATAGTGTGATAGTTGAGATTCTATCAGGCATGGAGGTTCTCAAATCTTTGAGAGGAATAAATATTATCAAAAAGAGATGGATAGACTCTGTTGATGAGCAAGGAAAAACCACCATGAAATCTAAATTTTGGTCCCAGCTTACCAACAACATTGCAATGAGTGGTCAACAACTATCTCAGGTAGGTATTGTTTTTTATGGGGTGTTTTTAGTGCTAGATGCTTCATTGACAATGGGGTCTTTAATCGCCTGTGTGATTCTTTCTGGAAGAGTATTAGCTCCACTGGCTCAAATTAGTAATCTCATTGGTCGATTTAATCAGGCAATCAGTGCTTATTTTAATTTTGGTGAGATTATGGATTTAAAAGTCCCTGAGATCAGTCGTACTGATCAAACGAGAATGAGCAAAATTACTGGATCCATAGATTTTTTAAATGCCTCATTAACCTATCCTGAGCAAAAAAATCCTGTGATAGACAATCTCAATTTATCCATTAAGGAAAATGAAAAAATTGCCATTATTGGCAAGATCGGCTCTGGAAAGACTTCATTATTAAGATTGATCACAGGTGTATACGATGCAACTGGAGGATCTGTCAAAATTGGCAAAGCGGATATCAGTCATATGCATCCTGATGACATTAGAATGCATATTGGTGTGGTGACGCAAACACCAACTCTTTTTTCGGGAACTTTGAAAGAGAATCTATTGTTAGGAAATCCAGATGCAACAGATGAAGATATTTTAGAGGCCGCTAAAATTGCTGGTGTGGATCACATTGCAGCTTCACTGCCAGATGGTTTCAATACACTTATCCAAGAGGGTGGAAAACAACTCTCAGGGGGTCAAAGACAAGCTATTTCCATCGCAAGAGCTTTTGTTGGTAATCCTAAAATTATTATTATGGATGAGCCTTCAAGTGCGATGGATAGCGCCTCAGAAAACCGACTGTTGGCGGATTTATCTGCTCGAATTAAGGACAAGACTTTCATACTAATTACGCACCGAGGAGCTTTACTATCTTTGATTAACCGAGTGGTTGTATTTGATGGCGGTAAGATCATTGCAGATGGCCCTAAAGATCAAATCTTAAATCCTCAAAAAGCCGTTCAAAACAAAGAGAGCAGTGAATGAATGATCAACTGATTAATCAACTAGCTAAAAAAGATATTCTGATGTATGTGATCATAGGAATTTTTTCTGTGTTTACTCTATGGATCTTGATTGCTGAAATTGATCAAGTGGTCAGGGCAGAGGGTGCTGTAGAGCCTGTTGGAAAAGTCCAGCAAATTCAATCTCGGTTCCCAGGAACAATCTCCAAACTCAATATCTCTGTAGGAGATTATGTCACAACCCAGGATGAATTAATGAGCCTTGATACTAGGGATATCAAACACTCAGTCGATTCTCTTGAGGATAAACTTGCCTTGTTGACAGAACAAGTTGAAATTATCAAACCCTTAGTCAAAGAGGGTGTTGAGTCGAAAATGACTCTAATACAAACCCAAAAAGAGTTGCTTGATGTTAAGGATTCACTCAATAAGGCGAAGATACAACTTCAGCAGTCTAGCCTTTTTTCGCCTATCAATGGAGTGATTACTGCTGTCAATGTTCGTGGACAGGGCGCTGTGATTGACGGAGGTAGTATTCTTGCTGAGGTAGTCCCTAAAGAGGAATACTATCTCGTTAAAGTTCGAATTTTGCCAAAAGATATCAGCAAGGTAAGTATTGGACAAAAAGCCAGAGTTTCATTCTTGGCCTATGATTATTCTCAGTTCGGAGTGATGGAGGGGGTTTTGAAAAACATTGCTCAAAACTCAACAGTTGTTGAAGACGGCACCATTTTTTATGACGCATGGATTCAAACCAATGGCGATACGTTTTCAAATTCTGATATCAATCCAAACATTCTTCCTGGAATGTTAGCGACCGTGGATATGCTTGGAGAAAAGAGAACTATTTTTGAATACATTATGAGTCCACTGAGTGTTGCAACTAACAAAGCTTTGAGTGAGATGTAGACATAAATATACAGCCCATATTATGGAGAATTAATAAATCATTGTTGACAATTAACATAGGTAGACTCATCAGTGTTTTACGGAGTTAACTACCTCTATTTAGGAGAAAACTAGATGGCGACTATCACGCGAATTACTTCAATTAAGGCCGATGGAGCTTATACAGTTGATGAACAGATTGTCATATCTGTTACCTTTTCTGAAGAGGTTATTCTAGCAAATGGCACCTTATCTGTAACTCTGGATACTGGAGATGTAATCTCTTTAAGTGCAACATCAGATACCTCGATTTGGGAAGGCACATACACAGTTGGATCTGGGGATACGAGTTCTGATTTAACCGTTACCAGTATTGATTTAAGTGCAGGTGCTACACTTCAAAATGGTTCGGATGAGAATGTCGATTTAACCCTCCCCTCAGATAGCAATCTTGATGATAACAAAGCTATAATCATTGACACCACTTCTCCATCAGTAGACACCTTAGTTTTAAACGGTGGAGATCTAGTGGTTAACGAAACTGAAGCTGCAACAGTAAGTTTTACTGGAGCTACAACTGGAGCGGCTGAAGGGGATACTGTTACCGTTGTCATATCTGACGGATGGTTAGGAAGTGCAGATTTCGAAGTCACAACAACTGTCCAATCTGATGGTTCTTTCTCATTAGATAATATTGATATCACCTCTCAGTCCGGAGGAAGTGGCAATACAATTACATTTTCAGCCACTGTGACCGACTCTGCTGGTAACACGTCCTCAGCTGAAACTGCCACATTGACTTATGATGGACTTGCTGTAATTGAGGTTGATTACACTAGTGCCAACGGCGATAAGTACCTAGGAGCATCTCAAACCCATCCTATATCAGGCTACACATCAGGAGTTGAGTCTGGTCAGCAAGCAACCATCAATATTTATGATGGTGAGGATACATCTGTCCAACCTTTATATACTTTCACAGTAACCATTGACCAAAACGGTGAATGGGTAACTCCAGCAATGGATTACAGTGGTTTTTCTGATGGCGATAAAATCACTGTAACAGCATCTGTAACTGATGTTGCTGGTAATGTTGCAACTGGCGATGGTTTTTATTATGTCAAATCCATTGTAAGCTCACCATGGTGGAATTTTCTTTATGGCTCTCCCCCATCATATTTAGACCAAGTCTCGGGTGATACAAATCTAAATGTTATCCACCAAATTATGGGTGAAAGTGATACCACCACAGAGTATTCATTGGATGGTGGAGATACTTGGACGACATTGGACAGTGATGCCACTAGTTTTACTGTGCCAGATGATGATTACTTGGCAACCGATATATTGGTTAGAGATAATGATATTTACGGTAATGTGTCTGATGAAATACAAATCCTCTCTGGCAATACCACGATTGATACACAAGCTCCAACAATTACAATTACTGAGGATTCAGGTATCTCTGATGGTGATACAACGAATGATTCAGATATAACACTGACAATTACCGTCAGTGAGACTCCACAGTCTAATTTAACTGAAAATGATTTAACAATCACCAATGGAACAGTAACTAGTTTTTCAAAGGTGAGCGATATTGAATATAGTGTTACAGTTGCCCCCTCATCTGATGGTACTGTCAATGTTACTATTGCAGCTAGTGAAATATTAGATCCGGCCGGTAACGGAAATTCACTCACAGAGTTTGAATGGGTGTATGATGGCACAATGCCAACAGCTACTATTACCTCAACTACTAATAATGGCTACTACAATCTTGGTGATCCAATCGTCATCAAGGTTGTCTTTAATGAGTCGGTCACTCTGGCCGGAAGCAGCCCAACTTTATCTGCTGTACTTGATACAGGAAGATCAGTTGTTCTAACCACTTCAGATGGTGGGACAACATGGACAGGAACATACACTGTCCAAGCAGGAGATACAAGTAGTGATTTAACAGTCACTACATTAGCTCTAAGTGCAGGTGCTACACTTAAAGACGGTGCAGGTAATGATGCTACTCTTGACAGTTTTACTTCTAATATAGCTGATACTTCGGCGATTGTTGTTGATACAACCGCACCTAGTATTACCAGCGTTGTTTCATCTTTTGATCTATCAGGCTCTGATGGTGTTTTGGATGCTAATGAGGATGGATCCAATGCAGAGTTTGTAATCACCACTTCTGGTGTAGAGGATGGACAAACAGTTACTTTAACTCTTAATTCAACGGATTACACTGCAACCGTATCCAGTAATGAGGCTAGGATTGTTATCCCTCCGGCCGATCTTCAAGCTCTGAACTCTGGAGATAATACAGCAACAATTACTGTATCTGATGCAGCTGGTAATGCAGCTTCACCAGTAGATTATGTCATCGATTACACTGCGCCAGGTGATACAAATAATCCTGCAATGCAAAATGCATTATCAACCGCAGGTGAGACATTTGTTCTTGATGTATCTTCTAATTTTGATAGCGTAACAGTTACTTCCTACTCAATGAGTAGTTTTACTGGTCTAACTATTGATTCAGCGACTGGTGTTATTTCAGGGACGATTCCAGCAGATTATGATGGAACCTCATCTATCACTGTTACAGCCGCAACTTCAGGCGGAAATGTCACTCGATCATT
>Ga0255762_10003659_pt1 | contig 12065 bp, 10 predicted proteins | sample 101ome_16_FD_179962 | JGI IMG/M metagenome (GOLD analysis project Ga0255762, IMG submission 179962) | Coastal salt marsh microbial communities from the Groves Creek Marsh, Skidaway Island, Georgia - 101401AT metaG (version 2) | ecosystem: Environmental > Aquatic > Marine > Intertidal zone >...
CACACTGCTTGCGCTCAGCCTTACGCTTGTGCATCAAGGACAGATCAGCATGGCTCGCATGATCGAGGCGCTGAGCCTTGCGCCCGCCTCAATTCTCGACATACCGGGGGGCACCTTAACCCCGGGGAGTGGCGCAGACTTTATTTTGTTCCGGCCGAATAGCAGCTGGATTGTCAAAAGTGCGAACTTCAGATCAAACTCGCGGATCACGCCGTTTGAGTCGCATCCGGTGCAAGGCATTGTTGACGCAACTTACGTTGATGGCACCGCAATTTTCCTGCGCGATTAATCAAGCAGAACACCTGTAACGGAAACGATAGCAAGATGTTTGACGATTTGGGCTCTTTTTTGTTTGTTGGGTGTCTTGCTTATGGGCTTGGCAGCATTCCCTTTGGCCTGCTTCTGACCCGTATGGCAGGGGCTGGGGATATTCGGCAAATTGGCAGCGGTAATATCGGCGCAACCAATGTTCTGCGAACTGGCAATAAAAAGCTGGCGGTTGCAACATTGATTTTCGACGCTGGCAAGGGTGCTGCGGCGGTATTCCTGACCGCAACCCTAGTCTCTCCCGATCTAATGGCAATTGCCGGATTGATTGTCGTTATCGGCCATTGTTTCCCTATTTGGCTGAAATTCAATGGCGGCAAAGGGGTTGCAACCAGCCTTGCCGCACTGGCCGCGCTCGATTTTCGGCTTGGCGCGGTGTTTGTCATTGTCTGGCTTGTGACCGCGTTCCTGTCACGCTATTCATCACTATCGGCCTTGCTGGCGATCGCGGCTTGTGTTGTAACGGGATTCATAACGCTTGATGATATAACGACGAGAATTGCCATTTTGCTGCTTGGCGGCCTTGTTTGGAGCCGTCATCATGCCAATATCGGCCGCCTCTTAACGGGATGCGAGACCAAAATCGGCACCAAACTTAAATAAAACTGCCCGTGAGACAGCAAAGCTCAACCCGTTAACACTTTGTTAAAGTGGTAGCCTTAAAGTCCTTTAATGGATGAAAATGAAAAACTCGCGCGAATACGTTTAATTCGGACGCGCCATATTGGCCCCATGACCTTTAGCCTATTGATTCAGCGCTATGGCAGTGCGGTCAAAGCAGTGGCCGCCATCCCAGAACTTACGGTGCGCGGTGGGCGCAAATTATCGGTTGCCAGCCTTGCTGATGCCAAGGCAGAGATCGCCGCCAATACCGCGGCTGATGCCACATTGATTTGTCGTGATAGCGAGGTTTACCCTGCACATTTGGCACAATTTGATGATGCGCCAGTCATTTTATCAACGCGCGGCAATCTGCATTTACTGCAACAGCCTATTATTGCCCTGTCGGACCGAGCACGCAAAATCGGCACACGCACGCAAAATGCCAAACTGGCCTGATAAGAAAATCCGCCACGCGAATTGGCGAAAACAGCGCTAAAATTAGCTAATTTATAAAAAAACCATCAGAAATTTTGACAAATCCAACTTTTGGCTTTATCGCAAGCCCTTCACGCGATAGTAGGGACAAGTGATGAAAGTCGTCGTTGTCGAATCTCCAGCCAAGGCCAAGACCATTAACCGTTACCTCGGTGATGGATACAAGGTGCTTGCCTCATACGGTCATGTTTGCGATCTGCCAAGCAAGGATGGATCGGTTCTGCCGGATAATGATTTCGAAATGAAATGGCAGATCTCCAGCGGTTCCGAAAAACATCTAAAAGATATTATTGCAGCGCTAAAGGGTGCAGATAAGTTGATTCTCGCAACTGACCCTGACCGCGAAGGCGAGGCGATTAGCTGGCACGTTCTAGAACAGCTAAAAAACACCAAGCATTTGAACGGGGTTGATGTCGAACGGGTGGTCTTTAACGAGGTCACAAAAAACGCGATCCTGGCGGCAATGGATAAACCGCGCCAGCTTGATACCGAATTGATCAATGCTTATCGGGCGCGGCGCGCGCTTGACTATCTTGTCGGGTTTTCAATTTCACCAGTTCTGTGGCGTAAATTGCCCGGGTCAAAATCTGCCGGACGGGTACAATCGGTTGCGCTTCGCCTAATCTGTGAGCGCGAGGCTGAAATCGAAGCCTTTATTTCGCAGGAATATTGGAGCGTTGAAGCCGCGCTTGGGCTGGCCAGCGGCGATCAATTTACCGCCCGCCTCACCCACCTAAACGGCACCAAACTTGGCAAGCTGGACATCAAAACCGAAACCGAAGCCAGCGCCGCTGTGGCGGCCATCTCAGCCGCCCACCTTGCGGTACAGTCGGTCGAGACAAAGCGCGTGCGCCGCAACCCGCAGCCGCCTTTTACAACCTCTACCCTGCAACAAGAAGCGTCACGCAAGCTAGGGTTTTCCGCCAGCCGCACGATGCAGATTGCCCAAAAACTCTATGAAGGCATCAATATTGGCAGTGAGACCACCGGTCTGATCACCTATATGCGTACCGATGGTGTTCAGCTTGGCAGCGAGGCGATTGCCTCGATCCGGCAGAATATTGACCAGCGTTATGGCAAACATTACCTGCCAGATGCACCGCGCATCTACAAAACCAAGGCCGCCAACGCGCAAGAGGCGCATGAAGCCATCCGCCCAACCGAGATTACCCGTCACCCTGACCAAATGCGGGCGTTTCTGGACCATGACCAGTTCCGGCTTTATGAGCTGATCTGGAAACGCGCAATTGCCAGCCAAATGCAATCGGCCGAACTTGACCAGACCGGAATTGATATTGGTGATGCTGCCGGCAGCGTTACCTTGCGGGCGACTGGTCAGGTGATGGTGTTTGACGGGTTTTTGTCGGTTTATCGTGAAAGCAAAGACGCCGCACAGGAAAATGGCGAAAAAGCAAATGGCGATCAGGCGAATGGTGATAGCGACGATGATACCGCGCTGTTACCAAGCATGGCAAAAGGCGATCATCTGACCACAAATACGGTCACGCCAGAACAGCATTTTACCCAGCCGCCACCGCGCTTTACCGATGCCAGCCTTGTCAAACGTATGGAAGAGTTGGGTATTGGACGCCCATCGACCTATGCCTCGATCATTCAGGTTCTGCAGAACCGCGATTACGTGGTCAAGGATAAGGGCCGGTTCGTCCCTGAGGATCGTGGCCGGTTGGTCTCAACCTTTTTGGGCAATTTCTTTGACCGCTATGTTGAGTATGATTTCACCGCCCAGCTTGAGTCGCAGCTTGATGAAGTTTCGGCAGGCACACTTGATTGGAAAACGCTTCTGGCGCATTTCTGGGGCGATTTCAAAGCGGCAATTGACGGCACCAAGGATTTGACCATCACCAATGTGCTTGATGTGCTTGATGAAGAATTGGGACCACATTTCTTTCAGGCCGATGAAGCTGGTATGCTCAAGCGTAGCTGCCCGAATTGTGACAATGGCCGCTTGGGATTGAAACTTGGAAAGTTTGGCGCCTTTGTTGGCTGTTCAAACTATCCAGAATGTAAATTTACCCGCCAGTTAACGAGCCAGAACGACAATGCCGATGGCGACGCGCCTGTCACCGACAAAGAGCTGGGCATTGACCCTGCATCCAGTTTGCCGGTTTATCTGCGTAACGGTCCTTATGGTCCCTATGTTCAGATCGGCGATCCGGAAACAAAGAAACCGAAACGTGCGTCACTGCCAAAGGGCACCAGCGCAGCAAATCTGGATTTGCAAGCGGCACTTGGGCTTTTGGCACTGCCGCGTGATATCGAACCGCACCCCGAAACCGGCGACATGATTCAGGCAGGTCTTGGCCGCTTTGGCCCCTATCTGAAATATCAGGGTAAATTTACCAGCCTTCCGCCCGAAGATGATGTCCTCGAAATTGGGATTAACCGCGCGGTTGACCTGCTGGCCGAGGCCGCCAAGAAGGCTGGCCGCTTGCTGGGCACACATCCCGATGGCGGTGAGGTTCATGTCAAAAAAGGCCGGTTCGGGCCCTATGTCGAGCATAACAAGCTGCGGGCCACCTTGGGCAAGGCGCATGACATCGCTGATATCTCTTTAGAAACAGCACTCGAACTGCTAGCCGCCAAGGCAGCCAAGGGTCCGGCTAAAAAGCCGGCCGCTAAAAAAGCGGCGCCGAAAAAGGCAACTGCCAAAAAGCCGGCAGCTAAAAAGACAGCTGCCAAAAAGACAACCGCCAAAAAGACAACCGCAAAGCAGAAAGCGAGCTAAATGGCGCGTAAACAGGGTGAAAACCGCCCCGATCAATCGCCAAGCACGGTTACATTGCCCGATGAGGCAATGCTGCTTGATTACATCAACAGCTGTCCGGTGCCGCCAAGTCTTCGTGATATCACCCGCGCCTTTGACATCGGGCAGGATCACCGTGCCTCGATCCGCCGATTGTTACGCGACATGGCTCAACGGGGTTTGCTGGCCGGGGATCGCCGCGCCCTTGCCGCGCCCGACACTCTGCCCGAAGTTACCGTGCTTGAATTGACCAGTTTTGATGATGATGGTGATGGCCTAGCCCACCAAGCGGGCAGTGACACCGAAAACCCACCCGAAATCAGGGTAATCTTGAACCGGCGCGCAGGCCGTGCCCCAGCGGTTGGCCAACAGGTGCTCGCCCGCCTAACACGGGTTGGCCCAGATCAATATGAGGCGCGCATCATCCGGGTTCTTGATCGCCAGCAAAAGCGGCTGTTCGGGGTTGTTGTTCCAGCGGGCAAAGGGTTTCGCCTACAGCCAGCTGATCGGGGCAAGCGTGACAGCATTGGCTTGCAAACAACCGACGGGGTGCCCCTTAATGCCGGTGATCTGATCGAGGCAGAATTACTACCGTCGCGCGGCTATATCGGCAAAACAGCCCGGGTCATCACCAACCTAGGCAATACATCATCTGCCGGTGCCTTTAGCGCCCTTGCCCTTGCCGAATTTGGAATCCGGCATCAATTCCCCGACGCGGCTATTGACGAGTCACAAGGCCTGAAAATTCCGCCGATAAAGGGCCGACGCGACCTGCGGGATCAACCGCTGGTAACGATTGACGGTGCGGATGCGCGCGATTTTGACGATGCGGTGTTCGCCGAACCAGCTGATAATGGGGGGTGGCGCCTGCTTGTTGCGATTGCCGATGTCTCGCATTATGTCAGGCCAGATAGCGCCCTCGATATTGAGGCGCGAAAACGTGGAAACTCGGTCTATCTTCCCGATCGTGTGGTGCCAATGCTTCCCGAGGCGATTTCCAATGATCTATGTTCGCTGCGGCCGCATGAAGACCGCGCCGCAATGGTTGCCGAAATTCACATCGACAAGGACGGTAAGCGCCTATCCCATCATATCGAACGGGCACTGATCCGATCGCATGCGCGCCTAACCTATGATCAAGTTCAGGCGGTTTTTGATGGCACCATTGACGAGGCCGATTGTGACGTGCCGCACGGATGCCTTCACGCATTGTTCGGGGCATGGCGCGCCCTTGATATTGATCGTCAAAGCCGTGAACCGCTAGCCCTTAATCTAAAGGAACGCCGCGTCGTCATGGATGATGCTGGTCACCCTGTTGCTATTACCCAGCGATCCCAGACCGAATCTCAAAGGCTCATCGAAGATTTTATGATCGCCGCCAATGTTGCAGCTGCGGACAGTCTGATTTCCAGCCGCCGCCCTTGCGTTTTTCGCATACATGACACGCCGGACCCGAAAAAGGCCGCCAGCCTTGCCAAGCTAGCCGAGTCTGTTGGCGGCAAATTTACCACCGGACAGGTCCTACGCCCGCATCACTTCAACAAAATCATCGCCCTCGCCGAGAACACGCCGGATGCGCTGACGGTGAATGAAGCCGTGCTTCGCAGTCAGGCAAAAGCTGTCTATAGCATTGACAATATTGGGCATTTTGGCCTGTCATTGCGTAATTATGCGCATTTCACCTCACCAATTCGGCGCTATGCCGATTTGCTGGTGCATCGCGCGCTTGTCGATGCGGTGGCGGGCAAGAAATCAGGGCCGAAAGACGGGCTAAATGGCATGACACTCGATATGATTGCCGAAATTTGCACGCATATTTCAGAAACCGAAGCCACCGCAGCCGCCGCCGAGCGTCGGACTATTGACCGTTTTGCCGCCGCATTATTTCAGTCGCGGCTCGGCGTCGTGGTCGAGGGGATGATTGTTGCCGTCACCGGATTTGGCGCCTTTATCCGGCTTGAGGATGGTGCTGCCGACGGGTTGCTGCCGCTCAATGCGCTTCCCGATGATTATTATGATTTTGTCGAAGAGTCCCAGTCACTTGAAGGCAGGCACAATGGCTGGCGATTTGTCGTTGGCACGCCGTTGAAGGTCAAGGTCACTGAAGTCACGCCGGTATCTGGCGGCATTCTTTTGGAATGGGTTGATGGCGGCCTGCAAAGCGATACGCCGCGCCGCAAACCCTCAGGACACAAACATAAGGCACCGCATCAGCACGCTGGCAAACATGGCAATAAACCATCTGGGCGCGGCGCCCGGCCACAATCTAGTAACGGCCATAAAAATGCTGGCAAGGGGAAAGCCGCGAAACGAAAAAGACGGTGATCTGCGCTTGACATTTGCTGCGATTTACCGCAGTTTGCGCCCAGTTTTATTGAAGGGTCACCAAAACGGCCCATAACTTAGGAGTATGTGTCATGGCGAAGCCAGCGACCCTGCAAATTAAGCTCATAAGCACAGCTGACACCGGTTATTTCTACGTAACCAAGAAGAATCCTCGCACCAAGCCAGAAAAGCTTGAGCTGAAAAAATATGATCCGCGCGCGCGCAAGCACGTCATCTTCCGCGAATCAAAAATCAAATAAGCAAGTGACGAGCCAGATAATCAGGCTGAAAGGCCGGATATGTATCTAGGGCTTTCCATTGAAAATAGCGTTGTTAACGCCGCCATCCTTACCGATGGCGGTGATTTTGTTTGGCAGGATAGCGTCGCGCTTGAACAAGATAAGATCGCTAGCCTGCTCGCTGTGTGCAGTGCTATTACCGAACAGGCGAATACCGCCCATCCCGGCCTTTCCGAGAAGATTGCCGTCTCGACAGAAGGCGGCTTTACCAGCCAGCCAAGCCCGCCTGATGGCCTTAAATGTCTCATTGGCACAGATCTCAAGTCAAATCTCCAAGCCAGCCTTGGGCGGCCAATTGCACTCGCAAGCCCGGGACAGGCCCTTGCCCTCTATGAAAGTCGTTTTGGCGTTGCTAAAAACTGCGCCGTTGCGTGCTCACTCTATCTTGATAGCCATGTTTTCGGTGGGGTAACATTTGGTGAAACCTTATGGCGCGGTGCGAACCGTATTGTTGGTGCGTGGGGGCATATGCCATTGGCGTGGCCGGTACCGCATGAACTTGACGGGCGCGATTGCTGGTGTGGAAGAACTGGTTGTATTGATTGCTTTTTATCGCTTAGCGGGCTGGAAGAAGAATATTACACCATTACCCAAACCCGTCTTGATATTCAGGCTATTGCCGCGGCTGCCGATGCTAGCGATCTGGTCGCGGCTAACGTTTTGCAAGTGCTTGACGACCGGATTGGTCGGACCACAGCGACAATCATAAATATGTTTGATCCGGATGTGATCATTTTGGGCGGGCGGCTGGCAAATCTGGATCGGCTTTATCAGACCGTGCCACGCAAATGGCCGGGCTATCTTTTGGTAGAGCGCAGTGACACCAAATTATTAAGAGCTGATCCCGATGCGTTCACCCTCGCCAAGGGTGCCGCCTGTTTTGCCGCTGATCCGGCGGCATCACCCGCCTAACTACAGGCTGGCATCTCAACGCTTTCCAGTTTTAACAGCGTGGCGATGATGGTAAAATCACCGTAATCAATCACATATCGGCGAACGATACCATTGGGCTGAATGGCAAAATGGATTTCATATTCGGGCTCTGCAGCGGTGGCTGCTGGCTTAAAATAGGCGACCTGCACCGGCCAATATCCATCTTGTCCCAGCGCACCCATTTCATCAGACGCTGGATCGCCGCGCCAGCTGCCAATCACCGTGTTGGTCGATAACAGCGCATCATCAGGCTCAGCCCCGGTAAATACGGATGCCGCCAGAATCTTTTTGCCGCTTTTCGCACTGTCGAGAATGGCGTTTAAATGCCGCATTGGGAAATAGGTGTTTTTAGGCAATTCGACAGCAACATTATCTGCCATTGAAAAGTAGGCATTACCACCGGTTGATTTCAATTCGGCAAAGCCGGTAAAATCCTTGGCCGATTGAAAGCTGCTGCTCTCGCTGATGTCAAAGCTGTACATCTCGCCAGTGTCTGCTTCCCACGATTCAAAGCGCGATAGAACCCGATCAAGATTGCCCTCTTGGGCACCAAATTCAATGACATAATCTTCATTGGAGCGCCAGCCATCACATTCGCGGCCAAGCGTAAACGCTGACCGACCACTGACTGTCTGCACATTTGAATTCTGATCTGCGATGCCAAGCTGCATTTCATAAAAAGCCCGGTGCGGCATGATCGTTGTCGCCGCTGCGCCAGATGCAAACGCAATCGCGCCCGCGGTTGAAACCACAAACGCGCCAGCCGCACCAACAAGCGTACCAACAAGCGCACCCGAAGATCTAAAAGTTCTCATCATATGTGTCATCCTTTAGATTTAGGGGGGCGACAGACCGAAATCAATAGGTTTGCCTTTCAGTGCGCTGCTTTTTGCCGTATATGATCGGGGATGAAGCGAGGTATTTGATGAAACGACATGCTAGCCAAGCCGGCGACGATGATGCCACAGGAACTAAAGTGGCGCCGCCAATCACCACCAATGACGCCCTCACCGCCATCGTCACACAATATCAATCTGCCGAATTTCTGGCTGTAGATACCGAATTCCTGCGCGAGCGCACCTATTACCCGCAATTATGTCTTATCCAGATCAGCGACGGCATTGACGCTGTTGCGATTGACCCGCTGGCAACAGGTCTTGACCTTAATCCGCTCTGGGATCTGATGCGTAACCCCGCTATCACCAAAGTGTTCCATGCGGGCAATCAGGACATGGAGATTTTTTTACATTTGATGGGCAGCCTGCCTGAGCCCATCTACGACACCCAGATTGCCGCGATGGTTTGCGGGCTGGGTGATCAGGTCGGCTATGACAAGCTGGTCAAGGCCATGCTGAACCATGATATTGACAAGACATCACGCTTTACCGACTGGTCAAAACGCCCGTTGAGCAACCGGCAAATCCTCTATGCGCTTGATGATGTGATCTATCTGGCGAAATTATACCCCTTGATGCGCACCAAGCTGGAGCGCGAAAACCGCAGCCATTGGCTGGATGAAGAATATGCCAAATCGAATGATCCGGCGACCTATGTCACCGCGCCTGATGCTGCTTGGCAAAAGCTGAAGATCCGTAATATGCGCCCTGCTGCGCTGCTGCGGCTGATACATCTGGCCGCATGGCGCGAAACCGAGGCACAGAACCGCGATATGCCGCGCAACCGCATTATCCGCGACGAAACATTGATTGATCTCGCCGGCTCAAATCCCAAGGAGCGCAAAGATTTTGCCAATATCCGCAATTTTCCGGGCGGCAAGGATGGCAAGCTAGTCGAACCGATCGCCAAGATCTTGGCCAAGGTTGCTGCGCTGCCCGAATCGGCGCTTCCCCCTGCTGAAAAACGCGGGCCGGCAAAACGCCCCCCAGCGGCTGTGATGGAATTGCTACGGGTGCTGTTAAAACATGTCACTGACAAGCATGATATCGCACCGCGCCTGATCGCCTCGGCGGAAGAGCTGGAATTGCTGGCAGGCGATGATAATGCGCCAATTCGGGCGTTAACGGGTTGGCGCCGTGAAGTTTTTGGTGATCTGGCGTTACGGCTAAAACAGGGCGAGATTGCTCTGGCGGTTAAAAATGGCCGGATTATGCTGATTGAAAATACTGCCTAAGCTAAATCGTCAAAAACGCCGCGTGCCAGCGCAACCGATAGCGGCTTACGCTCGGCGATCGAACGCCGGTCAAGGGCGCTGGCAACCGTCTGCACGGCATGAAAAGACCGCTCCATTCGCCCGACAAGATAGGTCAGCAATGTCGGCGGTGCCAGCATTTGTCGATCGGTGAAATATTTATCCAGCAGCGCATAGAGCAGATCATCATCCGGCAGATCAATCTGCGCAATATTTACCGCCCGCATCCGCGACCGCAAATCGGGCAGTCGCCATTCCATCTGCCCAACCGGTATTTGCGAAAGCAGTAGTAACCCGCCATTGTCTGCTGCCGAGCGGTTAAACAAATGAAATAGCGCCTCTTCATCCCACACATCAGTGGCAGTGATGTTATCAAGCACATAAAATGCCGGTTCAGGCGGTATCTGGCCTGCCGTCACACCGGTAAAATGATGACTGTTTTCAAGCATTGCTTGCCAGATTGCCGCAAGATGCGATTTTCCCGCACCCGATGGGCCAATCAGGTTTAAGGCACGGCAACTTCCTGGCCATTCGGGCCATTGATCAAGTGAGGCAAGCGCCAAGGCGTTGCAATCACTGACAATAAAATCAGCCCGTCCCGCCAGCTGGCGAAACGGCAATTCAAGGGGCAATTGTTTCATTTCACCTGTCCATTACCCTAGCTGGTTTTTGGCTTGGCATTGATCAGCAAGCGGCCATTGTCATCGACAAGCTGTAATCGGTGCGCTGATAGCCCATTTTCCAACGCAACACGTGACCCGGCAAGACGCAGCAGAACCTGCCCACCAGAAACATCCATCGACAAGATCTGATAGCTTTGAATAACTGCCACCTCACTCAGTGCAACAAGGCGGCTGGCCCATTCCTTTACCGATGTTACCGGCACAAAGACATTCAGATTGCCAATGCTTGTCCCGCCGATCAGGTTTGCTGAATGCCAGCTTGCATCCAGCTTTGCGATAATCTTCTGGCGCATTTTATCAAGATTGCCCGGCGCAATATCGGTTAGCAGCATCTGATCGCCTAACAGAATATCGGTCAACAGCTGGCCATTTTTGTCAAAAAGCTGTGCGGTAATTGTGATCACCGGTTTTGACCCCTCATAATCAAGCGACGCTGTAACCAGCATGACCTGCTCGGCGTTGACCTCGCTGGCGGCGGCGGCCAGTTTCGCCGGATTGGCGTCGTTCAAATCCTCACCGCGAAACCGCCGTTCATTGATCAAATTCCGGTCAAGCTGGCGCAGTGATAGCAATCCGCGATAAGAAACCACCTGATCCCACCAGCCGGATAGCCACTGATTATCCTTATGCCATGCGCGCGCGCCATCCGGGCCTTTCCAGACCGGGATTACCAAAACAGGTGGACTGTATAATTCTGACCATTGCAGATTGGCAGCAATCATAGCTTGCCGTAGCCGGGTCGCGTCAAAACAGAAATCCAAGGTCGCAATATAGCGCTGCTCCAGATTATTCTCTTCAACGATATGGGTGAAATCGGAAAAATTATCGAGATCATGCGTTGCCAGAAATTGTGCCTTCCCCGCAGCCGTCGGTAACACCCGATCAAGAACTGTTGAAAAGGCGCGCTCGGCGGCATCCCGCACCCCAACATCACGCGCAATCGACGCCGTTTCCGCGCGTTGGTCAACCGTTACGCCAGCAACGCCGTAAACTGGTTCGCTGCAGCGATTATTTGCCGCCAGAACCGGATGACTGATGCATAAAGCGACCAAGATAAACGCCAGCGGTCTGGACTGGCGGCGAATTTCTGTGATTATGTGAAAGATAAATGCTGCGCGCATGTCGTCCAATGCCTATTATGCGGTTTGATTCGATGGTCGATTATGTACCGATCCAAGCTTATTACATATTGTTATATCAATCCTAGTCACCGAGGCCAGCATGTCTAGCGGACAAAAACAACCTAAATCCCTCAAATACAGTGACGCTGGTGTCGATATTGACGAAGGCGATGCGTTGATCGGTGATATTGCGCCGCACGCCAAACGCACAAAACGCGCCGGTGCCAGTACTGACCTTGGTGGATTTGGCGGCTTGTTTGACACGAAAGCAGCCGGTCTCAAAGATCCAATTCTTGTCGCCGCAACCGATGGTGTCGGCACCAAGCTTGAATTGGCTAAAACCACCGGGCTGCACCGCGGCGTCGG
>Ga0255762_10003672_pt1 | contig 12041 bp, 17 predicted proteins | sample 101ome_16_FD_179962 | JGI IMG/M metagenome (GOLD analysis project Ga0255762, IMG submission 179962) | Coastal salt marsh microbial communities from the Groves Creek Marsh, Skidaway Island, Georgia - 101401AT metaG (version 2) | ecosystem: Environmental > Aquatic > Marine > Intertidal zone >...
CATCGATGGCGAAGCTGTGCCCTATGTGCTCGCGCGAATCCCATCTCAAGGTGAAACTCGTGGTAATCTCGCTGCCGGTGGTACAGGCGTACCCCGCAAGATAAATGACAGCGAGCGACGCATCGTCAACGCAGTCGCTCCATGGCTTCGCGAGAATGGTATTTTATTTGCCGGCCTCGATGTGATCGGTGACTACCTTACTGAGATCAATATCACGAGCCCCACCTGCATTCGTGAACTCGATAAAGCCTTTGATCTTGATATTGCAGGACAACTTTTAGACAACATAGAGCAGAAACTCGCAGTATGAGCATTCTCTCCCGAAAATCATGGCGCGCCTTGTTGGCAGCGACCATCATCAGTGCCTTTGTAAGCGGTTGTTCTCAACCGTTACCTGCACAACATTTCCGTATTCTTGCCTTTGGCACCTTCATGGACCTACAGATCGTTGGTGCCGAAAAACAAGTTGCTAAACAAGCTCAAGAAGCCTTACAAAATGACTTCAATGTCATGCATTACGCTTGGCATGCATGGGAGCCAGGTCCTGTTGTTCGCATGAACGGCTTGTTTGCCGAAGGCGTTGAATTCTCAGCCCCTCCCTCTGTCCTGCCTTTATTACAAGCAAGCCAGACGTTGGCTTCTCAAAGTGATTACCTCTTTGATCCTGCGATTGGTAAGTTGATTGATCTTTGGGGCTTTCATCAATCTTTCCCAGAGGCTCACGAACCCCCGTCGGATGCAGATATTCAAGCCTTGGTTGATATGAAACCAAGCGTGAAAGATATCTCAGTCAACGGATTTCGTTTGCAATCCAGCAACCCTGCAGTTCAACTGGACTTTGGCGCAATCGGCCGTGGCTATGGTATCGACCAAGCTATCCGCCGTTTACAAGAGATGGGTATTCATAATGCTGTGATTCGCGCTGGTAGCGATCTACGTGCGATTGGCTCACGTGACGGCACACCATGGCGCATCCCAGTACGTGATCCTGATGGTGGTGGTGTGTTTGCATTAATCCCAGTTATCGATAATGAGGCAGTCTTTACCTCAGGTAACTACCAGCGCAACTTCACCTGGGATGGAAAATTCTTCCATCACATTCTCGATCCACGCACCGGCAAACCCGCTGTTGGCACTCGTTCAGTGACGGTCATTCATCCAGATGCCACCACCGCTGACGCTGCTGCAACGGCGCTATTTATCGCAGGACCAAAAGACTGGCATCGTGTCGCACAACAAATGGGTATTAAGTATGTGATGCTGATTGACGAAAACAATCGTGTCCACATGAACCCTAAGATGCGAGATCGCGTCAAACTGCAACGCCAACCTGCTGAGATATTAGTTAGCAAGCCACTCTAACCATGACAGCCATCTTGCGATCATTCATTCACCAGCATGAGCATCTCAGCCTGGCATTGATCGCGGCAGTCACAGCGCACTTGTTGGTTGTTGCCACGGTTTCGTTTGATGTTGCAGACACGACGACACAGCAGGCGCAACGTACTCTCGATATCACTTTGATTCGTGATCGTAATCTCGAAAAAGATGAGGACGCCAAGCTGCTCGCTCAAGCTAATAATAAAGGTAGTAGCGATACACAAGGCGACGATCAACTTCAAGAGATCGAACCGAGCGCGGCATCATCCTCGCCGCAACAACGCGAAGAACAAACCGAACAACAGGCTGCCGATAACACCGCCGTGCTGCAACAACAGGAATCGACTGATAGATTACGTATTGCGAGCAATCTCGCGCAGTTTGAATCGATTCCGAGTACACCGCTGCCACAGATGATTTCAATGGCGCAGCAGCAGATTGCGCAACTCACCGAGCAGATCGGACAAAAAGACCGTAGCCTATCCCAACATCAGCGCCGCAAAGTCATCAGTGCGAGCACCAAAGAACACCGCTTTGCTCAGTACCTCAGCGGTTGGCGTAAAAAAATCGAACGTGTCGGTAACCTCAACTATCCTGATCAGGCTCGACGAGACAAACTCTATGGCACAGTTCTGTTGCACGTTGCGGTTCGAGCTAATGGCTCACTAGAGATGGTGAAAGTACTGCGCTCATCGGGCAAAAAGATCCTTGATGATGCTGCCGTTCGTAGCGTCAAACTGGCCGCCCCCTACGCCGCTTTTCCCGCAGACATTCGCGCTGATATCGACATTCTAGACATCACCCGTACCTTCCAATTCCGTCGCGGTAGTCAACGCGTTCAATAACTTAGAACATCTGACTGGAGCATCGCTGCGATCTTGGCGATACTGTCTTTATGGAAAAGTTGAATCTCACCAATCATCTATTGATCGCCATGCCCAGCATGGAAGACCCCAACTTCGCTAAAACTGTGACACTGATCTGTGAACACAATGATGAAGGCGCGATGGGGATTGTGATTAATCGCAAAACCGATATTGCACTGAATGAAGTGTATGAGCAGATGGAGATTGAAAGCTCAGCTGAAGCTAATAAAGATCAGATGGTGCATATCGGCGGGCCGGTACAAGAGCAACGTGGTTTTATTCTGCACGATGGTCGCCACACCTATGATTCCACAATGAAGATAACCGACGACCTTTTCATCACCACCTCACGCGACATCCTTGAAGACATGGCACAAGGTAAAGGTCCGACACATAGCTTGATCGCGCTCGGCTATGCTGGTTGGAGTCCCGGCCAACTCGAGGATGAGGTCTTAAATAACGCCTGGCTAACCAGTCCTGCGAATAACGACATCTTGTTTGAAATGCCAAACGATCGTCGATGGGAAGCTGCAGCTAAAATGGTCGGCGTCAACATTCACCAAATCAGCGGACAAGCCGGTCACGCATGAGCACCTTGCTTGGCTTCGACTACGGCAGCCACAAGATTGGTATCGCTGTTGGTCAAACACTGACCCAAAGCGCGAACCCACTTACCACCTTAAGTCGTGTGAAAAACAAACCCGATTGGGACGGTATCGAAAAGCTTATTAAAGAATGGCAACCGGATGCGTTGATTGTCGGTCACCCCTTTGAAATGACCGACAAGGAAGCCAATAACGCTGAGCCTGCCAAAAAGTTTGCGCGTCAACTCAATGGGCGATTTCATCTACCGGTTCATCTTATGGATGAGCGCCTGACCACGCGCGAAGCGTGGGTCGACTTAGGTATTGAAGCACACAAAGAAGCCACCAAGGTTGACGCCTATGCCGCCAAGCTTATTTTAGAAACCTGGCTGCGCACCTACCCTGAATAATCCTCGCAGCGCATCATGTGCTTGCTATGATGAGCTCATAATCACTTCGGACACCTATAATGACTGAACAACGCATATTCATGAATGAAGATGCCATCCTGAATATCATTGATGGCATGGCGCGAATGCTGAAAGAGCGACTTGCAAAAAATGGTATTGAAGACCCCGCCATGATCGGCATTCATACCGGCGGCGCCTGGGTTGCAGAGCAACTTCATCAGCGTTTAGGCCTATCTCAGCCTTTGGGTTTGCTCGATATCAATTTTTACCGCGATGACTTTACTAAGAGTGGCGTTAACCCCTTAGTTAAACCTTCAACCATTGATTTCGACATCGAGAACCAACATGTCATCTTGGTTGATGATGTCTTACAAACCGGCCGCACCATTCGTGCCGCCATGAACGAGATCTTTGACTTTGGTCGCCCTAAATCAATTCTCTTAGCCACACTGATCGAGCGCAATGGTCGCCAACTTCCGATTGAACCGAGCATTGTTGGCCTTCAGCCACCTCTCGAAAAAGATGAACATATCCGCTTGGAAGGTCCATCGCCTTTAACTCTTACCGTAAATAAAAGTAAAAAACGCCGCACAGAAAAGCCCACGAACTAAAAAGACCCTGCTACAATCGCGCACCAATGGCCAGTCAGACGCAGAATATTCAGCTCAATGACGACGGAAGCCTCCGTCACTTTCTGACTATTGAAGGTCTTAACAAAAACATCCTCACCCAGATTCTTGATACTGCCGAGTCATTCGCAGTACTCCCCGGTCGTCCGATTAAGAAAGTGCCCGCACTACGCGGTCGCATCATCACGAATCTGTTTTTTGAGAACAGCACACGTACGCGAACAACCTTTGAACTGGCGGCGAAGCGACTTTCTGCTGACGTACTGAACTTCAACATCAGCACCTCGGCCACCTCAAAAGGTGAGACGCTTCTCGATACCTTGCGTAATCTCGAAGCCATGCATAGCGAAATGTTTGTGGTGCGTCACAATGCCTCAGGTGCCGCTCACTTCATTGCTGAACACGCAGCGCCAGGCATCTCGGTGATTAACGCTGGTGATGGACGTCATGCACATCCAACCCAAGCGATGCTGGATATGTTCACTATCCGCAAACACAAGGGTGACTTCACCCCGCTGCGCGTTGCGATTGTTGGCGACATTTTGCACTCGCGTGTTGCACGTTCACAGATTCTTGCTCTGAATACGCTTGGTGTTACCGAGGTCCGTGTTGTGGGTCCTCGCACACTAATCCCAACCGACGCACGCGCACTGGGTGTACATGTCTATCACGATCTAGAAGAAGGTCTACGTGATGTTGATGTGGTGATCATGTTGCGCCTGCAAAAAGAACGTATGGATGGCGCTTTACTGCCAAGCGAAGAAGAATACTTCCAACTCTATGGCCTCACTAATGATCGACTCGCTTGTGCCAAACCAGATGCCATCGTGATGCATCCAGGCCCAATCAATCGCGGTGTCGAAATCGATTCCGAAGTTGCTGACGGCCCTCGCTCGGTAATCCTTGAGCAAGTGAGCTATGGCATTGGTGTACGTATGGCGATCATGTCGATGTGCATGCAAAAACACCCAAGCGCCGGAGATGAGTCATGAATATCAGCATCATCGGCGGACGTGTTATAGACCCTGCATCAAATACTGATGCCACACTTAACCTGCATATCAAAGACGAAACGCTGATCGCGATGGGTGATGCGCCAAACGGCTTCTCGGCTGATCAAACCATTGATGCCGCCGGTAAGATTGTCTGCCCAGGGCTTGTGGACATGGCAGCCCATTTGCGCGAGCCGGGTCATACCGCCAAAGGCACACTCGCGAGCGAAACATTAGCTGCAGCAAAAGGTGGCATCACAACCCTGATCTGCACACCGGATACTGAACCTTGTATTGATAGCCCGGCTGACATCGAATTTATTCATCGCATGGCACGTAAACTCTGCCAAGCACGTGTACTCACAGCTGCTGCGATGACCCAAGGTCTCGAAGGCAAACAGCTGGCAAGCATGGCAACACTGCGTAACTCAGGTTGCGTTGCAGTCAGTAACGCTCGCCGCCCACTGGCTAACACTTTGGTTGAACGTCGCGCGCTTGAATACGCGTCGACCTTCGGCATGACTGTCTTCTTACATCCTGAAGACCGTCACCTAAAAGCCGGTGGTTGTGCACACGAAGGCGCTGTCGCAACTCGTTTAGGCCTACCTGGCATTCCGAGTGCTGCGGAAACCGTGGCCGTTGCTCGCGATCTCGCTTTGGCTGAACACACCGGCGCTCGGATCCACTTCTGCACCCTGTCAGCAGGCACCTCTGCTCGCATGATCAGCGAAGCGAAGAAAGCCAAACTTGCCGTGAGTGCCGATGTGGCCGCTCATCAGCTGCACCTTACCGAACAAGACATTGACGGCTTTGACGCACAGTGCCATCTCGAGCCACCGCTGCGTACCTTGCAAGACCGCGACTTCTTACGACGCGCCGTTGCCGATGGCACCATTGCGGCTATCTGCTCAGATCACCAACCGCATGAGCCCGATGCGAAAGAAGCGCCTTTCCCAGAGTCGCAGCCAGGACTCTCTGGGCTCGAAACGCTCTTGGCGCTAACGCTACGCTTGGTAGATGAGGGTGTTATGCCACTCAGCGACGCCTTAGCGCGTATCACCTGCGGACCAGCAGATTTGTTAAACCTACCTTATGGACGACTCGCAGAAGGACTTCCAGCAGACATCTGCATCTTTGACCCAGAAGCTCACTGGACATTGGCCTCAGAAAGCATGCTCAGCGCAGGTAAAAACTCACCTTTCCTAGGCTGGGAATTCAAAGGCAAAGTGACCCACACCGTATTCAACGGTCACCTGGTCTATCAAGCGGACTAAACCTCGGTCTTTTGCGCCAGATCAAAAAGCGCGCTCGTAAGTTTCTCTATAGTCATTCTCACAGTTCGGATTCTCTCCTCCGATGTGAAAAAATCCATATCTCGAACGAACTGACTGACCGCCATCTCCCCCTTTGGCGGTTTTTTTTGCTCGTGATTTAGCAGACCGCGCTGCTATGATTCAAACCATGAGCACTCAGCATGTTGTTATCTTTGGCGCCAGTCCAAAACCCACGCGTTATGCCAATCAGGCACAACGTTTACTCACCCAACATGGGCATCGCGTCACGCCAGTTCACCCCAAGTTTCCAGAGATCGATGGCCTTCAGGTCACCCATCAACTGGGTGATATCACAGAATCTGTCGACACTCTGACCCTGTACGTGGGTTCGGATCGATTGGTAGAACATATCGACTCGATTGTCTCGCTAAAGCCAGGTCGTGTGATCTTCAATCCCGGAACTGAATCAGAGCCACTACAAAGCGCTTTGGATGCAGCGAATATCGAATGGTTTGAAGCCTGCACTTTAGTGATGCTGAAAACTGATCAGTTTTAATGGGGCGATATCGACCACCCAGCGAACCTAAATCACCCTACATCACCAAAGACGGGTACGAGACATTACGCGCTGAAGAAAAAGCCTTATGGGCAAAACGACGCGAAGTGGTGAAGATCCTATCCGCTGCTGCGGCAGAAGGTGATCGCTCAGAGAATGCTGAATACATCTATCGTAAAAAACAGTTACGCGAGATGGATCGTCGAATTCGTTATCTACAAACTCGCTTACCCAATCTAAAAGTCGTCGATCAAAAACCAAGCAACTGCGATCAAGTCTTCTTTGGTGCATATGTCACTCTGCTGAGCATGCAGGATGTCGAGATAACCTATCGTATCGTCGGCCCGGATGAGTTCAGTCCAGAGAAAAACTGGATCAGCATGGACTCACCCATGGCAAAAGCATTAATGAAGCGTGAGACAGACGAGGTCATCAAAGTACGCTTACCCGAAGGTGAAGCCGAGTTTGAAATTCTCGAAGTCCGCTATGACTAGCGGATATAACCCAAAACCGCAGCCAACAGATAAGTAACACTACTAAGCACCAAGCCTGCACTCCAGACCTGTAGCCACAACACCCGACCATGGCGGCCCAGAAACCACAAAATCACACCAATGATGAGCCCGAGAAAGACCGTAAAGTTGAGCATAAAGTGCAAACTTTCGGCTTCTGAATACACCGTCATGGGTTGTTCGGTAGTCGTGTTGTAACGCATGGCATCGATTCCAATATCTAGGTGAGGTGACTATGACGTGCCAAATATCCCTGCGCAATGCCTCTTGATTAAACGACCAAGACACCCCAAATTACTATCATCAAATTTTTAGGAGATTCCTCGTGCGTATCTTGTTGTTCTTACTCACTAATGCAGCCATTTTGGTGGTTATTAGCATTACATTCAGCCTGTTGGGCTTTGACGGCTTACTTGCACAGAACGGTGTCGATCTAAACCTGAATGCCCTTTTGGTGTATTCGGCGATCATCGGTTTCAGCGGCTCGATCATTTCGCTATTCATGTCGAAAGGTATGGCCAAACGTGGCATGGGCGTACACCTGATAGAGCAACCATCGACAGCTGATGAGCGTTGGCTTGTTGATACCGTGGCAAAGCAAGCTAAGGACGCCGGCATCGGAATGCCAGAGGTCGGCATCTTCGAAGGCCCCGCGAATGCTTTTGCGACTGGCTGGAATCGTAACGATGCGCTTGTTGCTGTTTCGACAGGCTTGCTACAACAAATGAATAAAGATGAAGTCGAGGCGGTACTGGCACACGAAGTCAGTCACGTGGCCAATGGCGATATGGTCACGCTCGCCTTGGTACAAGGTGTGGTGAACACCTTTGTTGTATTACTCTCTCGTGTGATTGGTCACTTCGTCGATCGTGTGATTTTGAAAAACGAGCGTGGTCATGGCATCGGCTTTTTTATCACTTCACTGATTGCTCAAGTCGTATTGAGCTTCTTAGCATCCGCTATCGTTATGTGGTTCTCACGTCGTCGTGAATACCGTGCTGATGAAGGCGGCGCCAATCTCGCCGGTAAAGACAAAATGATCTCTGCATTGAAGCGTTTACAGCAAGCACATACTGAAGCCTTGCCGGATGAAATGGCTGCCTTTGGCATCAGTAGCGGTGGATTACAAAAACTGTTCTCAAGTCATCCACGACTTGAAGATCGTATCGCTGCGCTTGAGCAGATGCGCTAACGCTTAAGAGTGTTTGTGGTTGTCATTCTCATGGCAACCACAGCCCTCACGTGGCGGTACAGGATCAACACCGCCTTCCGCCCAAGGGTGACAGCGCCCGATTCGCTTTAAACCCATCCAGAGACCTTTGATCGGCCCCCACGTTTCAAGCGCCTGCATCATATATGACGAGCAGGTAGGATAGTAGCGACAGCTACTGCCGAGCACCGGGCTAATAAATAATTGATAGAAACGCACTAGCGCCATCAGTATCCTTTTCATTTGCGTATTAGATCATTCTCGCCAAACTTATGTCAGGTAGCTTATTTCTCTCACCCAGGTCCAACAGCGATAGCTGCGATATCCTGCAGATGTATGAAGTTCTCGAATCGCTCAACATAGTGGCAGAACCGATTAACCAAAATTCTTTGCTACATAGTTATCGCGCTGGTGACGGATTTGCGCAACACGTGATTTATGCTGGTTGCTCGCCTTACCTTAAATTCGAACCCGAGAATGAAACCGATACCGCTTTCTGCCATGTCGCTTTGCATGCAAGCTCAACCATCCCATTGATATTAACCGGCAAAAATACAACCAAACCTCGATGCCCTCATTGTCGCGCACGTGTTGATGCGTGGTCATTGATGCTGGATGAAAAAAGCCATCAGTGTGAAAAGTGCGGCGAGACCTTTTCTCCTGCTGAATATGATTGGCGCCAACAAGCTGCGATTGGCCGCTGTTTTATCGAGCTAAGAAATGTCTTTCCTAGTGAAGCAACACCCAGTGATAAATTGATGGCCATGCTTAATGAAAAAACCGGTTATGAATGGCGTTATGCCTGGGCAGGTGCAACAAATACTTAATCGTAAAGACTATCCGGCACAATCACGTCGATACTGATCGGCAAGTGATCACTCAAGGGGTAGTCCACCACCTCTGCATTTTCGACCTGCAAGTTATTCGACACCAAGATGTGGTCGATCCGTCGGATCGGCGCCCAACTGGGAAAGGTCGGCTGACTACAGGCGGGTGAGCTCAAAGCATTACTCTCGATAAAGCCACGTACCTCACGCGAATCACATCCCGCGTTGAGATCACCCATCACAATTAAGTGAGCTGAATCTTGCGTGAGCTCACTGATGAAATCGAGCTGACGCTGTCGCTGACGACGTGACAAAGCTAAATGCATACTACAAATACGTAAGGCATTAGGTCCGACTCCAAACTCCATTAGCATGGCACCACGACCATTACCTGGTGGCAGTTGATGATTGCTAACCTGTGTAGGTTGAATGCGACTTATCAGACCATTACTGTTTTGTGCCAACATCCCGATATCGCGATTCACCTGTCGATACCAATAGGGATGTCCAGACTGACGCGCAAGAAACTCTGTCATATCAAGAAATCCCGTACGTAGGCTTCCCGAATCAACTTCTTGTAATCCAATCACATCGTATTCAGTCAGTATCTTAGCGATTGCTTGAAGATTCACCACACGACCACGATGCGGCAAGACATGCTTCCAACCACGCGTAACATAGTGTCGATAACGATTGGTTTCGATACCTGCTTGAATGTTATAGCTAAGCAGACGCAGCTTCTGACCGGGTATTAAAGAAGCTACGTCTGAAGTCATTTATTGCGTTTTACGGGCGTCGCGTACTTTATCAGTCAGCATGTCGGTCATTTGTAACATGCTTTCAAAGGTATGACCTCGACCGCTTTTGTAACGACCATCAATCACCAGTGAAGGCACGCCGGTGATGCCATAACGACGCATCAAACTCGCCGCGCGATTACTCTTTGAGGCAACTGCGAAGGATTTCATCGCCGCGTTAAACGCCGCCATGTCTACGCCTTGACCTTGAAGAAAAGCATCAAGCTCTTCGCGCGTCTTCATGCCATTACGGTTCTCATGAATCTCGTGAAAAAACGCATCATGGATACGGTCTAACTCACCCATTGATTCGAGCGCATAGAATGCTTGGCCATGCATATTGGTATGGCGACCAAACATGGCTGGCACTTTGATAAATTCGACATCAGCCGCTTTAGACTTTTTCCACTTAGCGACGTGTGGCTCAAAGTTATAACAATGTGGGCAACTGAACATAAAGAACTCAAGCACCTCGATCTTATCGCCTACCTTGCCTTGAGGTGGCTGAGGTGAAAGTGACTCGTAGTGTTTGCCTTCTTCAAAAGTCATTGCTGATAGCGCCGTTGAAACGATCAACATGGCAGCTAATCCGATTAATTTAAATGCTCTCACGCTTTGCTCCTTAAACTTTTTTGTACTTTTTAGAGACAGCATCGGCTGCCAAGTTCCATGTAACGAGTTTAACCATCTAGAGGCTGAATAACACCTGAATGACAGGCAAAAAAAAGCCCCGTCAGTGACGGGGCTTTTTCAATTCTTCCGATTAACGCAAGCCTTGAATGTACTGCGCTACCGCATTCATCTCCGCTTCGCTCATCTTGCCAGCTACAACGCGCATCATTGAACCAGCATCGTTAGCACGCTCGCCTTTCGCGAATGACTTCAATTGCGCCACTGTGTAATCCGCATGCTGACCTGACAACCTAGGGAAGCGCGCTTGTGGATTACCAGCACCAGTAGGGCCGTGACATGCTGCACATGCTGCTACACCAGAACCTTCATTACCGGCGCGGTAGATCGCTTGACCTAGCTCAACTTGATCTTCAGCTGCCTTACCTGACTTACCAGCTTGGCTTGCGTAGAACGCTGCCAAATCCATCATGTCTTGCTCGCTCAATGCGGCAACCATTGCCATCATGGTAGCGTTAGCGCGCTTACCGCTTTTGAATTCCATCAACTGCTTGTACAGATAACCTTCACCTTGGCCGGCGATTTTAGGGAAAGTCGGTGCGGCACTGTTACCGTCCATACCGTGACAACCTGCACAAGTCGCAGATTTTTCCTTACCGCTTGCTGCATCACCTGCTGCAAACGCAGAACCCGCAAATGCGAAAGAAACCAAAGAAGCAATCAATAGGATGTTTTTCATATCTAATACCCAGGAACAACTAATGTTTTCGGAGTGAAATCAGGACGTGATTATAAGGAAACTCTGATTCTCTTGCGAAAAATTTTTCCGAATTGAACTGATTTAGTTCAAGGAAAGCAAAAAAAACGCCCCAAAGGGGCGCTTTTTATCAACTAAGTCTTTGAATTACTTCAAAGTGGCAACGTGAGCTGCAATGTTGTGCATATCTGCATCAGATAGGCCAGCGGTCATTGCTTGCATGGTTGCATTCTGACGTGCACCTGACTTATAGCCACTCAACTTACCGTAGATATCAGCAGCGCTTTGACCTGCTAATTTTGGGTACCCCAATGCTGCATTACCAGCACCTGTTGCGCCGTGGCAACCTGAACATACCGCGAACTTAGCTTTACCTGCTGCTGCATCACCTGCAACCGCTGAGCCAAAACCAGCAACCATTGCTAATGCAACAACTGACATAACGATTTTTTTCATTTTTTAGTTCTCCTAAGAGCTTGTCTAGCAAGCATTTTGCCTAAAAAAAGGCGAATTCTTTTTTTGTGTTCTGATTTATATCAGAGCACACAATCAGTCGCAACGACTTAACGCTGCGTCGTCAGCACCCAACGATAGACTGTTGGCTGGCCATTGAATCG
>Ga0255762_10003673_pt1 | contig 12039 bp, 18 predicted proteins | sample 101ome_16_FD_179962 | JGI IMG/M metagenome (GOLD analysis project Ga0255762, IMG submission 179962) | Coastal salt marsh microbial communities from the Groves Creek Marsh, Skidaway Island, Georgia - 101401AT metaG (version 2) | ecosystem: Environmental > Aquatic > Marine > Intertidal zone >...
TCGCAGAAACTTGGACAGCCGCGCTATTCGTGTAGGCACCGTGGAAGCTGTGAATGCCTGGTGCTGGTTGGTTAGCATAGATGTATTGTTGGTCGTTACGATCACTCTTGAATCTGGTTGGATCTTGTGAGACAGCCAAAGCAGATGTGAAACGCTTAGCGCCATTGAAGCCGAGGCCATCCGAACGAAGACCAGTTTCCGCACGATTAGTGGTTCGCATAGTCTTTTGATGGCTCGCCCGTGGGGTCACACCAGACATACCCTGAGCACGACCACCCATATTTGGGAGTCTCGAGGGCAAGTAAGCGGTCTTTTCTGGCATATTGTGGGTCAATTGACCAACAGCCGCGCGACGACCACCGGTAATGTCCAAAGCTGGACCTGATCGGCCTGGAAGTGTTGTAAGTCTGTATTCACCAACGTTAATTGGGTTAACTCTGAACATTTGCTGATAACCACCTACGGCTGGAACTTCGGCACCAACACCCAAACCTGGACCAACCAATTGCTTTTCAATTGGGGAAAGGTTGTTCATGATGCCTCGGTCATACATACGATCACGCATGGTCAGCAATTCTTGACCACCTGTACGCGATTGCACACCAATGTCGGCAAAGCTAGTAACTTCTCTCTTTTGTGGAACTTCGACACGTGATTCAAAATTATGCTCTTCGACTTCTGGTTCTGAAGTTGGGAAGATTGTGTCATTTTGTGGCACGGACTCCTGCTGAGTGACCTTGACTGGTGGCGCGGTCTTCTCACTGAGTGCCCGACCAGCAAAGATCAATCCTGCGACAGCTGCAAGCGAAATGGGATCAGCCATTCTTATTTGTTATTAACATTTTTATTAGCGTATCTTTGTTCAAAGAGACCATTCTGGAGTTCGGCTCGTGTGCTCGATGGATCATACGTCATGGATCGCAATGGCAACTTGCACTCCATGTTTGTCAATGGGAACAAATTACGCTCGTAGGTTGGAACAACAACTTTGTTGAATCGGGATGTAGTTTGAGGTCTGAGTTGATCACTTGTGTCAATAAGGTTCGCTGGAGCGCCCTTACCCGCCATGTATGGCGCCGTTCCATACAACATAGTATTTGGGCGGCAACCACCACAGTTCAATGAACTGGGCTGAGGGTAAACGAAAACTTCGTCAGTCGCTTTCACGGGGGCAATCGCACCAGCGTTTTGGACAATTGATAAACCAGGCTGAAGTTGGTACGCCATTTATTATTACATAAGAAATATTTATCGTCTATCGCCGCTAATGTCAAGACCACCGAATGGTCCAAGTTGAGCACCGCGGGCATTTGGGCTACACAATCTAGGGTCAGTCTTGCAAATAGCACCGTTCTTGGAACCGTAGCACCATTCCGCAAAAGCAGTTTGATCGCCTGGTATTTTGGAAACGGGGGCAGTAACAAATTGCCTCGCCGCAGCATTGCGTTGGTACATTGGCAATGGGGAACGGGAACGACCCGCATCATATGGAATACGATCATCGAGGTAACGCTTCACTTGTGGTCGCACAGTTGGGTAATAGCACGCTTCCAAACGGTTTGGTGCATCTGTGTAATCGGTGATGAGCACGTTACCCATTGGGTTGTCAGCGGATGGCATCTGGCAACCAATCTTGTTATTCGCAGTCACGCGATAAGTTTCGCGCACCATATTTGACTTGTGCATAACATAAAGAACACCCAAAACAGTACCAGCTAAAATGAAAATCCGTGGATCGCGTCTGATAATGTAAATGATCGACGCCGCATAAATGATAAATCTCGACGCCGCGTTAATGCGTTGTTCTGGAGTTTGGTTCTTATTTGGCCAGAACTCCATAATAGATTTTTGCTTGATGAGCTGCTTTGGATCGTCGAACCAAGCCTTCATTTAGTATATTCTGAGGTTTATTTTTTTGGAAGACTGCCAAGCATACTTCCCATCATTTTCATAAGAGCGTCTTGGTCGAGATCACCACCATCTGTTTCCATCTTTTCGGCGCAGTCCTTCGCGATACCCTCGATGAGATTAAGTGTGTCTGCTGGGATAGATGTAATAGTTGTACCAAGCATGTAAAGCGTTTGAAGGTATTGCCAGGTCGCAGCCTTTGTATTTGGAGACATACGATTCCAGTAACTCTTAATGTTGAGATCCTTCAAAAAGTCAATCTTTTCAATCTCGTTGAGGAGGAAAGTTTCATCCTTCGCAGAGATCTTGTCGGCGTAGGGTGTCACACCCTTCATAAAAGCATCTACAACCAAGCGCGGGTTGGTGCTTCTCAATACATCGAAAGAAGTCATCATCTTCTTGATATCCTTTTCTTCTGGAAAAGTCTTGTGCAGTTCCACAAGAAATTGACCAAGCATGTCGTTGAAAGCGTTCACGGAAGTCATTTTCTTATATTATGAAGTAAATCTTTAAGTTTAGAATGGGTCTGTAGAAATAGCCTCTTTCTGACCAAGGCCATTAGAGACAATGAAATAAACGAGGATTGCGTTAAGCATAGCTGGTTTTGTATACTTATTTAGTTCTAATTTACCTTCATTATTGAGGTGTGCCTTGAGGTGAATGTACCCGGCGGTTATAGCCGCAGCTATGAGTGCGGCACTTATGGGGTCTCGGAGATATTCGGACAGATCTTCCATTTAATTATACGCAACTTTTTTTGTACGCCGTTCTGGTGCGTCACCAAAGAAGACACCGTCATCCTCTTCTGGTGGATGGTATTGACCTTGTGGTTGAGCCATTGGTCGGGCAATATCTTGATGATCCGCGAGTGGTTCTGGTGCTGGTGGCGCCTGAACACCTGGGACCGTCTTGAATTCGTTTTCGAGACCAGTTGGTTGAAGAGGTTGTTCACCACCATCAAATGGTTCGGCTTCACCCTCACCTTCACCGGCCATTGGCTCCATCTCCTGTTGTTCTTCTGGGAATGGATCCGCTTCACCTTCTTGACCATCAAAGACATCTGGATCTTCGGAATCCTGAACTTCACCGTCGAGGTCGATGTCTCTAGTCTCTTGGGACATATAGGTTTGAAGAATTTGTTGGACTGGAATCAATTCCTTCACACTTGTCTCAATGCAGGTACAGAAACGTTGTGTCAAGGCTTCGTCACGCGCGTATTCACTTTGTTCTTCGTGGAAAATGTATGGATCTTTGTAAAGATCCTTCGCGGCGTTGTTGTAACAAGTTTGAATGAAAACCTCATTCGTTGGGAGTTTGAGACTAATCTTCTTGTTGTCAGACTTGAGACGCACCGCCGAAAGAATCTTAGTGCACGCAACAAAAACAGCCGCCAAAAGGTCGTTAAACCAAGCACACCGGTTCGCGATGTTGTCGGTGTGCTGCTTGGACATAGCGTTAGACCAGTTTGGAACTTCCTTCAAAAGTTTTTGAAACATAATGAGCGTCTTTCTACCCTTCGAAAGCTTTGTAGCTTCATTGTACATATCTTGAAAAACTTCAATCATAGCTGGACACATAATAAGGCAAAGTTGACCCAAATATTCCTTCTTAGCCTCAACCAATACGTTTAAGTTATCCATTTATGATTAAGAGGTTTTTTAATTAAACCCTTTACTACGCACTTCTCCTGTATTTACTCGCCATCTTCTTCAAGTTCATCAAATTGGGGAATTCACCTTCATCTACAATTTCCTCTCTGGACTTATTCTCCTTTTTTGGTTTATCCTTGATCCAGTTTACATATACTTCATACTCTCCAATTACACTTACGTTGAATCCCCCAAGTCTAAATTGCCTGGCTATATACTGCGCTGCAGCAGCTCTGTCAAATACAGGATAACCAACCAAAAATGAAGGGACTACCAAGAATATCTGCTTGGCGCCCATTTCTACAGATTGTTTGATTTTTCGAGAAAACTGTTCGTATATCTTTTTGTAGATATCCTTCTTGATTTGTTTTCTCTTCTCATCAATCTTAGTTACATCATTGATGCTGAGCATTACAATTACTGTAATTTATTTTTAGCCGATTCCAACTCACTCACAGTTGGGACAGCCTTTTCCTTGACAAGGTTGTACTCGATAAATTCTTTACCGGAAGCGCCTTGGGTGAATGGTTTAATATCTTCTGGAGTTTGAACATCAAGAGGTTGAGAACGCAAAGAGATCAAACGAATTTCATCTCCCTGAACTTCGAAAGAAGCTGCGACGGAGAAACCAAACGCGAAACCGTTATTCTTGACAGTCATAAACATACACTCATAGATGGTTTTGTCACCCTCGTACTTCTTAACAGCAGTGGTCTCAATGATATAGGTGCAGAGTCCCGTACGCTTCTCAATTTCCTTGTTTGTCAACATAACAAAACGCTGCATCATGTCGTTACTGATCTTGGCTTCGGCCTGGGTGTAACCCGTGAGGTCTGGCTTCTTGTCATCGAAGCGGACGGAGCCTGTAGGCTTTGTATGCCCTGAAAGTCCGAAGGACTCGGCGAATGGTTCTCGTCGAGTTAGCAGGAGAACAATCACAATCAATGTGACAATCAAAAGCACATTCATCTTTACTAGTATGCGTTAATTTTTTTTTAGAAAATCCCATATACATATTAGATGTCACTCCTGATTTATAGTCCGAGGTGCAAACACTCAATGGAAATTGTTGAGTACATTAACAAACATAACCAATTGAAGCAGCTTGTTAACTATCACAATGTAAATACCCAGGGTGTGCCCGCAGCTTATCGCAATAAAATCACACGCGTACCCACGATGCTGACAAAGAATGGTAAGATTTTGGTTGGTAATGAAATCAAAAATTGGTTGGAGTCGCTCCTGCCAAACAAAGAAATACAACACTGTGGTCTTGGGGGTATGTGTTCTATGACTATGCTTGATAGCAACGACAATGATTATGATATTTTTTCATTGGATAACTATGGTCAGTCGCTACAACCTGCGATGACCCGCGAATTAGAAGAAAAGATCAATAGAGATGTATCAAAGGGTACGGTTTATTCGGAACAGATTTAAAGATCTGACGCACATTATTTACTAGATATGAAATTGGTTACAATCCAAGCCTCTGCAGTCAAGTCAATATTCGAGGTACTCAAGGATATTCTTAATGATGTTAACATCTACTTTCAACCAGATGGAATGTATATTGTCACATTGGATACAGCGAGAACGTCTCTCGTAGATATGTATCTTGCAGCCGACAATTTCGAAGAATATTCATGTGAACAAGAAATTATTGCCGGAATTAATATTTCAAATACTTTCAAACTTTTGAAAACTATTACAAACAATGACGTTTTGAAAATTGAGATCAACTCAAAAGAACACATGGATATCGAAATCATCAGTGAAACGAAGAAGACAAATACTCATTTTCAACTCAAACTTTTGGACATCAATGAAAGTCGCATTGAAGTTCCACAAGTGAATATGACAAGTGTTACTATTTTACCATCTGCTGACTTCCAAAGACTTTGTCGTGATATGTCAAACATTGGTACGGATATTGAAATTACAAGATCTGGCTCCAACTTCAAATTGAAGTGTGAAGGTGATTTTGCAAGCCAAGAGACGTGTATTCAATGTCCAGATGAGAGTCCGGAAATTAGCGGTCTATATTCGCTCAGGTACCTGAATATCTTTACAAAGGCGACGAGTATGTGTGCGTCTGTGCAAATTATGCAGGAAGATGGGAATAGGTTTTTGATTCTAAAATACAACGTTGCCAACTTGGGTGACCTCAAGTTTTACCTGGCAACTAAGGTATCCGAAGATCAATTGTAGAATCTTCGAGTGTGAGGATTGTCTTTTTCATACCGATTGTATTTGAAAGTATAATTTTTGGATACTTTTTAGACAAAGTTTCTTTTGTGTAATACAAAAAGTCTTTTAGTGGAACGTCTTCACCATGAAAGTCATTCCTTGGTCCACAATATCTCTTCACCTTTTCAGTAATGTTTACTTGTGGTTTATCATCTTGATCCACAATCCAAGCACTACTAATTGGGATTGTAAAAACCATACCTTCGCTCTCTTTTTCACCTGGCCTGAAGTTTATATCAGTTGTGATAGCTTTGTAAATCTTTCCATTGTACCAATACTTTACTCTCAAAGTAATTTGTTTGACATTTTGGGGAATGATTGTGTTTCTAAAATCTTTACCAGTTGCATTTACATAGAATTCGTCCATGACGCCATCCCAATATTTGCTCTCATCTTCCCAGAATTTATCTTCGATAAGGTATTTCATTCTGTAGTCAATCTTGTATTCGATCTGTTCAGAAATGATGTGATAATCCGGGTATGTCAACAACTTTTTATACCAAAAAATAACAGTACTTAAAAGTTTGAACAACATTCTTAATTATAATGGAGGGAAATTTTTTAAGTAGGTATAACAATAAGATTGAAAATTGGAACACTCTTATTGAATCCGACCCTTCAAACAAAAGCAGGTACGAGGCAGAAATGTCTGATTATATAATCAAATGTATGCCCTATATGAATCAATATACAGATGAAACTGGCGAAGAGACAAATACAGACAACGTATTTAACGTCAAAGAGACTGTGGGTCTAAAACGAAAAGACATTTTCATAGATTACCTAGCTGAAGTAGAAAATCAGAATGTAAGTAGACCTAGAGAACGTAGAGTAGAACAATGTAACCAATGTTCATCAAGTAATATTGTCCATTTTCACGATACCAGTGAACTCGTGTGTGATTCGTGTGGGTTAGTCGTAGCATGCTTAATTAGTGAAGAATTGACATACAGGGAGGAACAAGAGACATCTGAAAAAGTTGTAAACTATTCATACAAGAGAGAAAATCACTTCAATGAATGGTTAAGTCAATTCCAAGCTCAAGAGATGACAACAATACCCGATGAGGTCATGGAGCAACTTAGGTCAGAACTTAAGAAGATCAAGATCAAGAAGTTGGAAGAAATTACACACGCCAAAATACGGGGACTTCTCAAGAAATTGAGACTAAATAAGTATTACGAACACGTACCATATATCACAAATATATTGAACGGTATCAAAGCCCCAAATATGCCCCAAGAGTTGGAGGAGAGGTTACGTATTATGTTCAAAGATATACAAAAGCCTTTCGACGATAATTGTCCATCCGAAAGAAAAAACTTTTTGAGTTATTCTTATGTTCTTTACAAGTTTTGTGAACTTTTGGGGGAAGATGAGTACTTACAATACTTTCCTCTTCTCAAGTCCAAGGAGAAGCTTTACCAACAAGATGTAATATGGAAGAAAATCTGCAGCGATTTACAGTGGGAATATATACCAACTATATAATAGTATGAAGAAAGACAAGAAGTGTCCCAATTTTGATATTTGTTACAAGATGATGGACCCAAGGTTGAAAGTGTGCACCAACTGCTTTTGGAGATTTGAAAATCAAGTATTGGAATCAAATGATTATATGGATTGCCCAGTCTGTTCAAATAAAGGGAAATGTTTCAAGTTTAGGAAATGCGATCACTTTGTATGTAAGATCTGCTTTCCAAGACTTCATGACTGTCCGATGTGTTCCAAAGCTTAAAGAAGCTGGTATATCTCTATGTAATGACTGACTATGAAGAGTTCTGTGTAAGTGAGGCTTTGCATCACATAAACATGGCTCGTGAGATATTAACAGATGGTCTCAAAGATCCAAAGAAATATCATGATGAGACGAAAGAAACTTACAAGATAATGGCTAGACTGTTTCCCCTAATGATTCTTCTACAACACAACGAACTTCAACTTCCCGATCAGGAAATGGAGGAAAGTTTATCAGATACGCTTTCTTCAACCCAGTCAGACTCAGATAGTTTCGAGCCTGCATCTCTGTCTGATCATTGAGGGTCTTGATTGTTTTAAACTCGAGGACAATTTCATTATTGACTATGATGTCAGCTCTGAGATTGCCGATGACATGACCCTGAAATGTGATTGGAACAATCCTTTCCGTTTCATATGGAATACCACCTTTGCGTAGCAACACCTCCATAGCATTGTGGTATACACGCTCGGAGTACCCTCCTCCCAGCGTATATACCTCTTGGGCCAGGGCGTGAACGTCTAACATGTTAATTTTAACTTCGAATCTTTTCCTTATCTATCTTAAATGAACTGGTGGAACAGATGGCCATTTAATAAATTAAAACGATCATACTCTTACCTACTAGGGGAATGATGATCTGTTGTCTCAGACCTAAAAATGTTGACTCATATTATATGACTACTTACTCCCAAGAACCTTGTGAATTTATCTACAAAGTTTCCTCACTTGAAAAGGTTGTTGATGGAGACACCATTGATGTAACCCTTGACCTCGGCTTTGATGTCTGTACTCGTCAGAGAGTGCGTCTTTTGGGCATTGACACCCCGGAGTCGAGAACATCCGACAAAGAAGAAAAGAAATTTGGTCTTCTTTCCAAGAAGAAATTGAAGGAGTGGTGCCTCAAGGCTGTGGAATCTGAGAAGGATGATATTGAGATCGAACTCAGATGCCCAGAAAGAGACTCACGCGGAAAGTTTGGTCGTATCTTGGCGGAAGTTTGGGTGTCCGAAGATGGTGTGTGGACCAATGTCAATAAATGGATGTGTGAAGAAGGCTATGCCGTTCCATATGTTGGTCAAAATAAGAAAGATGTTGAAGAACTTCATATGATTAACCGTAAGAAGCTCGTAGATAGGGGTGAAATTGTCTAAGCTTTTGCATTATAAGGGTATTTGTGTACCCAAAGATTACAAATCCACTTTTCACCAGACTTTACAGGATTCCCACCATGTAAAGCCTTGGACGTGGTAAGTTCATAATTATCAACTGTGTGAAAAATGAGAGCATCACCCGCCTTCAACTTAAATTTCTTTCCTATGTTTGGAAAGACCGTTTCACCCCCTTCGTAATCGTCGTTGAGAGCCAATATGACTGTGTACATTCTGTAGTTTTTATCACCCCTAATTACGTCTTGGTGTGGTTTGTAGAATCCGTTTGGGCCATACTTAAGTACTTGAAGACTTTCACAATTTACAAGTGGTCTGTCTGTCAATGATACACAACGCTCCGCGACTTCTCTCACTACCGGATCATTTAAACTGAGCCAAGCGGTTTCACTATCTCTTATCTTCTTGTCAACCTTAGCTTCTTGTGTCACCATGGATGTGTTCAATTTCTTGTCAGCTTCTCTCATTATGTATGATCTCTCTTCATCTGTGATGAAGTTGGATACCACACGAGGTTCTCTGTATGTAGGTATTAGGTAGAGAACCAATATTATCAGAAAAAGAATGGTCAACATCTTACTATTAAAAAATATTAATATCGTGTGGGGTCACACAATTGTACCGCTTCCTGATAACCTTTAGTACACCATTTCCGTATTGTATGAGTTTTATTGCAACATCTATTATTTCGTCGCACTTTTCTGGGTCTATCACATACTGTCTTAGAAGATCTCCACCAGTATCAATGAGCATTCTAAATATATTGTTAATATCCCGAAACCTTTCCCTCTGTTTGTCTCTGCGTTGAAGTTCTTTCTTGAATTGAGTCTCTTCGAGTTCGTTGAGCATATAAACAACTCGCAGATATTGATTGTCATTGTCGTATAAGTCCCCGTATCTGTATATCAAGTCTCTGTCAAGGTGATACAAAATTGTAGCAAATCTCATAATGTCATCCGAAGCATTTATTTCGCGAAGTTCTCTAAATGTTGGGATTCCACCACAAGGTATGTCTGCATGCTCTCTACCGGATATACGCCCTCGCTTGAATTCCATATAATGTGGATTGTGGATTCTCCCCGTTTCAACATGACCAGTACGCCAGTCAAAAGCTGTGTGACATTCCGGGCACCACATTTGCGGGCACCCCGAGAGTTTGTGTATCATGGTACCACACTTTGGACACGGTTTTGTATCCTTGTTTATAAGTTCCATGGTCTTTACAGCCTCGGGGTCGCATTTGTGATCTTCTGTAATTTTTTCGTTGCACTTTTCACAAAAGTATTTATCACACATACCACAAAACCAATCTTCATTCATAAAACCTTTACACTCTTCGGTTGGACATTTACGAATAAACTTTTTTGGTTCTTGACCAACAACAAGTTCCCCACCTCTTCGCAACCTTTCAAGTTCCCGGTAAGTTTCCTCCATTTGTTCTCGGAGATCCAAAATATCTTGTGGTATAGGTCGATCAATAGTTATGGGTAAATATATCTTATGTGTCTGATGAAGTTCTATAAGTTTACTTCTTTGTTGACCTATGACGACTTGAAGTTTTCTCATTGAAAGTATTCTTTCAACTTCTGGTTGTGTCCCGGGCATTAATGTTTTTTCGCGTTCGAAAAGTATGTTTTCACGGTGGCGGCGTAATTCTGTATTACGAAAATACTTTGTGCAAAACGAATCTACGAATTCCCGGTTCCACATATTCTTACACCCCATACAATGTGGGTCATCGGCGATAGAGAGGAGATATCTTTGTGAACACGCGCGACAGCTCTGTAAATCACAGAAGGGGCATTCAACCTTTTTGTGATTTATTTTGTTGAACTTTTCACAACAAACATCACAATTTCCCATTAAATGGAAATCGCTTTAAGTCTTTAACTTTGACAATATAATTCCTGCGACAGCTATGAGTACATAACGCAACTTACCTTTCTTTTCTGGTTCTTCAATTGGTTCTGGTTCTGGTTCTGGTTCTGGTTCTGGTTCAGGGGTTGGTTCTCTTATAGGTTCTGGAACCCGCTTTTTACCCATCAAATAGGCATACATATTTATATTTACATATATTTTTGTTTCACCCAGTCTCGATCCTTCTTGAAAATCTTACTAAGTTTGGGATCTGTCCTCTTAAAAAGAATCATCAAAACATTGAGACGTCTAAAGAGACCAAGGGGTGGTTCACCTGCTCTGATAACTTTAGCGAGGGCGCGATGTCTCGAAAGTTCGGATTTGTCACGCACATCACTGTAACCGTGTGCACTCAGAATTCCAGAGTTACTAATCGGAATAATTACCTTGGACTTCATTTATATTATTTGAGAAATTATCTTCTCTTCTTCTTACCCTTTTTTGAACCATAAGATGGCTTGGCACTTGGTTTGCGTGCCCGATTCTTAGCCTTCATCTTTTTGGTCTTGGGAGCAACGCGACCCTGTGGTGGTTGTGGCTTTGGAGCTGGTTTGGAAGCCGCAGCCTTCTTATCCGCATCCCTCTTTCGGGCGTTAGCTATGACTCGAGCTGGATCATTACCCTTGTTCAAACGCTTCATAAATTCGAGTCGATTCTTTCTATCAAGTTTCGACATACCCTGAAGCATTTTTGCGGTATTTGATCTTAATTTGGCTTGCTTTTCTTTTTCTTGTTGAGCTTTCTTTTGTTCAAGTTCCTTGCGCTCCTTCTCTTGTTGCTCCTTTTGTTTACGTTCAGCTTCGAGCTTTTGCTTAGCTGTGCGGTTGCGTTGCAATTTATCGGCGTTTCTCAAAACAACCCGAGAATCTTCACCCTTTGCAACTCTACTCATGAATTGTTGACGATTACGTCTTTCCAATTTATTCATGGATTGAAGCTTGGTGGCCAATTCCTTGGTACCCTTGTCCTTAGAATTGCGCTTTGTTTTTACAAGTTTGTTCAATTCTTGTGTTCTTTGTGCTACATCATTCTTGTAAGTCATAAAGTTCTTAAGGTATCGCGTCTGTTCACGTGGTGGAAGACTCTTAACCTCGGCCTCGGTTCTAGCCTTGAGCTTCAATTTTGCATCCAAAAGTCTTTCAATCTTTTGAACCGCGGCGTCATCCGGTGCCGCCTTGATGGCAGCTGTCCATTTCTGTTGCGCTTGTGAATAATTGTTACTCGCTGGAACGTCGCGCTTAATACGGGCGAGAAGTGGATCTCTCTTTGACGCAACCATTTTACGGGCGTTATTGAAAATGGTCTTATTCTTTGAAGTATTCCATCTCCGTAACAATCCTTGGAGATCCTTACCAGAAACACCAATCTTTTTGAGCTTCCATTCAATACCGCGTCTGGTTGAAGCTTC
>Ga0255762_10003678_pt1 | contig 12033 bp, 6 predicted proteins | sample 101ome_16_FD_179962 | JGI IMG/M metagenome (GOLD analysis project Ga0255762, IMG submission 179962) | Coastal salt marsh microbial communities from the Groves Creek Marsh, Skidaway Island, Georgia - 101401AT metaG (version 2) | ecosystem: Environmental > Aquatic > Marine > Intertidal zone > Salt...
TGCTCGATCTAAAGAAACCGAAACATCCACCCTTGAAAGCGTTCGACACATTGGTTGACATTCCAGTGAAGCGCAACCGTGCGGTCATCGTTGGTTTCATTTTGCTGATCCTTGTTTCAGGCACCATCGGTCGAGTGAACGTTCAAGAAAACATCGACCTCCTGGGAATGGCGCCCGAGGGGGAGTCGCCTGTCATCAAAATGAAGCAGTACAGCAGCGAGTTTGAAGCAGGTCAAGTGGGCATGGTCCTGGTCAACGCCAACGTGAGCGGGGACCTCAACGACGGGGAATCGGACAACGACGACCCTGCACTGATCCTCAACATGATCGATGACATGGAAAGTGGTCTCAACGAAATCGAAAACACCACAGCCGTTTCGGTGGTGTTCCTCATGAAGGCATCCGGCATACAAGTGACGGCGTCGGGTGAACAGATCAACGAATTGATGCAGGCCATACCCTGCGGTGGCTCTGAATTGTGTGAGGACAGCAAAGCGACGGCCGAGGTGCTCTTGAACCGGAGTGCTTCGGTGGACGGCTCCTTTTGGGACGCCCTCAACGACCCGGATTCCTTCGGCTTGCCTGGGTCTCAACAAAGCCAAATTTTCCTCTTGGATGTGTTCTACGCCTCGCTGACCAAGGAAACACGTGAAATTTTCGTGAACGAGGATTTTGACCGCACCCTCATTTACGTTGACATGCCCTTCATTCCGGTCGCCGACACGTCCAAGAGTGTGGTGGCCGTCAACGAGCGGGCAGCCCTCTTCCAAGGTCCGTTCGGTGAAACAGCCGAGGATTTGACGGGTGTTGCTGCGACGGCCATCGAGGTCAACACATTGATTGTTGGCTCTCAGTGGACCTCGCTGGGCTTTGCCATTATCTTCACCCTCATCGTGTTGGCCGTGGTGTTTGGGGACATTCGCTACTCCATCTGGACCACATCCCCAGTGATTGCCACCGTTGCGCTGCAGTGGTTGGTGATGTGGCGGATGGATGTTCCGCTGTCGCTCGTGACGGTCATGATCGGATCGATTTTGGTCGGCGTTGGTGTTGACTTTTCAATTCACATCGCGAACCGCATCAAGGAACTCGGCGGAGGCATCCCGGCGATTCGGAGTGCTGCGGTCGGGACAGGCATGTCCCTGTTTGAAGCTGCGACCGTCACGTCCCTCGGCATGTTCACAGCGTACAGCATCCCGATTCCGGAGATTAAACCCTTCGTCACGGTCATCCTGATCCTCCTCTGGGTAGCGGCCGCCAGCGCGCTGATTTTGTTGCCTGCTATTTTCATTACACTGGAAAAAATGGGCATAGGGGCTGTGTCCGGTGGAAGCGCGATGGCCAAGCAACTCGGATTGGTTGATCAAGTCCCTTTCAGTGTTGACGTGATGGATGCCGTGCTGGACGACGTTGTGGACGCTTGGTGAGCGAGCATTCAATAGACCGCTTCGTAGCGTCACCAATCATGAACTTCTGGCTGATGAAGTCTGAACTCGATGTTTACCCCTACGACCGGTTGGTCAGCGATGGTGGCACCCATTGGGACGGGGTTCGTAACTATCAGGCCCGAAACATGATGCGGGACGACATGAAGACCGGTGATTTGGTCCTGTATTACCACTCCAACTGCAAACCACCGCATGTCGGCGGCATCGCACGCATCAAGCGCGAGGGCTACCCCGATCACACCTCGTGGGATGCTTCCAGCAAGTACCATGACCCCAAATCCAACCCCGACAACCCTCGATGGTTCATGGTGGACTTGGACCCGGTGACGGCACTGACACCGGTCACCCTACCGGACATGCGAGCCAACCCTGCGTTGGAGGGTATGCTCCTGCTTCGCAAAGGTCAACGCTTGTCGGTTCAGCCTGTTGAACAAGCGCATTTTGAGGCGGTGCTCGCAATGGCTGGAGTGACCCTTGACAATGTCGCCATATCGTGAGGTGAGCCAATGCAACCGATTCCAGCCTCCAAGCGTGCCGGCAGCATCGAATACGCCATTCGCGATGTTGTGGTTCCAGCGACCCAACTTGAGGCCGCGGGCCATGAAATCATCAAATTGAACATCGGCGATCCTTTGGCCTACCCTGGATTGCCAACCCCTCCGCACATGGTTGCCGCCTACATTGATGCCCTCCAGAGCGGTCGCAACGGCTACTCACCGTCCTACGGTATTCCAGCCCTCCGAGCGGCCATTGCAGAGGACGAGCGGCGTAAAGGATGGCCGGCTCAAGCCGAGACGGTCTACGTCTGCCACGGTGTGACGGAAGCCTTGCAAATCCTGTTTGCAGCCGTTCTCGAGGAAGGGAGTTCCATTCTCGCACCAGGACCGCATTACCCTCCATACATGGCTTACCCACAAATGTACGGGGCGACCACCGTGGAGTACCGGTTGGACGGCAAGGACGGTTGGTGCATGGATTTCGATGACATTGAGGCCAAGATGAACGATGATGTTCGGTTGTTTGTCCTCATCAACCCCAACAACCCCTGTGGTTCGGTCGTCGGAAGGACCGACGTGGACCGCTTGTTGACCATCCTCGAAGGGTACCCAAAGTGCATCCTTGTAGCGGACGAGATTTACGATGGATTGGATTACACCGGGACACATGTCTCCGCTGCGAGTTGTTCGACAACCGTGCCGGTCGTGACGTTGAACGGTGTTTCCAAAGTGTACTATGCGCCCGGTTGGCGCTTGGGCTACATGGCATTGCATGACCCCACGGCCCGTATGGCCAATGTTCAGGACGCACTTGAGCGCTTGCTGCGCTCCCGCTTGTGCCCCTCGACGCCAGCACAATGGGGGTACCTTGCCGGTCTGACCGGTGACCGATCGTGGATGGCACGTTACGCTCGGCGTGTACAGGACCAACGGGATTATTGCCTGCAGCGCATCGATGAAATGGAGGGTCTCGAGCTTCAGGCTCCTGGCGGTGCCTTCTACATGTTCGTTCGCCTGACGGACGAACGATGGGCCAAGGACGACAAAGCCTTCGTGCTGCAATTGCTTCAGGAAGAACACGTGCTTCTCGTTCACGGAAGTGGCTTTTCTCCAGAGTTTGGCAGCGGTCACGTTCGCTTGGTGTTTTTGGCCGATGTGGAGGTGCTGAAGGATGCGTTCGACCGCATCGACCGCTTCTTGACTCGCCACCGCACAACTGCGTGAAGGCGAAGGCTCTATACGATGATTTCAGCGAAACACATCCATGCGGCCACGGGTCATTCTCTCCGTGATGGCGTTGGCTGCGATGCTGTTGCCGACGGTGGCTGCCAGCGAGGTGCAAGCAACCACCGAGATCACCACCACATTGCTCGCTCCATTGGGGATTTCGCTGGTGGTGGCCTATTTTGTCCGTCGCTGGTTTGTTCCCCAACAACTCAAAAACCTCCAAGTTGCCTTTGAAATCGACGATGACCTCTACGAAGTGCATCGCATCACTCGGACGATGCGCGACGCCCGCAAACTCATGAAAACAGGCCTTGTCAGGTACGGTGTTTTCCTCTACATGATGGGCTTGACCGGTGTCCTGATGCTCATCACCGAATTGCTCTTTGATGCGAACAACTACGCACTGCTCAACATCTACATCATCTCCGTTCTGATTCTCGTGCCGGTCTTCGTTTCACCGTGGGAGACCCTCAACGGTCAACTGCTTCGAAGCAAGAAAGCAGGGGTCTCGAAGTCCCGTTCACTGAGCCTCTTTCGGCGCATGGTCACCCTCGCGGTGTTGGTGGGTCTCACGGTGCTCGTGCTGCTGTACGGTGTTCAACGCAACGATGGCGAACTGACACCAAGTTGGCTGGCCTACGCCATGTTGACCTTCATGGCGCCAACGATCCTGGCGTACGGTCGCATCATGGGCGCTTCTTGGAACATGCTGATGATCAACAAATGGCGCACTGCACGCGGCCGTCCAAACCCGATCGACCCGGAACGGAATGGCTTCACGGGCAGGGTGTTCTCGTTCCTTTTGGTGCTGTTTTTGATGACCATGCCGATCACGGCCGTTAACGGTATCTTGACCGTGCTTCAGGTGATGTCAATGCCACCCGAGCAGGCCGGCTTGGCCGAGGACATTTTGAATTTCGGCGGCATCATCGGATACAGCATTTACATCAACATTGACGCCATTTCGGAATTCCTGTTCCACTGGGAATTCATCAAATCCTTGCCGATTTTCCTCTCGGTTTACCTCTCCATGAACATCGCCATTGTTGGCTTGGCGTTCATCTTTGAATTGACGCGCAACTTGGTTCTTGGGGGACAAACCTTTGGTGGTATCTTCGGCGTCACCCTCGATTCGCCCAGGGAGATTCGGACCGAAAAAAGTGCCCAAGCTCGGCAGTTGACCTTCGCCTTTGCCGGCTTTTCGGGGTACACCGTGCTGCTTCTTATTTTGGTGTGCTACAAGGAATTTGGAGATTTGATGCCGTTCACCGCTGCGCTTGAAGCCAACGGATTTGATGAGGGCATGCGCTTGCTGACCGTGTGGTTGTTTATCGGTGCCGGTCAAGTCGTGTTTTTGTTCACCTGGTTGCTCTCAATCAGCAAATTTGGCTCGCTTGTTTCGCTCTCCTTTGACCTGAACCCGGATGAGCGCCGCGAAGGTGCAGTGAAACTCGAAGGCGGTGACAAACTGCAGACGTTGGTTGAGAATTCTGCTTTCGCCGACGATGTGGACCTCTTGATTCGAATTCAGGAGCATGAATTTGAAGGCGATCAGGCCATCATCCGCCAGGAAAAAGCGAGGGCATCGATGTGGGAAAAGGCCTTGCGTGGGTTGTGGCCTGAAGCCGTTGAGGCCGCCCGCAAATTGCTGGCTCAATCGGGCGGTGACAACGACGAGGCCAGGATGCTCATCGCCACGGGGTACATTGCCATGCGACGTTTGGATGCTGCTCGTGAAGCCTTGCACGGTTTGCAACAACCGGAAGGGTACGATGAACCCGAGATCCTCTCGTTCATCTGTGAATGGTTGGACCCGTGGCATGGAAATGTATCGGAGGACGATCTGTGGGATTGGGAAAACAATTCGGCCATCGACCATCTTCAAACCCTGCAGAAGACCCTGAAATCGTGGGACCCTGCTCCGGAGGTGATGCATGCACACAACGACCGGCTCATGCAGGTGGCCGAGTTGTCTAAGATTGCCCTCTTGCGAGCGCAACGACAGTACGAACGGGCCCTTGACTTTGCATACGATCTTGTCAAAAAGGACCCGAACGGATGCCGGCCCAGGATTGCTGTGGCGTTGTGTTTGATCGATTTGGGTCAATGGCACGACGCTCGAAGCGTGCTTGATGAACTGTTGGCAAGCGATGGTCACGACCCGAGGGTGATGGCATTGAGTGCCATCATGGGTTACGGTTCCTCAAAAGGCATTGAACACCCCGAAGTTGCCATTGCCGTCCAAGGCAGCGGTGCACCCAAGGAATTGTTGGACCGCGTGCCCGTGAACGCTGTCGCAGCGATTTCGCAAAAAGGCGGCATGGACGAGGCCGTGACGGCCAATGTGCTCGTGGTCGCCCACGAAGCTGCCCTGAACACCATGCCGCCAAGGTATTCACGGGGTGCGTTGTCGACGGTGATTCGCTATTTTGTTCTCATCCCACTGTGGTTCGTTGCTGGAATTTTGGTGTACCAGGAAATCGGACACCAGGAAGGCGTGTTGCTGACGGTCATCCTCCTCTTTTTCCACGGAAGTTATGTCCGGATGGCGCATCAACAAGAACAACTCATTCGTCATCGGGACCAACGGGGCATGATCAACTACGCCAAACGACTGCGCCGTTTCAAAGCGAATTCGGACCTCAGCAACCTTCCTATGGGGACGCACCTGCTGCTCTCTGGCATTCTTGTTACCGTCAACGGTGTGGTTCTGGATGTCGGCCTTCCGGCATGGATGACCGAACGGCTCGAATCGGAATCGGATAAGCAGGTGCGGCAACGGCTTGCTAAGCGAGCTGTCGGCATTCGAAAGGGCAAGAAGCCACGCACGGACCGGTTGGGCAAAGCATGGTGGTTGAAGCGCCCAAGGGAACACAATGAATCGGGCCCTGTGCTCGAACGCGCCATCGGGCCGGTTGCTTACCGCGGTCGCAACAACCACTTGAACAAGAAAGAGCCTCATCAGCTCGACGCCATCGCTCGGGGCGATGGATTGCAACCGGTGAGTAAATTCATCCCGAGAAACACCATCCGGAGCGAGCGAAGACCTTCACCGAGGGGTGGTCCTGCCCGCCCGTCGTGACGTTCATGCCGGCTATGTTCAATTACCGCCGAGTCAACCTCTGTCCATGGAACAGCATGGGTCAACCGTTCGGTCCTCGGCCGAGCGGGTGCTTTCAGCGGTCGAAGCAAGTCACCGTGTCTACCAACACGGCTTGGGAATGATTGCCAGCGAGAACATCATCTCGCCCTTGGTTCGCCGAGCCGTAAACAGCGATTTGCACGGCCGTTATGCCGAAGGGCTACCGGGTCGACGCTACTATCAGGGTTGTCTTGATTTTGACACGATTGAGGCCGAGGGCATTGCGCTCGCTCAAGAAGTGTTCAACGCACCCTTTGTCAACATTCAATCGACCTCCGGGACGGTCAGCAACATGGCAGCACTGAAAGCGTTAGCATCGCCGGGCGATCAAATTACGGCGGTATCCACGGCTGATGGGGGCCACATTTCGCATGCCCGCATGGGTGCTGTGGGCGTGAGAGATCTCAATTTGGTGACGTACCCTTGGGACGAGGCACGCATGGAACCGGACGTGGATGCTTCTGTCAAACTGATTCGCGAGGTTGAGCCAACGGTGGCGCTGATCGGGCAGTCGGTATTTCTGTTCCCGACACCGTTGCGTGAAATTGCCGATGCTGCACACGAAGTGGGTGCAACCGTGATGTACGATGGCGCCCACGTGCTTGGCTTGATCGCCGGTGGTGTCTTCCAGGATCCGTTGCGGGAGGGTGCGGACGTGATGACGGGTTCAAGTCACAAAACCTTCCCTGGGCCACAAGGGGGCTTCGTCATTGCGTCTTCTGAGGATACCACCGTCCATCGTCGGCTCAACACCGCTGTGTTTCCCGGTGTGTGTTCCTCATACCACCTGCACCACGTGGCTGGAAAAGCCGTTGCGTTGGCAGAATTCAAGGCCTTTGGACAAGCGTATGCTCGGGACACCGTTCGGAACGCACAGGCCTTTGCATCAGCACTGGCGGCCGAAGGTTTTGATGTTCTGGCAGAGGAACGGGGCTACACGGCTTCCCATCAAGTGCTCACCCGGCACGGTCCGTTGGACTCGGGTGCGGGTGCCAAGGCGGCTCAAACGCTTGAAGAAGCAGGCATCATCACCAACATGAACATGCTCCCCGGAGACACCAAAGCGCTTTCTCCTTCGGGGCTGCGCTTGGGTGTGCAGGAGCTGACTCGGGTCGGTTTTTCGCCCGATGAGATGACCGATGTCGCTCGGTTGTATGCACGTGCGCTCCTTGACGGCGAGGACACGTCCGCGGTAAAGCGCGATGTTGCGGCGCTCAAGGCCATGCATCAGCAGGTGCACTACTGCTTCGATGACGCAGGGAACGAGGCCTACCCTCTGCAACATCTGTGAGGTGTGAGGCATGCCGTTTGAGCCGTTCTCATCGGGCTCAGACGGATGGCGGTGCGACCAAGGCCACAGGTTGACGCTGTGGTCTGTGGACGATTTCCAACGGTTTTGGAACGCCTTGGAACGGGCAGTGGATGCACCTTTGGGCCGAAAGCTGATGTACGCCATGGCAGATGCAGAGGAACGCATTCACGGTGATGCTCCATCGGTGGGTTGGTTCCGAAAACGCGCACGACTTCAGCAGGTGTTGCGAGTTCGGCGTCAACGCATGGGCTGGGGTGAGTTGGACCTTGATGCCAAGACAGTGTCGCAAGGTGTACTTCCGTTTGTTGAAATGGGGACGGTGTTGGCGCATGAAGAGCACCTCTCAGGTCGGCGTTTCAATTTGGAGTGGAACCAACCCACAGCGAGCACGCTTCGTTATGCCTTAACACAACGCAACGAGGCGATGGTTGCAGCACCGGTGCCCCCGGTGTTTGACTGGTCCCCCCAGGTATCCACCTCAAACGGTTTCTGGGACCACGGCATCGATGTTGATCGCCGCACCGTTGGGTGGTTCATCAACGAACAACGTTGCTTTTTCATGCCCACATCGGTGTTCTCGTACCTGGCTGCTTCGTTGCAAACGGTGGAGTTTTCTCCGCCAATGCTGAGTGCGGTTGGGTTGACGGTTGAGGGATTAGCAACCACGGAAGAGCGGGTGTTTTCATCGTTGTGCTGGTCTTCCTTCCAAGCATGCATCAACTCTCAACGCATGGTGTTCTTTCACACTTCGGATGAGCTGGGCGGCGTGCTGAACACTCACCATCGTCGGCTTGGTTTGGGTTCGATCAACGTTGATGAATTCAAGGACGCCGCCACGTTTGTGCTTGTCGGGTGTGGGGAACACACACCGATTTCGATGGGCTGGTTGATGGGCTTGTTGGTCATGGGTTCCGGTCATCGTCTCCAAGCGCATTTGGTGTTGAAACCAAACGAGTGGCGGTTGGAAATCAACCCTGAAAAGATATCATATGTTGGGGCCGAAAACGCATCACCCCAGCCATGATGGACACGCAAAAGAGGTCAAGGTTCATAACCGACTCAACGACTCGTCGGACTCGCACAGATGTGCGGGGTATGCCTCATGAGTCTCAGTCACAATCAAATGGCCTATGTCGCAATTGTTTCGACGTTGATGTTTGGCTCCCTTTTCGTCGGCGTTGCAGGCGTTTTCCAAACCAGCGAAAACATTGGCAGTTTCGACAGTGCAGTCGAAGAAGATCTGTTGGGCACATCGGAAGCCACGGACCCGGCCACGGACACCGATGGCGACGGTTTGTCCGACCGGCTTGAGGAAACCCAATACGGGACGGACATCAACGACGCTGACACCGACAACGACGGTATGAGCGACGGTTGGGAAGTAGCGCACGGCCTCAACCCACTCGACAACGGCGAATCGGAAGACGGCTTGGTGGATCCATCCTCCAACGAAGACCCACAAGACGCCACCATTGAGAACGAAACCGATTCATGGCCAGACCCCAATCAAGGTCCAACCGGCGATCCTGATAACGACGGCTTGACGAACCAGGCCGAACAGGAACTCGGCACCGATCCTCAACGCTCGGATACGGACAACGACGGGCTGAACGACCGTTGGGAATCCCTGTTCACGATGCAAGTGCAGACCCCTGGTGGTGAAGTCACGCTGTTCAACCCGCTTGATGGGAACTGGGACTGTCTCTTGCTCGACCAAGCCATGGTTGACGCCCTTGAGACCCGATTCAACGGCCAAGATGGCGTTGCTGATTGGGACGATTTGGCCGTGAACGGTCGCCACTCCTGCGACAACGTGCTCGACTCCGACGACGATGGCTTGGCCAACTTTGAGGAGGAGGCTTTTGGCACCAACCCAACGGCTCGCGACTCCGACATGGACCTCATCGACGACATCGTCGAAGTGGCCAACGGTTCGTTCCCTCTGTACAAGGGGACGGGTGAGGAATGCAACATCGACCTGTTGGACCCTGTCACTCAAACGGGTCCCTTTGCAACGATGGAGCGTTCATGGTTCCTACAGGACATGGACAACGACGGCTTGCTGAACGGACCCTCCGATTGGGACACCGACGGTGACGGCATGCCCGACGGTTTCGAGTACTGCTACTCCACCGCCGGCAACCCCTCCAACGCGGCTTGGGCCCTCAACCCTTCCAACGCATCGGACGGCTACGGGGATTGGGATGAAGACGGCCTCAACAACCTTGAGGAATACCAGGTGGCACAGGTGTTCGGAGAAGGCAACTTCACGTCGCCATGGCTGAGCGATACGGACCAGGATGAAATGCCCGATCAATGGGAGGCCAGCAACGGTCTTCACCCACGTTCTGCCTCCAACCGCGACCTGGACCCTGACCGGGACGGTTGGGATTTGGACGGCGATGGTGCCGTGATGTACGCTGATTTGGAAAACACCGCAGTGGTTCATGCCATCGACGTACAACTCGATCAGCAGGTGGAGGCCAACCAGACGGTTGCCCGTGCGCGTGTCACGCTCGCTGGTGGCAATCAGCAGATCATTCCACTCCTTGCGCCTGTGGCCGGCTATGTGTACAACATCGATGTGGCGGTCGGTCAGACCGTTGAATCGCGTCTGTTGTCGTGGGTCACCATCGTCGAAGTCGAGGAACGCTTCACGAACGTCATGGAATACAAAGCCAACGATCGCAACCAAGACGGTGTGCTGGACGGTCGCAGCACCAACCCCCTCAACCCCGACACGGACGGGGACGGCTTGCTTGACGGCATTGAGGTGATGGGCTGGGAAATTTTGGTGGTCAACCGCGGCGTCCAGACCACTTGGGTGACGTCGGACCCCGGTCTCTACGACACCGATGCGGACGGACTCTCGGACTACGAAGAATTCTCCTCGGTTTGCAGCAGCGGTGGCTCAAACGCCTCCAACCCGGACACGGATTCGGACGGTTTGAGCGATTTGCAAGAAGCCGGTGCCAGTTTCACGTGGGAAGGAGAAGCCTACTCGACCAGCCCTTGTATGTTTGACACCGACAACGATGGCTTGGAGGATGGGGAGGAGGTCATTCCCGGGGAGGACAACTTCATCACCCACGCCAACAACTCCGACACGGACGGCGACGGTTTGATCGACGGTCATGAAGTCCTCTTCGTCCCGCGCCCGTTCCAACACGCAACAAACCCGTTGCTCAACGACACGGATTCAGATGGGATGTTGGACGGATGGGAGATGCAGGTGAAATCTGCGGAGGACAACACTCGCTCGCACAGCTTGTGGGTGGCCACCTCCACCTGGGTCCGCCCAGGATGTGAGGAATCCCAAACCAACTCGTGCACGATGCAACCAGGCGGCTACGAATGGCAAAACTGGCTTGGTGGCTTCGCCATTGAGCCCAAATTCGCAGTGAGTGAGATGAATCTGACCGGTTTCCAAATGCCCGGTAACGACATGTGCGGCGGTTGCAACGGTCGATGGGCGCTTGACCCCTCGCTCGAGTCCCTCAAAGATGACACCTACGACATTGACAACGACACCTTAGCCAACGGGCTCGAGGCTCCCGACCGTTGGGACACCAACCCCGTGGACGATGATTCCGATGGCGACATGCTTCCAGACGGTTGGGAAGTGTACTATTCGCAACTGGCCTTCGAATACGGGCTTGTTGACAACGCCACACTCGGCGTGTACGGCGCTCGCGGCGTCATGGATCCTGCCATGCCTGACAGCGATCTTGACGGCATCGATGACGGTCTCGAAGACCCGGACAACGACGGTCTGAACCGAACCGGTCTGATTAAGCGCTATTGCCCCGGGTACAATGACACAACCAACTCGGAATGCAACATTGACCCCGATTCTCCCGATGGGCAACGGTTCTACGACAACCTCGAGAACTACACGAACTTTGAGGAAATGCAGAACATGACCAACCCCATCACCAACGACACCGACGGCGACGATTGGAACGACGGACCAGAGGTGTACTACCAAGACCACGATGACGACGGGATGGCGACCGGCTGGGAGTACCACTTCCAATTTGACCCGTACGACAGCGCCGATCGCATGGTGGACACCGATGGTGATGGGCACGTCAATTTCTGTGAGTACAAGTGGGACACCAACCCTCGAAACCCTGTCTCGTATCCCGGACAAGGTGAATTGTGCGACCCGTTCAGTGATTGAAGTCGGTTGAAAGCGATGCGACCCTTACAACACATTACCGGCCACATGGCCTTGGTGTTGTTGATGGTGACCGGTTTGATGCCTCATCCCGTCATCGCCTCAAACACAGAGGTTGAACCCAACCTGACCTTCAACCAACCTCACGGTTTGAGTTTTGAAGGCCCCATGACCCTCAACGGAACCGCCACGTTCAGCCTTCGCACTGCATCGTGGTCCATCGTCGA
>Ga0255762_10003705_pt1 | contig 11974 bp, 11 predicted proteins | sample 101ome_16_FD_179962 | JGI IMG/M metagenome (GOLD analysis project Ga0255762, IMG submission 179962) | Coastal salt marsh microbial communities from the Groves Creek Marsh, Skidaway Island, Georgia - 101401AT metaG (version 2) | ecosystem: Environmental > Aquatic > Marine > Intertidal zone >...
TAAAATCACACTTAGCAGGAAAAAAAAGATGAAAAAAAATATCAAGGTTTTATTTGTTGTCATTCTTTCAAATCTAATAGTTTTTTTTTCTATCGTCGAAAATAAAAAAGACAACAACAACATTAAGCTAAGATTAAAAAACAATCTAGAGTCAATTAACTTATCGGTAAAAACCCTGTTTCACTTTTCTTTAGACGAATTAAAAAAAGGCATCAGAGTTAATATTTATAATGGTTCTGGTGAACTAATACTTAATGATGTTTGGGTCTATTCAAACAATTTAATCAATGATACCGAGCCAACAAAAGTAATAATCCAAGTTGCAAAATCTAATTTGCAAAAAGTAGTGCATCTACTCGGAGTAGATGGAAACTACTTTATTCTTCCTTTCAATTCACTAATAACTAAGAGAATATCTAATGAAGCACCAAAAGAGTTATTATTATAAATTATATTTGTTAGCCTTCTTGTCCATTTACTCGGATCAAATGGTGGGACAAGTGTTAATCATACCAACACCAGAGAGTGATAAATATGTCAGTATCATTAAGAAGGCCATGATTGATGATTTACTACTTCCAAAAAGCATTATTAATTATCGCAGTCAAAAAAGCTGCATTGTCAGTGATGAGGATCGAAGAAAATTTGATTTAGTAATGTGTATAAAAAAAAACGGGAAACTTGAGTTTCCCGTTTATAAAAAAACTATTTTAAAAAATAGTTATCAAACTTTTTTCTAATTATTTTTTTTCTGGATGAACAGAAAACTTAGGAGTTGTCCCCTTGTTGTTATTTTCAGCTTTTCTTTTTTTACCAGCTTTAGATTTTTTTCTTGCTCTAATTGCTTTAACGACGCCTGTTTTTGAAACCATGATCACGATCCTTTCTCAATATGTTACTAAAATATCAAATTTGTTAAGAAGCCAATGTTTATATATATCTTTACGCAATGTCAAAACCTATAGCGTAATATTCATTACGCCGCTTTGCGCAATATGTAATTCAAATAACTTAGCCAATCAATCCCCCCTTTTAACGATTGGGGAACATGTGGAAATATCAATGGAAAATGTTGTTTATTACAACATAGGAAACAAAGAGGTTTTAGCGGCTAGTCCTATCAATAAAAATAAAGTCATTATTTTAAAGGCCTTATCAAAAGGTACTTGTGAGGTTTTATTGAAATTTAAAAATAACCGGACAACGATACATAAATTCACAGTGGTGACGAAGGCCAAACGTCGCAAAATATCAAAATTAACTGAAATAATTAAAAGTTTTGGACTAAGCGTTTTAAAAAAGTCTGAACTCTTATACGTATCAGGGGAAATATTTGAGCTAAATCACCTTCAGCATTACTTAAAAATTGAAGGATCGAATGAAGAAATTCAACGAGGCCAAATTAAAATAAGCAAAAAAAATAAAAATCAACATATCGCAAAAATCTATCAATACTTTTGGATGGACGGTATCAAAAATGTTTCTTGTCATTATCAAAACCTAAAATATATATGCTATTACCATTCTGATGATTTAAGCGTGTCATTAAAAAAGTTATTAGAAAATTATCATTTTTTAAAATTGGTCAAACTAGAAAATAAACTCCCCTCAAAAGAATGTATTGAAATTCGAGTCTGGGATTATTCAGTTGATAATAATTCTCCAAATAAATTAATAGAAAATGGGCTTAATGTTGACTTAAATTCCCCTCATCACTTTTTGAATAAACCCATTTCTGTGTTTTTGGGACAATCAACAGGAGAGGCAAAGTTATTGAGCAGTGAAAAAATCTATCTATCGCCAGGTAAAAAGGCCTATTTTTCCTCTGGAATAAAAATTCCGATTCTAAATATCAATAATACTGGATCAACAGTAACGAAGTTTAAATTTATCGGTCTTTCAGCAAGTCTTGGCCTAAGAAAAAAAGGTCAATCATTTGAATTAGATATCGAAAATAAAATCTCATCACCAACAGAAAATGGAGCAATAAACCATGCCCAGTTTAAGACGAGTATAAATTTGGAAAAGTTTGAAGAATTGATTTTTTTTAAACATCAACTTTCGCAACAAACGAGGATAAAAGATTCTGTCATTCCTATTCCATTACTAAGAGACGTTGACCTTCTAAAAATAAATGGCAATAGAAAAACAAATAAATCATTAATAGGCACAATTCAGCTAGGAAAGAATTGTGAGTAAAGCTAATTTATCCCCTCTTAAAGAGAGCAATCATTATTCATTGGATGACGCTAAGGCAATTATATTAAATGATCTTAAAAGTGGAAAATCCATATCATCAGTTGAACACATTTACCAATCACTCTCTCATGCAATAGCAGAAAATAACCTGGCTACTATCTGGCCACCAATAAAAAAGTGGTGGAGCAAACTAACACAGATCCTATATTTTGAAAGTGACAAACAGCTTTTAGAAAGAATGATATCAAGCAATGGAAGTATATTTGATAAGAAATTAGATCAATGGATAGAAAGCGATAAGAAAATAGACCCGGTAGATGCAAAAATTTGTTCTCTTTTTCTTCAAAATCTTTATCAACATGATGTAAACCTGAGAGCTCCATTTAAGTCTTTCATTGGAATTGATTCAGGAAATACTTACCGTTTTACGCTTCAATTAACAAAGCCACGTCCAAAAATGATGGTTAAAATTTTTATAAGGATTAATCGCCAACAAATATTTCCATTATCAAATTTTGGTTTAAATAAAAATGATCTTCCTCAAAAAATGATCGGTAATATAATTATTAGTGGAGCGACAGGGTCTGGAAAAACAACATTATTAAAATCTTTATTGGCTTCTGAACAAGGGACTCCTCACCATCTTATCATTGAAGACTTAAATGAAATTGGAACCATATCTAAAAACGCTACCCAATTATGTTCAACAGATTTAGGTGTAGAGATGAGATCATTACTCGTGAACGGATTAAGGATGTCTCCTGATAAAATTGTTCTTGGTGAAATTAGAGGCACAGAGATCGTCCCTTATCTAATGGCACTCAATTCCGGACACCTTGGATCGCTCGCAACGATACATGCAAACTCAGCAACAGAAACAATATACCGGCTTACTGAACTTCTTCAAATTTTTGGCAATTTTGGCGATAATACTTTTTCCCAAATGATGAAAATCATCTCAAGAAATATTCATTATGTTATTTTTATGGAAAATAAAATGGTCAAAGAAATAATCAAAGTATTGGGCTCCTCAGATAAAGGAACCCCATACTTTGAACGAATTATCTAAGATTAACTATTGCCTTTTTAGCTTCTTATAAGTCACTCTCTTAGGATTAACAGCTGCATCTCCTAATCGTTTTCTTTTATCTTCTTCGTAATCAGAAAAATTCCCGTCAAACCATATCGCCTGACTATCACCTTCAAACGCAAGAATATGGGTCGCGATTCGATCCAAAAAGAATCTGTCGTGACTGATAACAACAGCACAACCTGCATATTCAATTAACGCATTCTCTAAAGCTCTAAGTGTATTTACATCAAGGTCATTTGTTGGCTCATCTAGTAAAAGAACATTGCCGCCATCTTTAAGAGTAGCTGCCAAATGAACTCTGTTTCGCTCTCCTCCGGATAGTTGAGAAACCAATTTCTTTTGATCATCACCAGAGAAATTAAACTTTGAAATGTATGCTCTGGAGTTAACTTCTCTATTTCCAAGAGAGATATATTCAGTCCCACCACTAATTACGTCATAAATAGTTTTGCTCCCATCGATATCTCTTGATTGATCGACATAAGAAATCTTTGCTGTTTCTCCGACTTTAAAAGAACCAGCATCTGGTTTTTCAAGTCCTGAAATCATTTTAAACAGAGTTGATTTACCTGTGCCGTTTGCACCAATGATTCCGACAATGCCTCCTGCAGGTAATTTGAAGCTTAAATTTTCATATAAAACTTTTTCTCCAAAAGCTTTTGAGATTCCCTCTGCATCGATAACGACATCTCCAAGTCGAGGCCCTGAGGGTATAAACAGGTCATTTGTCTCATTTCTCTTTTCAGTGCTCTCTTTTACCCGTTCATTGTAGTTATTAATCCTAGCTTTACTTTTCGCTTGCCGTGCTTTTGGATTACTTCTAATCCACTCGAGCTCTTCTTTCAGAGACTTTTGTCTTTTACTCTCTTGCTTCTCTTCAATTTGAAGTCTTGTTGCCTTGGCCTCAAGCCAGCCTGAGTAGTTACCTTCAAATGGAATTCCCTGCCCTCGATCAAGCTCCAAAATCCAGCCAGCAACGTTATCTAAAAAGTAACGATCGTGAGTTACTGCAATAACGGTTCCCTTGTATTGTTGAAGGTGACGCTCAAGCCACCAAACTGTTTCAGCATCCAAATGGTTGGTCGGTTCATCTAGAAGTAAAATATCTGGTTCACTAAGAAGTAACCGACAAAGTGCGACCCTTCTTTTTTCCCCACCGCTTAATACACCAACCTTTTGATCTTCCGGAGGACACCTAAGGGCATCCATCGCTAAATCAAGTCGGCTATCTAAGTCCCATGCATCACATGCATCAAGCTCATCTTGTAACTTTGCTTGCTTGGCCAAAAGAGCATCAAAATCATCCGTCGTTTCAAAGGCTGCATTTACCTCTTCCCACTCCTTAAGCAAGTCCACCACTCGTTGCACACCTTCTTGAACAATCTCTTTTACTGTTTTTTCAGGATCAAGCTGTGGCTCTTGTTCCAAGTAACCAACACTGTAGCCTTTTGACAGTACAGCTTCTCCTAGGTGGTTATCATCTAGACCGGCCATAATTCTTAAGAGCGTCGATTTACCTGAACCATTTAGACCAAGTACACCAATTTTAGCTCCGTAATAATATCCAAGACTAATATCTTTAAGAACATGTTTTTGATTATAAACTTTCCCAACTCGAGACATCGAATAAATTATTTGTTTATCACTCATCTTTACTACCTTTAATTGAACTTCAATAATGCGCCTGAGTATAGAACGATTCACCTAGATATGTCTGCAATAGAATAAGAATGTTCGTTAGATAGCTTCCTAAGAAAAATAAGGATAAAACCCCCATTTTTAAAATAGTGGCGAAGCGCATAACCTTATCGTTAAGGATGTCTAAATGCTCTTGAGTTCTTTGATGAATACTTTTCAACTCGACCTCACAGTCGTCTCCATGGTCTCGCCAGGCCTCAACGCACTGACGAATACGTCGATGAAGGTTCACTAGCTCTAAATCATTATCTTTTCGACGACAAAATGACATATAGTTACAAGTACTTAAGACTTCTTGAGTACTTAAACCAGATGTGCCTAAGATAATTAACCCTTGTAGAGTTTGGTAATACTTCTTTATTGGCCCCAAAGTTACATCTCGGTATTTTTGCAAAAGAAAGAAAAATATCCCGCCTCCTAGCAACTCCGTTAAAACATGAATGTAAAGATGATTGACGGCAGAGCTGGTATCAAAAAATTTCAAGGTCACCATTAATACGACAAATGTGATAACCCCAATCGCACTCATTTGTAGGAGGTTTTCCATCATAAACTGACGTAATTTTCGCTCAACTTGGATATCACTCGCCAGTACATTTAAAAATAATTTAAGATTCTCTTGCCCAAAGCTTCCTGTCATTTTTTGAACTCGTGAGATGGCCTGGTACTGATCTAAAAAGTGCTTATAGGGAATAAGTTTATTCGCTTCCATCGTTGAGATCCCAAACACGCACTCTTGCCTGACCGCCTTTTCTAACTCAATACCGTTCAGCAACTTCTTTCCCAACATCCAGTGTTGTATTTCCCCAGTGGATTTTGTGATCATTGAAAATAAAAATCGTCTCCCGCCATTTATCGATTTTTTCTCCGGTAGAATTAGGTAAACGTAAGTAATTATTAGTAAAGTAAGATACATTATTGTGGTTCCCTCAATTGACAGAAATTACTTATTATGCGATTTGTTAAAAATGAATGAGACATCCGAATTAATCCATCGCACTATTGAAAACCTAAATTCTTTGGCGAAGAAAACTCAGGCTTTTAGACAGCAAAAGCTAGAAAATAAAATCAAAGACCTTAAACAATTTTGTGATCGAATTGACCCTTATAAAGAACTCAACAGTGTGGAAATTTCATTTTTGAAAAAATACCATATCTACCCTCCCTATGACCCATTCATGCTGACAAACAAGCTTCTTTTAGAGCTTGAAAACACAATTGAAGAACTAGAAGAATTAAAAAATGAAAAGTAATCACCGACAAAAATCACCAAAGCCTCAGACATTTGAACTCCACCCCCATTCAATAAAATATTTAAATGCAGGGCACGTTTGGGTAACAAAAGACCGATTTACGGAACTATTCCCTAATGAATTATGCTTAATCGGGGGAGGAAAAGAAAAGGATTCCCCAAAATGGATTTTTATCAACGATCCTCATCACCCTCAAGTAAAAGCTAGACGATGGAGCGAGTTTAGCAATTCAAAGATAAAGCAATCTAACTTCTGGTTTGTTTTTGAGGAAAGGCTATCAAAAGCAGTTAACTTTAGAAATGTTCAAAAATTACACGAAGAGAGAGAAAACTTTTACCTATGCTTTGGAGAAGCTGACGAGATCCCGGGACTTTTCATCCAAAAATTAGGAGAAGTCATTTTAATCCAATCATACTGCAATTACTGGAAGTACTTTGAGAAAATCGTTCTCAACATTGTAAAAAGAGTTCTTCAGCACAAGTACCCTATGGAGCCATTGCAATACTATTTTCAGTCAAGAAATAAGAATCAAAAAATTCAACTTGATCACTTTAACTATAAAAATGAAATTGAGTACAAAACTCCTCAAAAAGATTTTAAAGTTAAAGAGTATGGTATCCATTATCATTGTTCACTTGGAAGATCTTATGATGTTGGTGTTTATACAGATATGTCATACATCAGAAAAAAAGTAGGCGAATTAATCAATGAAAATACAAATGTTTTAAATTTATATTCATATACTGGTGCCTACTCCCTTTACGCATTAAAAAAAGGTGCACCAGAAGTTCATTCTGTAGATCTATCAGAAAAGTACCTCTCTATTTTAGATCAGAATATCAAAGTAAATGAACTTGATGAAACGAAACATAAAACAATAAACGCTGATGTTCTTAGCGCCGTCAACGATTACACAAAAACTAATAAAACATTTGATCTAATCATTTGTGATCCACCATCTGCCTCATCTGATGGAAAAAAAGTTACCTCTGCTTTAAAAAATTATGAGGAATTACTGCCTAAACTTGTCAAAATAACTTCTACAGACGGACATCTGGCCATATTCCTCAATACTCATACCGTGAATTGGAATAAATTTGAAAAAGCCATCATGCCCATAGCGGAAAAACTCAAGCTCACGAAAATGAGACGATTTAATCTTGGAGAAGATTGTAAATCATTAAAAGGATTTCAAGAAGGTGATTATCTAAAAGGTATTTTATTTAAAAGAAAATAAATAAAAAAGGCTCCAAAAAGGAGCCTTTTTTTTATTGTCTATTTTGAACAATTTTATAAAAAGATTTTTGTCGAAGCTCCTCAACAGTTAGACCTGTTGCTAAAATCTCTTTTTCACCAATAGCTCCACAATTGTATGCCTTAATAAAAAAGTTTAATAGCCCCTGCCCCGTTGCTGCATCATCAAATACATCTCCGACAAGAGTAGCTTTCGCCGCTACTTCAATAAAGTTTTTCAACCGAACACTTGCTTGTTTAAGGCTTTGTAAAAAGAAAGCATAAACCGCTGCATATCTAACGGGTAGTTGTCCTGGGTGTAAATCCCACCCTTGATAAAATCCATTTTCAAGAGAATGCCATGTGTGTTTAAAACTTAGTCGCCAAGCATCGTGAACAACCTTTGTATTTTCCTCTTTTTGCAGAGGTGTTAACTCCCCGCGATGAGGTCCAACTGGCATCACATTAGTAGCACCATCACTCAGCCAAACACCTGTTGAAGAAAAAGTTGCCTTCATCAAATGTTTTGCAAAGTCGCAGGCAAAATGATTCATCTTTTGATGATCCGCAATAACATCAACAGAGGCTGTGAAATCATAAGTCCCAAAATGAGCTCCTCGACACCTTCCTTGAGCCGCCTTAAGCATTGCAGGCATGGCCAGACGACCTTCCATATCAAATAAGGTTTTAGTATCTTCTACCATGAATTCCATTTTCAGCGATTTTGAAGGTAGCCCTAATTTGCTCTCCAACTTCTCAAAAGCACCTACCAGTGTTTCGACTTGAGAAACATGAGTGATTTTTGGAAGTGTCACAACAAAGTTATTTGGCAACATCCCTTCGGCCTCAGAAACAAGATTTGTGATGAATAAATCTAAGGTTCGAAGACTTCTGCCAATCAGTTCATTTGTAAACGACTTGATTCTGATACCAATAAAAGGAGGGATTGTTTTTTCTTTCATCCCTTTTGCTAATTCGCGACTAGCTAATATAGCGACTTCATCTTCTTCTTGATTAGGCCTGTTGCCAAAACCATCCTCAAAATCAATTCTAAAATCTTCAACCGCTTCATCTTGGAGCTTTTTTAACACCCTAGTGTAAACGTCCGATGAAAACTCTTTTGAAATATTTAGTGCCGAGGAAAAAGTTTGCTCATTTGGCGCATATTCTTCAAGAAACTTTAATGAAAGAGTAGATAATTTTTTTGCAGTATCAGATTTAAAAAGGTGCGCTCCTCCATAAACAGTTTGAACTGGCTGTCGGTCAGCAGAGTCGCCCGGGTACATTAAATCAACCTCTTGATTTTGAGAGATTAATTCTGTTGTTAAGGCAATAAAGTCGTTTTGGTCTAAAGTCGTTTTCATTCTAACTTCCTCTATAAGTTGAATAACCATGAGCGTTTAACAAAAGAGGCACATGGTAATGCTCGGTTAAATTTTTCAAGTAGAACTCAATGGAAACATTTGGATAAAAAGATTCTCTATTTTGTTTTGAAAAATATGATTCTACATCAAAAGATATTCTAAAATGTCCGGTTTGAATTTCGGATTTTATCCAATCAACTACACGGCCATCACTATCAGTAACACCATCCCCTATTAGTTCCCATATCCCTTGGTTCAAATGCTCTAATTTGATTGCAACATCTTTTGCCGGTTTCCCAATCTCTGTATCTAAAATATGTGAAGTAATTTTACTTTTATTCATATTAATTTCTCCAGTCGAATTTTCGTTATTTTAAATTGCTCAGCACTTGCGATTTTCATCTCAACTTCGGGCTTGTTATCAATTCTCGCTTTAAGCAACTCGAGCATTTCGCTTGCACTTTTTCCGGTGGCGCAAACAATAAAAATAAAACCAAACTTTTTCAGATAATTTTTATTGTATTCAGAAAGCTGCACAAGAACTTCTTTAGAAGCACCACCGACACCGCTTTGCTCTCCACTCGCCCATTCTGTTGTATTGCCATATTTTTTTTCGAGGGTTGATAAATCGCCAATTTGAGGATGCCCAGAAAAAGCCTCAAGCCAATCTCTCTCCCCTAAGCTCTGCCACACACTTTGAGCTTCATTTATTAGGTGACTAATATCAGAAAATGGTCGCCTTTTCGCGAGGTTCTCAACCCACGCCATCGAGCTACAACATTTGAATAACTCTTGGTGCAGCTCAGGCCTTGGTAATTTATTTATTTGCTCAATTGTTAATTTATTAACAAGCTCCATATTCATTTAAATTCTCCCCCATAGTCGAAGGCGACTAACTCCTCCATCAGGGAAAATATTGAGACGAACGTGTGTAGCGTGGTTGTCGTTGACTTGATCATTTTTTAAAAATAATTGATGATCGGCTTGAAGCTTTGTTTCGCTCACGAGAGTTAACCAGTTTGCATTTTGCAATTGTTCCAATTCAAACTCACCCGTTTTTCCCATGTCACAAAACTCGATGGAGAAACGATCAGGATAATTTCCTTTAAAGTGAGCAGTATCAATTTCAATTTCTTCAATCTTGCCAGCTTTACCAAGCGAGAGAATGACCCAGTCATTTCCTGGCGTGCGCCTTCTTTTTGTCTCCCATCCATCACCCATATTAACCCCGCGCCCCGGAGCAATTAAATTTTCCATTTTAGAAAAAAACATATCATTACAATGAAGTGCTCTCCCTTGATTAAAGACTGAAACTAAATCTACTAAATCACCAGGGTGATATTTTTCCCAATCTGTTTTGACTTCACCATAAACACGAAGCCTTGCGACACCGCCATCCGGATAAATATGAAGTCGAATATGAGTCCATTCCTGATCATTTTCAATTTCATAAAAATTTTGACTACCTGGATCCAATGGTGATTTCGGTAAAATCTCAGTCCACTCAGTAGATCCATCAATATCACCTTTAATATCACAAGCTTCAATTGATGCAAAAGGTGGATGGTTGCCAAGAAAGTGATTTGTATCAATATCAAACCCACGAATGATACCTCTTGCGCCAAGTTTGATATCTGCATAGTCATGGCCTTCGACTCTTTTTCGTCGCGACTCCCAGCCATCCATCCATTTCCCACGCTCAGTATACTTATCGACGACAAAAATCCCTCGACCAGGCTTAATCAGATTTTCTTTTTCCGCAAAGAAGTCATCTGTTGCATAAAGTACTTCAGATCCTAAACGCTCTTCTGCTAGGTTGACATATTTTTTACTCAAACGGTCGTCATGGGGTTTTCCCGTAATAATTTGCTCCACAAAACCTTCCTCTGAAAATGATCGCCACAGATTATCAACGCACTCTAAATAAATCAATTTTTTAGGAGCTTACCCCCTGCAGCAAGAGGCCTTTTATTTGACGATACCAGCATATTGACAGATAGTTTAGGGCTTAAAAAACGAAGGAATATTCATGGTTGATCACATATATGACTGGCTAGCACTTCTTGGCCGTTGGGCCCACATTTTAACTGGTATCGCCTGGATTGGTTCCTCTTTTTTCTTCATGTGGCTGGATGCAGGACTTGAAAAACCTGATGACTTAGAAGAAGGAGTTGAAGGAGAACTTTTCCTCGTTCACTCAGGCGGTTATTACCGCATTCACAAAAAGCTATTTGGCCATGGACAACTTCCAAAAATGCTCCATTGGTTTAAATGGGAGGCAGCATTCACTGTCATTACAGGTTATTTCCTTTTGGGTGTCGTGTATTACGCAGGAGGGGCAACAATGATGGTGGACGACACGATTGCCAACATCTCTGGAGCAGCTGCCATCGCCATTGGTTTTGGAGGACTGGTGATCAGTTGGTTTATTTACGATTGGGTTTGGAGTAATTTAGGTCGTAAAGGCTTTTTGCCAACTCTTTTAACTGGCGTTTTAATCATGGTTTTCACATTTTTATTTACCATGACGTTATCAGGAAGAGCAGCTTATATTCACATTGGTGCTATGCTCGGAACGTGGATGGTACTTAATGTTTGGGTTCATATTATTCCCAATCAGCGAAAAATGCTTAATCAGGCAAAAGCAAATGAATCTGTTGATTACTCTCTAGGCGAGCAAGCGAAATATCGCTCCGTTCATAATAACTATTTTACCCTTCCTGTAATTTTTATCATGATTAGTAATCACTACCCAATGACTTTTGGGCATGAGTTCTCTTGGTTAATTATTGTTTTAATGTTTATTCAAGGTGCCTTTATCCGTCATTACTTTAACCTCACGAATAAAGGTGAGACCTCTAAGTTGTGGGTATTTGTTCCTGCTGGTATTGCTTTTATTATTACATTTATGATGACAGCTCCGGATGGAAGTTTTACTCGCTCTCCGAGCCTAGAAAAAAAGTTCCGTGATCAAAAAGTTAAGCAAGATACGGCCAGTAAAAATAACCAATCCCCTCACTCGACAGAGAAAGAGGATCAAGCGTTAAGGGAAAAAATATATGACGCCAAAATATCTGGCACTGTATTATTTACTGGAGCTCTAAAACCACCACAGAGGTTAAAACTTCCAGGAG
>Ga0255762_10003707_pt1 | contig 11973 bp, 10 predicted proteins | sample 101ome_16_FD_179962 | JGI IMG/M metagenome (GOLD analysis project Ga0255762, IMG submission 179962) | Coastal salt marsh microbial communities from the Groves Creek Marsh, Skidaway Island, Georgia - 101401AT metaG (version 2) | ecosystem: Environmental > Aquatic > Marine > Intertidal zone >...
CGACATTTGGAGCACCGCAAACAACATTAAACGTTTCAAATCCATCTGAAACAGAACATAACTTAAGCTTGTCTGCATCAGGGTGCTTTTCAGCTGCTAAAACGTCTCCAACAACTAAATTTTCTAAAGAATCAAAATCTGATACAACTTCTGACTCAAATCCCCTCATAGTTAGTTTTTCAGCTAACTCTGTAGCAGTTAAGTCAAAATCAACAAACCTTCTAAGCCAGTGCAATGAAACTTTCATTAAAACTGCTCCAAGAAACGTTTGTCGTTCTGATAAAAAAGTCTAATATCTTTTATGCCATATTTTATCATGGCAATTCTTTCAATTCCCATACCAAAAGCAAATCCTTGATATTTTTCATTGTCATATCCAACATTAGATAAAACATTGGGATTGACCATACCACAGCCTAAAATTTCCATCCATTGATTTAATTTGCTATTCCAAATATCTACTTCTGCACTGGGCTCAGTAAAAGGAAAATAACTTGGCCTAAAACGCATTTTTGTATCTTTTCCAAACATTTCTTGAACAAAATACTCTAAGGTTCCTTTCATCTCAGCAAATGAAGAGGTTTCATTGATAACCAACCCTTCTACCTGATTAAATAAACAGAAACTTTTGTAACTCACTGCTTCATTCCTATACACTCTACCACAACATATATGTCTTAAAGGCGGATCTTGATTTTCCATTAAATGAATTTGAACATTAGATGTATGTGTTCTTAATACAGCATTAGGGTTAATAAAAAATGTATCCTGCATATCTCTAGCTGGATGATGTTTTGGTACATTTAATGCTTCAAAATTATGATAGTCATCATCAATTTCAGGTCCATAAGCAACAGAAAAACCAATAGATTGAAAAATAGATTTTATTTCTGAAGTAACTTGCTCTAAAGGATGAATGCTACCATTTGGTAAATCATAACCTGGTAATGAGAAGTCAATATCGATTGATGCGTTATTGCCACCTTTAGAACCTAAGGCTTGTTGAAACGAATCAGTTAATTGATTTTTTAATACATTTAATTCTTTACCAAAACGAGGCTTTTCAGATGACGGAAGCTTATTGAATTCTTCAAACAATGATGCAAGTTGTCCATTTCTTCCTAGATATTTAATTCGAAAAGTTTCTAAATCTTGAGAATTTTGGAGCTTAGACAGTTCTTGAGAAAACGATGTCTTTAACTTTTTAATGCTTTTATCTAGTGACATCGTATTTTCTGCTATTTATTCAAGTATTTTACCAGGTCTTCAAAGACAGTTGGATTATTAACAGCTAAATCTGCTAACACTTTTCTATCTAGATCGACCCCTTTCTCCTTCAATAAATGTACAAAATTTGAATAGGATAAGCCATTTAATCTTGCTGCAGCGTTAATTCTTACAATCCAAAGCCTTCTAAACTGACGTTTTTTCTGTCTTCTATCTCTGTAAGCATATAAACCAGCTTTGGTTACTGCATCTTTTGCTGCTTTAAAATTTCTACTTCTAGCACCAAAATAACCTTTTGCAAGCTTTACAATCTTACGATGTCTTCTATGTCTTGGAACTGAACTATTTGATCTTGGCATCTTAACTTCCTGCTTTCGCCATCATTTTTTTCATACGTTTTTCAAAAGATGGAGCTACCACTGTAGCTTTTTTGGCTGCACGCTTGACATCTCCATCTCTACGGATAAGCATGTGTTTGTGTCCAGCTTTGTTACGTTTCAGTTTACCTGAACCAGTAACTTTAAATCTTTTTGATACGCTTTTTCTAGTTTTTTGCTTTGGCATATTTAATTCCTATTTCGGGGCTAATATTATAGATTTTTTTCGTCCAGTCAAAGGAGAATCTTTTTCTAATTCTGCATGCTCACTTAACAACAATAAAACACGTTGCATAAGCTCTTGCCCTAAATCTTGTCGAGACATTTCTCTACCTCTATACATTAAAGTTAATTTTAACTTATATCCGTCAGATAAAAACTTTTTACCCATCTTAAGTTTATTTTCTAAATCATGATCACCAATATTTGGTCTCATTCTTAATTCTTTTACTTTGATAGTTTGTTGATTTTTCTTGCTTTGTTGTGCTTTCTTTTTTTCTTCATATTTAAACTTACCAAAGTCCATAATTTTACAAACTGGTGGTTTTGCATTTGGTGAAATCTCAACTAAATCTAAACCAGCTTCCTGAGCTTTAATTAAGGCTTCTTTGACACTTACAACTCCAATTTGTTCTTTATTTTGACTGATGAGCCTTATTTCATCTGCATAAATTCTTTCGTTTACCCTTATTCTTTGTTTTTTAATTCGAAACTCTCCTTTCGTTAATTTCAGTTAATACTTCATTGGAAAAATCATCTAAAGATAATTCTTTTTGCTCTTTGATAAACCTTCTTCTGACAGTTACAGTTTTATTTTCAACTTCTTTTTCGCCAACAATAATCATGATGTTTATTTTTTGCAATTCTGCATCTCTAATTTTTGAACCTATTTTTTCTGATCGATTATCCAAAGAAACTCTTAATGCTTTAGATTTAAGCTCTCTAGTTACACTTTCAGCATAATCATTATATTTGTCAGAAACAGGTAATACAATAATTTGTTTTGGAGCTAACCAAAGTGGGAAATTACCACCAAAATGCTCAATTAAAAATCCAATAAATCGTTCATGGGTGCCCAAAGGTGCTCGATGAATACAAAGGGGTGTTTTTGTAGAACCATCTTTATCAGTATATGTCAAATCAAATCTTTCAGGAACAGCAAAATCTACCTGATTAGTAGCTAAAGTAAACTCTCTTCCAATAGAACTCCAGACTTGAACATCAATTTTAGGACCATAAAAAGCAGCATCTCCAACCGATTCCACAAATTTCAGATTAGCACTTTTCAGCGCATTTCTCACATCATCTTCTGTCTTTTTCCATAGATCTGCATTATCTATAAATTTTTCACCTAATCCTTTTGGATCGTGAAGACTTAATCTCATTTCATATTTTTCAATACCGAAGATTTTGAAGTAATCCATATAAAGATTACAAACTCCAATAAACTCGTCTTTAAACTGTTCTTCCGTACAATAAATATGTGCATCATTCATCTGCATACTTCTAACACGCATTAAACCAAACAATTCACCCGATTTTTCATATCTATAACAGGTTCCATATTCTGACAAACGGTATGGCAAATCTCTATAACTTTTTGGTGTGTTTCCAAAAATTTTGTGATGATGAGGACAGTTCATCGGTTTCATGTAATAATCTATTCCATCAACATCCATTGCTGGATACATACTTGAAATGTAATGTTTTAAGTGACCAGATTTTTCATATAGCTCTCCTTTTGTTAAATGAGGAGTTTTGACTCGTAAATATCCTTTTTCAGCTTCCTTTACATAAGCTAAAACTTCTAATTCATCAATCATTACAGTTCCATTTGGAGTCCATAATGGGAGCCCTGGACCAACTTCATCATCAAAAAAATATAGATCTAATTCTTTTCCAATTTTTCTATGATCACGTTTTTTTTGCTCTTCAAGCATATTTAAATATTTTTTTAAATCTTTTTCATTTTGAAATGAGGTACCATATACACGTTGCAAAGTTTGATTATTTTCATCAGCCCTCCAATAAGCTGCAGATGATGACAACAATTTAAAGTGCTTGATAGTGCCAGTTGATGGTACATGCGGTCCTCTACAAAGATCTGTAAACTCACCCTGAGAATACACCTTTAAAATCTCATCTTCATTTAAGTCGTTAATGATTTCAACTTTATAATCTTCCTCAATTTTATCAAAGAAACTTAGAGCTTCATCTCTAGATTTTACTTCATGGATAATTTCAAGATTTTCATTGGATATATTCATCATCTCTGATTCAATTTTTGCTAAATCTTTCTCTGTAAAAGGAGTTTCAACATCAAAATCATAATAAAACCTATTCTCTAAATATGGACCAATAGTTACTTTAGTTTTAGGAAATAATCTCTTTACTGCCTGGGCCATTAAATGAGCAGTACTGTGTAAAAGAACACTATGACCGTCTTTACTTTTTGCATCCATAAACTGCAAGTCACAATCACTTGATAGCTGCGCTGAAAGATCAGTCAGAACACCATCAACTTTACAAATTATAGAATCCTTAGATATGCCTTTTGTTTCAGAAATAATTTGAAGAGGAGTTACTCCTTTTGGAAACTCTTGGGAGTTTAGACCTTTAATATTTACTAAGATATTACTCACAAGGCAGCATTATCAATTAAAAATATAGCAATGGTAAATGCACCGAGCATTCCAGCAACTCCTTGTCTATGTCTTTTAACTAGAGCTTTTTCAGCATCTGTTAACTCAGAACCGGTTAAATCTGAAGCGAAAACTTGCTCTTGCTTGTCGTCATAATACTTGGCATAAAACTGATCTAACCAATGCATTCCTTGCTCACAATTGGTATCATCTGAATCACAATAAGTTAGAAAAACTGATTCACTGGTTCCTGGAATCGGTCTTACATTTTTAGTACCCATTTTCATTCTTTCAAATTCTTCTTGAAGTAATTCAAACTCAGAAACATCTTTTGCGTCAAAATCAAAATTTTGTAATTCGTTCGTTAAATATTGAAACTGTGATTGAGGATATAAACTTATGGTGTAGACTTGATTGTCTGTAGGCAATGATATAACTGCTGGAAACGTTCTTTCAGTAGACAACCATGTTGAATTCCATACAAATACGTCTGCTACAGCTGCGTTGGAATAGATGTTTACTCTTGATTCTCCTCTTTCAAGTGATCGATAATTTTCCTGCCAGTTATCACTTGCAGGGTTTTCAGCTTCCATATCTCTTGCACTTTGAGCAAGCGATAAGCTTATAAGGAGAATGATTGTTAAAAACGTTTTTAATGAATTCATCAAAGAAAATTTACTATAGATGATGTCAAAATGATATGTTTTTATCATCTAAAAGAAATGACTTCTTGCTCATATGCAAAACAACTAATCCAACGATCAAAATATTCTTCTGCTCTTGTTCTTCCATATTGGGATACAAGCACTTCAAAAATATCGTAATTTTTATTTTCAAAATAAGGATCAGCAATGAACATATAAGTTAAGTTGCCATCATCATTTTGTTGTTCTGGAACTAAAAATTTTAAACTTTTAAACACTTCTACATCCTCTCTTTTCATAGCAGGCATTATAACTGTCTTTGTTAACATCTCAAACTGCCCAGCTCTTTGAGGAAGAATATAATTAATAGCAACCATGGTCTTACTATTATTTGCATATACGGTATTTGAATTATTAGCAGACTTATTTTCATTATCTGCGACTGATCTATTTCCAATTGATACAGGTACAACGCAGCTATAAAGAGTAAAAGCAAAAAACATTATTATGTATTTCTTCATAGTTTATATCCTAAAATAAGTATTGAAATTTGATAAAAAATTGCCTGTTATTTTCGCTAATACTTGAGAAAATATTGTCATCAACATCCAACAGCTCATTAATTCCAAAATAGAATGCAGAAAAAGCACTCGGTTGATATGTTAATAAAGGTTCAATAAACCAACTTTTTGAAAAATCACTATACTGTACTTTAGATCTCAATGATAGTTTTGGACTAAATGCATGTTTTGCTCTAAAGTTTAAAAGATATCCATCAAAAAAGTCTTTTGCATCTTCATATCCAAGACCTAGTGAAAGCTGCGTATTATCTGAAAGTTGATATTCAGTATAAAAATTGGCACCCAAAGTATTTGCAACTGTAGGAGTTTCAATATAGCGTATGATTTGATCTCGAAAGGATAACGTTGAATAATATAATACTTTTGAGCTAGGTCTAATACTTGCTCTCATCGAAAACTCATTCATTCCTTTGAAATCTAAGCTTTTGTACACTTTGTCGGAATATTCGTATGACAGGTCTAGATTTAAGGTGTTTGCAAATTCATAATTTGCTTTAAGCTCATATTCGCTGTTTACAACTCTGCCATCAAAATTTTCTTTATGAACGACAACGCCAGTATAGGATGATTTTAATAAAGTATCACTATCATGATATATCGATTTACTACGTTGAACTTTGAACCATTTTGTAGAATTGTTTCTTTCAAATCCGTTACTAGTTCTAAAACCTGGTGACCTTAATCTTGCGGTAAAAGATTTACCATCTGTTCTAGTACGATTTGTAACATTAAAGCCAATAGCATATCCGCTGATTGACTCACCATCAAATTCTGTTGTGTATTTTCCATTATCAAATGTTTGAGTTTCATCTTCTTCAGGAGTGTATTCACCATTTTCCGACTCTTCATGACTAGAGGTTGCTAAATGCGCTGATAAATGCCAATTTCCTCCAGGATGTGAATGTAAATCTAAACCAACATTACCAATATTACCTCCCCCTTCAAAATTACGAATGGACGTAAAGGCACCTATGTGTGAACCATATTTTAACATTCTTTTTAATCTTAAAACATGCGTTTGACTTTCACCGAGGTTAACCAATGTGCTAGTCTCTTCAAATGGTAATAACAATGAAGAATTTTCATCTTTAGCGGAAATGATTCCATATGATGTTTTTCCTATCTTTCCTGTAAATTTTCCTACAACAGATGGGTCATTTATCGTTCTTGAGTAAAATAAATTAATATAACCTCTTCCTGGATCAAACTTGAATAACTCAGCTCCCTCACTGAAGAAAGGTCTTCGTTCGGGAAAAAATAAGGCATTTACCTCATTAATATCGTTTTGAATATCATCAGATTCAATTTGACTAAAATCTGGATTTAAAGCTATTTCAAGCAAATCAACAGAAGAAACATGATATTTTGCAAATAATGAGGCGTCATCATTTGAAGATGATTTGTTATTAATTCTATCTTCTGAATATCCACCAACAACCGATGGAATAAGCTCAGTTTTGCCGTTTGTGCTAGGTGGAACATCGATATCTTTTAAATATCCCAATTGACATGTTTGACATTCTATGCCATCAATTCTGTTAGCCCAATGGGTAAAATGACCTAATTTATCTTGAGTTATAAATAGTCTTCCAAAACTAATTCTCCAAGTTTGGATATCAGCTAAAGAATATCTTAAACTTGAAAAAGGGATAGAAAATTCTGCTTGATATCTATCATCAAAAATTTGAACAGCAGTATCATAAATAATATCAAGATTTGTATCAAATCCGTAGCCTTCCCTACCATCAACTTGAATATTCCCAGCACTGACCCCTATTCCATACGTTAATGACTCATCATCAAAAGTATCAATGGCAATGTAAACTCTATCATCTGAACCTTCAACTTCATCTCTGTTTGTGATGGTAAAAGTTAAATCATTACGATCTACAAACGCGGTAAATGCTACATATAAATTTTTATCATCATAGGTTACTCGAGCTTCTGTAACGTATGGAGATGGTTTTCCTTGGAAAACTCCCCCATCTGTAAAATCTGTCGCTACTTGAGCATTAGTCCAGTCTATTTCTGACAAGTCACCATCAATAATAATTTTTGAAGTGGATTTTATTGGATTATAAACTGGACGCTCTGTTAAATCTTTATAAGACTGACCTAAAGCAATTGATGTTATTAAAAGTGTAAAAATTATCTTCTTCATATAGCCTGTAATAATAAGTAAAAAAAAGTATAAAAAGTATACTTAATATTTGACTGCAATTACTTGAAGAAGTTCCTAAAAAATATAATTAACACCAATATTAAAACTTCGTGGCATAGTTGGTCTAACGCCGTAAGGACGTCTTGCTGCTATACTATTGTCATTTAAAAAGTTATTGATACTAAATAATAATGCAATACTATCATCAAATGCATATCTCAAGCCAACGTCAATAATGGTTAATGCATCAGTTGAATTAGATTTTAATAATCTTCCAGAACCCGCAACTGTTCTCATTTTTGGAGTTTTTTTCAAACTAATATTTGATGAAAATTTGTCAACATTCAATCCTAGATTTAATGTAATTAGATTGTCTGGTAAGTAAGGTAATTCATCTCCTTTTGACACTTCACCCCAAAAGCCATCAAATGACTCTTGAAATTCTGAGCTTGTATTTGTCCATGACATTTCGAATGGTATTTGCATTGAACCCTTATCTATAAGAATTCTTCTTAAATACAACTCAAAACCTGAAATATCAACAGCGCCACCATTAAAAAGCTCATCAGTGCCTCCTCCTGAAGCAGCAGTATCTGCTCCTATCAGATTTTCATACTTATTAGCAAAATAAGTAAACTCTAAACTATTTAAACCTTTATTAGATTTAAATCCAATTTCAGTGTTAATACTTATCTCCGGTTCAACCTCATTTTCTTTTACTCCAGCTGTACCTGGTCCTGGTGGTGCAAACCCTTTATGAACTCCAATCGAAACAGATTGATAATCATTTACAGCAAATTCAAATCCAATACCTGGAACGACAACATCTACATTATGACTGCTTTTTAATGGAGTTTCAGATCTATCGGAATCGGTTTTACCCCAATCATCTCTTTTTAATGCAATTTTTTCGTATCTAGCTCCGGCAGTAACGGTTAAATTACCATATGTAAATCTATCTTCAACAAAAATAGCTGTTGCTTCAGCTGAATCAATTCGATTTGAATCTGAGCCTTTGGTTGCTTGAGTTGTCATCACTAGTTTACCATTCTGCATACCATATCGATCTTCCCACTGAAATCTATCCATTTCATCACTGTGGACTCTAATTCCAGTTTGAATATCATGAACGCCTGCTTTCAGGTTAAATACAGCTTGAACTCCTTGAGAATAATACTCTCTATTATTGGCTTTAATTCTGTAAGCATCATCCATACTATTTTCTGTATTCATCAAGTTATAAAATTCATTCCATCCCTCTGCTGTTGGATCGGTAATTGTGCTTAAGTTCATATCATTGACTTTGTTTAACTTGTACCAATTTCTATCAAAATCATTTTTATAAGCAACAATTGCTAAACTAATATTATTATTAATTTTTGAAGCATATGATAACATAAATTGTGAATGATCGGCATCCATTTCATCTAGCGCAGTTGCTCTGTATCTACGCAAAGGGTTCTCACTAAAATCTGCATCAATTAGTCCAAGATATGTTTCATTAGACAACTCATCTGTCATAGAATATTTAAATTCTAGAGCATGTAAATCGCTAAAACTATATCTTAACTTTGTCATAATATCTGTTTTAGCATAACCAGTGTCACCTCCACCATCAAGATCCTTGAATCCGTCCAATTGATCTGTATATAATTCAATTAAATAAGCAAAATTATCTATTGAATCTCCAGATCTTACTTGCATAAGTGATTTACCAAAGCTTCCAATATCTAATGACACTGAACTGAGTTTAGAAGCTGGAATTGAAGTTGAAATATAATTTAAAGAGCCCCCTGTAGTAAATGGACCATGTTTTATCTGAGTAGAACCTTTTCTTACCTCAATTGATTCCATTCTTCCAGCAGTTGGCGAGTAATAAGCAGCGGGTGAAGCATATGGAGCTGGAGCAATAAGAACACCATCTTCCATAACATTAAGTTTTTCCATTCGTAATGAACCAGTACCTCTTACACCAATATTCGGTCTTAAACCTAAGCCATCTTCTTCAGAAATATATACACCTGGAATTCTACTTACAATTCTATGAATATCTGTGTATCTGAATTGATCTAATTCAGATTTACTAACCACATCACTTGGCTCAGCATTTCTAAGAAACATACCCGAAGTAATACTCTTTGATTCTGCAAGTACTTCAACAGCATCTAATGCAATCGGTTTTGTTGAATCTGATTCAGCAACAACATTAGGATTGTTTGCTAAAACTAAATTAATACTTAATACAAAAAATATAATTTTTCTCATTTTTTCCTTTTTGCTGAGATTAAGTCTCAGAATTATAAATAGAAAAAGATAGAATTACAAGTATTGTTGAGATTATATCTCAATAATATTATTTTTCGACAATGTCAGCTATAAAAATGTTTGTATTTCTTGGATTATCAGCGTCTCTATTTGAAGAAAAAACTAGTTTTTTTCCATTTTGGGAAAAAACAGGAAATGAATCAAAGGTTTTATTATCCGTAAGCCTAATTAAGTGCTTAGTTTTAATATTTATCATATATATTTCAAAATTACTTCCATAAGCATTGTAATCCTCTCTCCAATCATCCATATTTGAAGAAAAAACAATATGTTTACCGTCTGGATGCCAAGATGGAGCCCAATTAGTAGCACCGTTATTTGTTAAACGTATTTTTTTACTACCATCTCTTTGAGCTACATATATATCTAAAGGAACAGACTCAACAAATTTCTTAGATAAATTATTTTTCCATTGATCTTTTTCTTCTTTGGTTGATGGATACCAAGCTCTCCATACAATCCTGTCTCCTTTAGGAGAATAAAATGCTCCTCCATCATAACCATATTCGCTAGTAATTTGAATGACATTCTCACCATTATAATCCATTTCAAAAAGATTTATATCTCCATCTCTTAGCGATGTGAATATTATTCTTTCCTCTGTAGGGTGAATGGTAGTTTCTGCATTGTATCCTGGATGATTAGTTAATTGTACTACTTCTCCATTTTCATACCTAAAAACTTCATAATCTCTCAGTGGCCAAATGTATTTTCTAGGATTTGAATCTTTATAAATCTCAGGACACTTTTGCCCTAAATGCATCGTTGATGAAAAGAAAATATATCTATCATTGAGAGAAAAGTATGCACAAGTAAATGCACCATCTTTTAATGGAAATTCAGTAAAGTTTTTCCCATCAATATCTACAATATATAGCTTATCACAATCGTTGTTATTTCTTTTGGATTGAAAAATAACTTTTGAATCGTCAGCATTAAAATATGCCTCTCCGTTGTCTCCTGCAAAGGTAAGCTGAGTTACATTTTTCAAATGATAATTATTTGAATTTTCACACCCAGTTATAACTAGAAAAATAAGAGATAAAAATCTAAAATTGAACATCTAGTGTCAACTCTTCGTTGCCTCTTAATACAACAGCTTTTACTGTAGATCCAGGCTCTAATTTTGATAAGATTTCCATATATTTATAGATATCATCAATTACTGTATCATCTATTTTTAAGATGACATCTCCGTCTTTCATTCCAGACTGTTTAGCAGGCCTTTTATCAATTACTGATTCAATTTTCATTCCAGAACCAGAATGGGAATAATCAGGCATAATTCCTAAAGATACTTTTAATCTCATTGGAGATTGCTCAGACTCTTCTTGTTTTGGAAGAGATTTAAATTGTAATCTGTCGCTTTGATTAGCCGCTTCTAATACAACTTTATCAGCGAGATCTGAAATAAGCTTTAACCCTTCATAATTTACTAGATTAGCTTCATCTCTTGGAGAATGATAATCTTTATGAATTCCTGTGAAGAAAAACAATGAAGGGATATTTTTCTTATAAAAATTATAATGATCAGAACGAGAAAATAAGCTTCTGACTCCTGTTGCAGTATATTCATATACTGTCACATTTAAATTACTATTCTCAATGAAAGAATCAACCAATACATCCAAGTTGTCCGCTGTTGGAACTCCTCCTAAATACACATTTTTTTCCTCGTCTAATCTACCTACCATATCTAAATTTACCATTAGTTGTACTTTTGCTAAATCTATGGTTGAATTTTCTACAAAATACTTTGATCCAATTAATCCTAATTCTTCTGCTCCAAACAGTACAAATACTAATGTTCTTTTATGATTTTTCGTGCTTGCATATTTCTCAAACAACTCTAACACCATTGCTGTTCCAGAAGCATTATCATCTGCACCATTATTAATACCATCCTTAAATGATATAAATCTCATTTTTGGATTTGCAGTAGTGTCATAATGACCTCCAATTACAACATATTCTTCTTTTAGTTTTGGATCATTTCCAGGTAAGGTAGCAATAACA
>Ga0255762_10003726_pt1 | contig 11941 bp, 3 predicted proteins | sample 101ome_16_FD_179962 | JGI IMG/M metagenome (GOLD analysis project Ga0255762, IMG submission 179962) | Coastal salt marsh microbial communities from the Groves Creek Marsh, Skidaway Island, Georgia - 101401AT metaG (version 2) | ecosystem: Environmental > Aquatic > Marine > Intertidal zone > Salt...
AGTTTCTCTACGATTATTGATTAATTTAACAGATAAGTTGCTATCTTGAGATAAGCCGAAAGTTGATATATCAATATTTTGAGGCAATGTAATAATACCATTTACGTATTCACAAATATCATAAATATTAGGGATATAGTTGGATATAGTATTGGTTGCTTCAGGGAAAATATCTCTAACTTGTTGTGAAATGAAACCGTAAATGTCATTGTTTCCTTTATTTAAATGATCGATATATTTGTATGTTTTTGGTTGTAATTCGAGTATTTTTTGAAGCGCTTGATCATCGTCAATATCTTGAATATCTTTTTTAATACGTGCATCAGAAGTGTAAACGACAGTTGATTCATCAAACCATATATTTTTGTTAGCACGCAAACAATATGAAGTTAACATAGAAGGATCATCATTCCATCTTATTATGACTAAACCATCTCCACCTGCTGTATGAGTTGTTGATAAACTGTTTCCACCATATCCATAAGTCCCCCCTCCTTGTTGTGATCCAGTGATACTAACATCAATTGTAAAACCAAACAATTCTAGTTCATAGAATTCTGCGTATGATTGAGATGTTTTAAATAAACGATTTATAACCAAAACATAATATCTAAATGATAGAGTATTACTAAATACATCGTGTGTTGGATTTACGACGGGGTCTGGAACTTGTGAAGAAGATGTATCAACCTTATCAAATATTTCAGTCCAATCTCCGCCCTGTATATTATCGTAAGCATTTTGGTCATTTGAACCGTATAATCTATAATTTTTAGGATGTCTTCCGAATACAATTTCAGGTTCATGTATATTTTGCCACAATTTTATTTCAGTCATTACGACATTTTCACCCAAGTCTATTGCTATAAATTCCCCTCTGTAATCTGTCTTTGCGTAAAAACTACCAGAAGCACTATATGTTGCTCCTTCCATATTAGCAGCATAAGAAGATGATGATGAAGTCCAACCAGTTGAATCTACATTTCCACTTGAAACTCCATTATTGCCATCAAACAACCTCCACGGATTCCTTCCCCCAAATTGAGAACTTCCTTTTATTGCCACTGTAACATTTGTTCCTTCTACATCGTAAGTTTTTGTGGAATCAGTCATCGCCTGTCTTGGAAATTGATAAACAGATAATTTACCCCTCACCCCACCACCACCTCCTCCCGCTAAATAAATATCATCACCATAAATATTGACCATTGTTGCATCTCCTCCGTCTGGTACTGAAGTAATTGATGTCAATTCGGGAGCATCTGTACCAGTACCACCTCCGCCTCCAACAATTGCCAATTGTCTTTTCTCAAAAAGTTCCCATTCACTTATATTTACATATCCGCTTGTATTTGATTTGTTAATAATAATAGCATAATATCTATAAGCAATAGGTACTGTTCCTAATACAAACTCCTTTGGTGTATTATTACTCCATCCAGTTATATCAGTTTGCTCATCAATTTGAATCCAATTTGTATCAGTTGATTGAGAATATGCTTCATCAGTATTTGTTGCGTATATCCTAAAATCTTTGGGAGATCGTAAATTGTCGTCATTAACAGGGTAGATTATATATTTATCCAATACTATCTGTTCTCCCAAATCAATTATAACATATTCACCATAATATGCTGTATCAGTTTTAAAGTATTGACTACTTCTTGATGTTGCGATAACTCCACCTGATGAATATACATTATTTACTGATACCCATCTGGATCCAGTACTATATAAAGTACCATCAAAGATATAGTGCTCTTTAAAAATACCAGTATTATTAAAATAACCACTTGACCTGCATCTTATTATAGTCCCGTCAGTGTATGTTTTTGTATCACCAGTCATATTCTCACGAGGATACTCTGTATATATATCCTCTCCAACAATATTAAATCCGTCAGCGCCATTTTTAGGAACTAAATTCAAATTTTCTGTAGCAGTAGAAGGTAAAGCAATTGTATTAGTAGAGAATGTACCAGACGATGCACCGTTAATTGTACTACTACCTAAACCACCAACTGCAATCAAATTGACATTTGTACCACTGACAGATGATTGTTCTCCTGCTGCACCTTCTAATACTCCACCACTACCGGCTTGAACATAATAATCTGTATTTTCTGAAAATGTTACACCCGAATAGTACAGAATCCCTCCTGACGACCCTGCGCCTTTTGCAGGATTGCCAGCACCGCCCCCGCCTACAACAAGAACATCACATATCGTATCTTTACTAAATGATATAATATTGTCTGAATTAAACTCAATATAATTATATTTTTTATTATCATCAGATATGTATGAATTAAATGTGTATGAATTGATCAAATGTTTTTTCCATCTTATAATGACAATACCCGAACCACCGTTGCCACCTTTTCCTGATTTTCCAGAACCACCACCACTGCCTGTATTTACAACACCATTACCTCCACCTTGCCCCTCAGTATTTGTAGCATAACCACCAACAATAACATAATTGCCATTTAAATCAGCACCTCCTGCTCTACCCGGAACACCATATGAGGGCCATGTTCCTCCTGCTCCTCCACCGCCATAAACAACACTATCTCCTGTAATATTAATTACCAATCCGTCACCACCATCTCCACCATTTTTATCTGTAGAAGTTTCGCCAATAGAACCTATACCACCTCCTCCACCACCAGTAAGACGCTGTGCACCATAATTATTGATACCATCCCCGCCATTGAACCCAATGCCATTTCCAGTAGCATTTCCACCAGCATGAGTACGTGACCCGCCACTATTCCCATCCCATCCATTACCTCCACCGCCACAACCTCCTGCTTTTCCAACATTACCTGTACCTATATTACCTCCCCCACCTCCTCCATCTACTGAAATTGAAATTGTTTCATTACTTATTACAGTATTTTGACCATTGGCAGTATTTGTGGCAGCGCCAGTTGCCCCTGCACCTCCTTCACCAACTGTTATATTATAAATTCCATTGAAATTATGTGTTTCTAATCTATATGCTCCTGCACCACCTCCTCCACCGTGATTATATCCGCCACCACCACCACCACCAATCATGAATACATCACATACCGTATTTTGTGAGAATGTTATAGTGCCGTCGTCAGTGAATTGAGCGTATTCGTATGTATTATTGTCATCAGGTGATAAGAACTCGTCATATGTATATGTACCAGTCATTGTAGGTGGCACGATTATTCTTTGAATATTCGTCTTTTTCCATCTCATAATAACAATACCAGAACCACCGTCACCACCTATTCCATAACTTGCCCCACCAGCACCTCCTCCACCCCCTGTATTTGCTAAACCTGCTATACCAGCAAATTGTGCTTTACCTTCACCTCCTCCTCCTAACCCACCTGCTTTGTCTCCGTAATTTACAGAATTAGCACTTTGATAATGATGTCCTCCACCTCCGCCACCAGCAAAATACGTTTTATTTTCTGCAGAAACATAATGACCACCTCTGCTATTATCGGCAGGTAATGCAAATAGTGTTTTAAAATCATAAGCAGACGTATAAACACCTTCTGTTATTTCTACGCCCGATATACCTTTTCCACCTGTTCCAGAAAGAGGAGTACCTGCTACTGATGAATAACTATGACCTGCTTCACCTGCTCCTCCGCCTCCACCACCTCCACCGTTTGTAGTATCACTATTTCCACCATTATTACCATGCCCGTACGTTCTACTGTCTCCAATTTCTGCCAAAGTTTTTTGCGTCCCCGTTGCTCCTATATTTTTAGGGGAAGGAACTATAGATCCAGCACCACCGCCTGAACCGCCCGGTCTTGCAGCAGCTTCTACATCATTTGGATAACCAAAACCACCACCTCCTCCACCTAAAGCTTGTAAAATAATATTGGTATTAGTACTGTCTTTAATTGTTGTTTCTTCTCCATCAGTACCTACTGCAGACCGTGCTGTAGATGCTACTCCACCACTTCCTACATTGATATTGTAAGATCCTGTGCTAAATGTTTTATTTGGAACAAATACCAAACCACCTGCTCCTCCACCTCCTCCATCAGTATTACCACCACTTCCTCCACCACCCACAACTAAAACATCGCATTCAGTATTTTGTGGGAATGTTATAGTGCCGTCGTCAGTGAATTGAGCGTATTCGTATGTATTATTGTCATCCGGTGATAAGAACTCACCAAGTGTATATGTGCCAGTTATTGCGGGAGTATTAATCGTTGCTGGTATTACAGTCTTTTTCCATCTTATGATGACTATACCGCTTCCACCAGTACCAGATGACGTACTTGTCCATCCGCCACCACCACCACCTCCTCCAGTATTTGCTCCTCCTGCTCCATTTGCGCTATTTCCTGAATTTAGCACACCATTTGCTCCTAATGTAATTCCACCATCACCACCATTACCTGGTTCATTTGGAGAAGCACCTGTATTTCCACTACCACCGCCTCCACCACCTTTACCACCATCCCCTGCTAATTCCATATAGGTACTTCCACCGCCACCCCCGCCCCAATAATAATTATTACCATCTATATTTATCTGTATCCCATCGCCTCCTTTACCACCATAACTAGTACCACCTACATTCCCATCACCTCCTGTTTGAGAAGCACCACCTCCACCCGCTGCAGCTAATCCAGGGTTTCTTTCAACAGAAGAACCTCCGGCATTTTGATATATCGTTCCAGTATATCCATTTAGAGAACTCCCACTGCCTACTCCTCCACCTGATGGAGTAGGAGCACCATCCCCTGCGTCACAACCACTCCCTCCTCCCGAACCTCCACTTAAACCATTTCCGGTATCGCTAAAATAACCTCCCCCACCACCTCCTTCGGCAATTATATTGTTAAATGAAGAATTATTGCCATTATTTCCAACAACTGCACCAGTAACAGATGCACCACCGCTACCTACAACTACATTATACGAACCTTGTGATATTTGAGCATCTGTTATATATACAACTGCTCCTCCGCCACCACCTCCACCCAATTGACCACCTCCACTAGCTCCGCCACCCACAACTAAAACATCGCATTCTGTATTTTGTGGGAATGTTATAGTGCCATCGTCAGTGAATTGAGCGTATTCGTATGTATTATTGTCATCCGGTGATAAGAACTCGCCTAGGGTATATGTGCCAGTCATTGTGGGAGTAATTGTAGGAGTATTAATTTTTATTGGTATTACAGTCTTTTTCCAACGTATTATAAATAATCCACTTCCACCCGAGCCACCTTTATTAGTAGGGTAATCACTACCACCGCCTCCTCCTGAACCCGTATTTGCAATAGCATTTGCACCATTATTTCCCGGACTTGAACTTCCTCCTTGACCACCTGCACCACCCCCTCCTTTTCCACCAGTACCTGCTGGCGCACCACTTCCCCAAGTTCCGCCACCTCCTCCTCCTGCCAAATAATAATTGCCAGTTCCGTCATCAACACCTAAACTATTTGCTGAAAGATTAAATGTAGTATCTAAATTAACTCCATCTACTATATATACACCATCTCCACCATCTCCTCCGTATCCAGCATTCTCACCTCCGGTTGCTGTTTGTCCAACTTCTCCAGCACCACCACCCCCGCCACCGTGTCCCGCTCTGCCTGCAATTGAACGATCGCCACCATTATTCCCTAATGATGTACCTGATACTTCAAATAAAATGGGGTTATATACGATAGCATTACCATTCGCATAGTGAGTAGTATAAGCATCGCCACCTGCACCTGAACCCCCGTTTTCATTTCCATCACTTCTCCCAGAACCACCACCTCCTTCTGCTTTAACTAATAAAGTGCTTCCTGATTTAAATTCTGTATCACCACCTTTATTACCTGCCCCGGCATTACTTGGACAAGTACCCCCTTCGCCAATATTAATACTATAATGCCCAGTTGGTATGACAACATCGCTAAACAATATCAATTTACCAGCACCACCGCCTCCACCGTGTTGTCCTGAACCTGCACCACCGCCACCGACCATAAGAATATCACATTCAGTATTTTGTGGGAATGTTATAGTGCCGTCATCAGTGAATTGAGCGTATTCGTATGTATTACTGTCATCAGGTGATAAGAACTCGCCTAGTGTATATGTGCCAGTCATTGTGGGAGGTTCTTGAGGTGGTTCTTCTTGTGATTTAATCGGTTCTATTTGAATTACTTTTTGAAAATTATCCGAATAATTTGGATTATGGATTTCAATATTGTTCCCCAATTTCATTGATGGCAATGAATAATGAGGTTGTATGTTACTTGTAATAATTGTATCAACGTATACGTCACCTGAAGGTATTTTAATATCATTTGAAAATACTTTCGTGTTTTTATGTTTTATGTACACATTATTATCATTCCACTCTACATTTCTAAGACCCAATGTATTTTTTTCTTGATTGTAAACAAAATCTTCTGAAAACGATATATCAGTTTGCGATTTTAAATCATTCTCTGTAATAACTTTTTGCATATATGATGTTTTTTGATTAATCCATTTAACAACAACAACACCATCCTTGCCGTTTTTACCATTTTCATCTAATATACCTCCATCGCCTCCTGACCCACTATTCTCTCCTATTTCGTCTATTGAAGAAAGTGTGTCATCGTAATTTTTACCAGGCAATGATAATAGTGGATAATCAGAAATCGTTGTATTTTCAAATTTAATGTAATTGTTTATATAAATTGAAGTTCCATATAACTCTATTTCATGAAAAGTCAGAATATTACTTGAAGGTGTAATACTTGTCACTGATATTTTATAATCTCTGTAATATTGATCATTTGTTATAGAAGATTTCATGATTTTCATTGTACTATCTGCTATATCTACTGTTTCAATAACTTCGTTGTTGCCTATTAAAATATATTCACCCTCGTCGTTTAACCCGTATACACTAAAAGTATTTGGTCTCCCTTCAATCGTATTATCGTAAATAAATGATACTTCTGTCAATATTATTTTATACGGTAATATAATCGATACAACACTTCCTGGATTATCTATAAACTCGGGAGTATGATTTGCAGTATCATAACTTCCGTCTAAATTATAAACATTTTGTAAATGATCATTATTGTGAATATATTTATAAGTACCGTTTCCATAATATTCATTTATTACTTCTTTAATATTTTCTTCATTTGATGAATTTTCAGAATTAAATAATGATACGGGAGGGTATTTTAACTTTTTACCAACATAGTTATAAGATGATGATAGACCCGGATTTCCACCTCTTGCTGTCTCTCCGAATGCATAAGTTGTACCACCTTTTTCATATAGGGTAGCATCTCCTCCTTTTCCGACTGTAACATTATAAATCACATCTTTTTGAAGATCTATATTTGCAACTTTGATTTCACCACCTTCACCTCCGTAACCATTGTCTTTTCCTCCCGATCCTCCTCCTCCAACCATCAATATATCAACATTTATATCAAATGGAAATGTAATATAATTACCTTCACTGTGGGTGAAAGAATATGTATAAGAATCTTCATTTTGTGTTACATCACTTAAACTAACTTTTGAGTTATTAGAGACAATAACGGGAAGTTTTTCTTCGAATTTATCAAAATATATACCATCGTTATAAACATTTACATTAGAGTATGATAAATAAGAAATGTTGTTTAAATCAACATTACATGTCCAATAACTTTCTTGTCCAACTGTTTGTTCAATTGTTATAGTACCATTAAAAGATAAATTAGAAGAATCAAATGTCAATCCATTATCTGTATTAACGTCTATGTTATCAATATAATTAGTCGTATCAGGAAAATTATTTTCTACATAATTAGAAGTATTTATAACAAGATCATCGATATGTGTTTTTATGCTGTTTGACGAATACGTTATATTTTCTCTAATATCATCAAATTGTTGTTGTAAATTGCTTGTAGTATCGTTAATTAAAAAATGCAAATTACTCGTGTCCAATGGATGAGTTGTTATTTTACCATTATTGTCCGTTACTAATATTTCACCAAAATTGAAGTTAGTACTTTGATTCAATAAAGAGGTTGCAGATCCTGTGATTATATTTTGTTTTGAAGAAGAATCATCTGTTGTAATTAAATCTCTTACATCAGACGTTACTTTGATAATTGTATCTTCAAAGATTTTAATTTCACCATTATTGTTATGTAAATAATTTGAACCATTAAAATTATAATCTCCAATAGTTTGATCATCAGTATATACAGATACTGTCCATGGCTTAAGATTTGCTTTGAGATGAAGAGAATTGTTATCAATATCATAATTAAAGTCGTTGACATTGAAAAATATTTTATCTTGCTTTTCATTTGTTAAATAATCTGTTACCGAAAGTGAGAAATTAGAAGCGTTTTCCTTTTGAGTGATAGTTACATTGGAAGAATCTGATAAAACATTATTTACTTGATTAATGAATACATCTTGTATAGAAGTACAGTAATCTTTAATATCATTTAAAGACGAATAATCCCCAATAGTATCAAGTTTGTCACCAATATTGTTTATTTGTTGTTGTACATTTGTTTGTAAATTACTTAAATGTGATAATTCATAAAGAGATACGTCATTTATTGTTCCTGAAAATTTTATATCACCTCTAACATCAAGTTCAGTAGAAGGAGTGTCGTTCGATAAACCTAAACCAAATAAACCATTATTGGTTATTTTTAATTTATTTTCATTAAGAGCATTTACGCTTAAAACATCTCCCATGTTATTAAAATCATGTGAAATGTTTAAAGCAGCACTAGAGAGTGAATCACTTGTAATGTTTAAATTATCTTGGTCAATCAAATTTGTATAGAAATTTGAATTCGTACCAATTTTGTTAAGATTTGAAACATTTAATACCCATGTTTGAACATTTAAATCGCCTTTAATAACATTATTTTCAATAAATTTCAAATCATTAGTAGCTTTAAAATCATCTAAAGTAATATTGTTAAATTTGTCATAATAAACATTTGAAAAGTTTTCTGCATTTGCTTGTAAATTAGTAGATAAGGTAATAAAATCATTTAAAATATAATTAGAAATATTGAGGATGTTTGTCTTTGTATTATCAATAGTGGTTTGTAAATCTGTAGTTAAATTATTAACATATTGAAGTTCATCGATCGAAATTTCAGAAACATTGGTAATGCCGTTATCATCGGAAATACACATACTGTTAGGAGTAAAAATACCATAAGATTTTAATTTGTCTGAATAAAATTGTAAATCGGTTGCATCTTGGCGTTTGATTTTTTTCCAACCCATAAACAAACGAGATCTTACTTACTATAATCTGATATAATAAAGATTTAAAAAAATGAAATGTATTTTTTAATAATTAGATGTGTTTGATATTTCAATTTGTGATATTTCGTTTTCTAACTCGTCGATACGTGATAATAAATCATTATTTTTTTGTTCAAGGGTTATCACTTTGCGATTTAATATTTGAGTAGCGCACACATTAAGAGTGAAAAGGTATGACTTATCAAGTGTAACCATATCATCAACTTTAGTACCATAAACAAATATATTGGAAGTATTACCAATAAAATTGTCTATATTTTTAACTTGCAAACCGTAACCGGTTTCGGTTTCCATTAAAACACAATCTGTATATAAAGTTTCTCTACGATTATTGATTAATTTAACAGATAAGTTGCTATCTTGAGATAAGCCGAAAGTTGATATATCAATATTTTGAGGCAATGTAATAATACCATTTACGTATTCACAAATATCATAAATCATGAGTACGTGACCCGCCACTATTCCCATCCCATCCATTACCTCCACCGCCACCATCTACTGAAATTGAAATTGTTTCATTACTTATTACAGTATTTTGACCATTGGCAGTATTTGTGGCAGCGCCAGTTGCCCCTGCACCTCCTTCACCAACTGTTATACTTCTTCAAATTTTGCTTATAGGTTCGTATACTTATATACTGGTTTTTGAATTTGATGTATTTTTTTCGAGAGCATTCCGTGTTATATATATTCTTGTTTTTTCCTTCTATGTTCTCAACACCTTTCTTAAAATACATTTAAACCCTATTTGTATTATATACTTTTTATTTGAAAATATTTTGTTATTTTGAAAGACGTTTGACAACGAACTAATACAAAGTTCTTGAAAGAAAAAGATTTGTCCCTTTGATATCATATCCATTTAATTTATTCGACTTTGATATATTATATTCGACAATCTTCTTTCATATTACTTCTTGAACCAGTTTCCCTTTTTAATAGTCGATGTATTATATTTCTTCGTCTTTTGCAATTGGTAATCTTATTTTGGGTAAGTGATTGTGATGATTTTGGGGAAGACTGAGTTCTACTTTGTTTTTTACTACATTTAAACAATTTATATATGGATATAATATGTCTGATTTACATACCACTTTTATTTAAAAATAAATTAAATATTTCTATAATGAAAATTGTGAAATCACTCATCGTATTCAACGGAATTTATGATATTTTTTGCGGTATTAGTATTATATTGTTTTTTCATACAAATTCTCCAAATACGTTTGCTTGTCTACATCCTACAATCTTTGTCTATAACAAGGAACTGATTCATCCTATATTCTATAGAATGTTGGCTTATTGGATTATTACATACGGAATGGTGCGCATTATGTATTTTTATGACTCAAAATATATACGTATACTAGTATCGCTAACATATTTGCTCGAAGCTTCTGTTTTTGGTTTTGAGTTTTATTGTTATGAATCGACGCTGGCATACAAGACTTTGTGGGTTTCTTCTTCATCATTTGTCCTCTCGTATATAAGTCTGATACATGGATAATATAGTTTGTAATTTGTCTGCTATCGAATGTTTTTGGAGTATTAAGTTTCGTTTTTTATATCCATAGAAACGACTAGGGGGGAGAGAGGTGATAAATTTATCATTTTATGATGTTAAATTGATATAAAAAGATAAGATTAAATATTATCATAGCTATAATAAAGAGATAACAATGACTTTTGGGCTTACTAAATGCAAATTTTGTAATTATGTTTCTGATATAAAATGTAATATTATACGACATCAAAATGCTAAACATAGACATGAAATTAATGATAATGTCGTTTTAGAGCATCGTGGACAAAATGTTATCTCAAACGAAGAAAATGTTATCCTAAATAAATTCATGTGCAAAACATGTAATAAGTATTATAAAACAAAAAATATTTATTAAACCATGAACAAAATTGCAAGAAGGTTGATATTCTTACGTGTCCTCGTTGTATGATTTCATTTACAAACAGACATAATAAAAACAGACATATTCCATCAGTACCTACTGCAGACCGTGCTGTAGATGCTACTCCACCACTTCCTACATTGATATTGTAAGATCCTGTGCTAAATGTTTTATTTGGAACAAATGAGATCTTACTTACTATAATCTGATATAATAAAGATTTAAAAAAATGAAATGTATTTTTTAATAATTAGATGTGTTTGATATTTCAATTTGTGATATTTCGTTTTCTAACTCGTCGATACGTGATAATAAATCATTATTTTTTTGTTCAAGGGTTATCACTTTGCGATTTAATATTTGAGTAGCGCACACATTAAGAGTGAAAAGGTATGACTTATCAAGTGTAACCATATCATCAACTTTAGTACCATAAACAAATATATTGGAAGTATTACCAATAAAATTGTCTATATTTTTAACTTGCAAACCGTAACCGGTTTCGGTTTCCATTAAAACACAATCTGTATATAAAGTTTCTCTACGATTATTGATTAATTTAACAGATAAGTTGCTATCTTGAGATAAGCCGAAAGTTGATATATCAATATTTTGAGGCAATGTAATAATACCATTTACGTATTCACAAATATCATAAATCATGAGTACGTGACCCGCCACTATTCCCATCCCATCCATTACCTCCACCGCCA
>Ga0255762_10003731_pt1 | contig 11926 bp, 7 predicted proteins | sample 101ome_16_FD_179962 | JGI IMG/M metagenome (GOLD analysis project Ga0255762, IMG submission 179962) | Coastal salt marsh microbial communities from the Groves Creek Marsh, Skidaway Island, Georgia - 101401AT metaG (version 2) | ecosystem: Environmental > Aquatic > Marine > Intertidal zone > Salt...
ATTTTATGACTCATGCATCTGTTCCAAAGAAAGAAAAAGAAAAGTTGGGAATTACAAAAAATCTATTAAGGCTTTCTGTTGGTATTGAGGATGTAGAAGATTTAATTTCTGAGCTTGATTTAGCTATCAATCATTAAGTAAACTTTTTTTACTTTTTATCTTTATATTTCGATAAATATGCCGTGGTGGCGGAATTGGTAGACGCGCTGGTCTTAGGAACCAGTATCGTAAGATGTGAAGGTTCGAGTCCTTTCCACGGTACTTATGGAAATTTTATTCCTAGGTGTAATAATTTTGGTAGCTTTAATATTATTTGTTACTGAATTATTTCCAATAGATGTAACTGCATTATTAGTTTTAGGATTGTTACTAGTTCTGGGATTAGTAAGTCCTACTGAGAGTCTTGCAGGATTTTCTAATCCTGCAGTCATTACAATAGCTTGCTTATTTATTTTAAGTCATGCTTTACAAAAATCTCATGTACTAGAATATTTAATAATAAACATCAATTCTTTGATAGATAAATCTCGAGTTTTAGGTATGATTGCTTATCTATTTGCCATTGGAGTAGCTTCTGCGGTAGTCAATAATACTGCTATTGTAGCGATTTTTATGCCTGTAACTATAAGGCTTGCTGATAAATACAACATAAGTCCATCTAAAGTACTTATTCCATTAAGTTATGCAGCTATCTTAGGAGGTACTCTAACACTAGTAGGTACATCCACAAATTTAATTGTTAATTCTATTTTAGTTGATTCTTCTAATGGTCAAGTGTCACTAGGTATGCTTGAGTTTGCTAAGTTTGGAATTATAAAATTTGTAGTTGGTTTGTTATATATTTTTACTATTGGATATAAGCTTTTGCCAATAAGAGTAGCAAAATCATCAAGCATTGAAGACTATAGATTGGATGGTTATTTAACAGAATTTAAAGTTTCTAAAAATTCACCTCTAACAGGTAAAACATTACTAGATAGAAAAATCAATGAAAACTATGATGTGATAGTACTAGACGTACTAAGGAATGGTGAAATTATCAATTCTAATCTTCGTAATTTGGTTATCCAAGAAGATGATATACTTTTTGTAAAAGGTTCGTTTGATAATTTTCAAAGACTAAAAGAAATTGAAAATTTGGTTATGTTAGCTGATGAAAAACTTACACAAGATGAACTAGAGCAGGAGGATAATATATTAGCTGAATGTCTAGTTACTGACAATTCAGAATTAATAGGTCTTTCTTTGCAAGAAGCTAATTTTAGAAGATCTTTCGGAAGTTTTGTTTTAGCAATACGAAGAGAAGGGGAAATCATTCGTAGAAAACTGGCTCATTTCATTTTAAAGCCTTTCGATACGTTATTAGTTTATGGCCCAAAAGATAGAATTAATCAGCTAGCTAATAAGGAAGGATTCATTGTATTGGGTAAAGTGGATGGATCGCTTGATGGACATCCTTTTTGGTGGCTTAGTTTAGCATCTATATTGTTAGCAGTAACATTGGCTATTTTGGATATTGTGCCTATTGTTGTTGGTGTTATTCTCGGTGTAATTGCATTATTGCTTTCAAAAGTAATAACTCCAAATGAGGCATATAGCTCAATTCATTGGCAAGTTATTATAGTGATTGCTGCATTTCTTCCTATGGGAGCAGCAATTCAACGAACAGGATTAGATGTTATAATAAGTGATTCAATCTCAAGTGTTGTTAACTTATTTTCTGCAGATATACTTCCATATTTATTATTAGCATTAATATATTTTATTACTATGATTCTTACTGAGATTGCGTCAAATGCTGCTACCGCAATTATTATGACGCCAATTACATTATCTCTATCAGCAAGTTTCGGATTTGATCCAAAGCCTTTTATATTTGCTGTTTGCTATGCAGCGTCAGCTTCATTTATTACTCCTGTAGGATATCAAACAAATTTGATGGTGTTTGGTCCTGGAGGATATAGATATTCCGATTACATTAAAGTTGGATTACCTTTAGGAATAATTCTTTGGATTATTTCAGTTATTATGATTCCTATGATTTGGCCATTCTAATATGCAGTGGAACGAAATAGATAAAACAATTTCTAAAACTTTTGAATTTAATTCTTATTTAGATGGCATAGATTTTGTAAATGAAATTGCAAATTTAGCTGAACAAGAAAATCATCATCCTGATATTATTATTGGTTATTGCAAAGTTACGGTATCATTGACAACACATGATGCTGGTGAAATCACAGAAAAAGACTATAGGCTTGCAAAGCTAATTGATGATTTAAGGGTCTAAGTGATATATCTCGTCTTAGTATCCATTCTTTGGTCGTTCTCTTTCGGCATTATAAAATATGGTCTACCTGGTATAGATTCAGCATTTATTAGCTTTATGAGAAATCTAATTGCACTAATTTTTTTTTCAACTCTAACCATTTACAATTTTAAGAAATTTAGTTTCGATCTCAGGTTAATATTAATAGGCGCAATCCAATTTGGACTGATGTACGTTTTCTACATTCAGTCCTACGAATATTTACCTGCATACCTTATTGCAACTTTCACAATAACAACTCCTATTTTTATAGGTTTATCCTCGAAGTTTTTAATCAATGGATCTTTTTCTTTAAAAGGATTTGTTGCAGTAATTTTAGTTTTAATTGGGTCATATATGATGCGATTTAATATTGCTAATCCCATAGATTTTTGGACTGGTTTTCTATTAATTCAAGTTGCTAACATATGTTTTGCTTTTGGTCAAGTGATGTTTAAAAAATGGCATTCAAATAATAGCTCAACGGATATAATTCATAATTTTTCACAAATGTTCTTGGGTGCAGTGCTAATTACTTCCATATTTTTTCTCTCAAATTCTGATAATAATCAGTTGTTGACCACATCAAATTTATTGGCTTTATTATTTCTTGGTTTGGTTTCAACTGGTTTTGGTTTTCTGGCATGGAACATAGGAGCTACAAAAGTTTCTGCTGAAAAATTAGCGCTGATGAATAACGCAGTTATACCAATTGCAATTTTAAATTCCTATTTGTTTTTTGGAGAGGCGATAGGTTTTATGCTATTCTTGCCTGGATTGCTATTATTTTATGTAGCCTTTAATCTGATTAGTTAGATTGATTCTTTAATCGAAACTTATCATGTTTTTTTTGAAATGCTCTTCCCATGAATATGTAGATTAGTCTTCTAAAAAGAACTACTATATTCCACTGCCAAGGAAAAATAAATACCTTTCTTTTTTTATCCAATGCACGAACTATTTTTTTTGCTGCTTTTTCTGTACCAATTAAGAACGGTTTAAATTCAACGGGATCCGTCATTTCACTCTTTACAAATCCTGGACAAATTAATGTAACCGCTATTTGTTTTGGTAGAGAATTTCTTAAAGAACCTGTTAATGCTCTCACAGCCCATTTTGATCCAGCATATGCTCCTGAACCAGGCCAGGCAACAAAACTAGCTACTGAACCTACTACAGCAATATGTCCACTATATTGTTCAAGCATTTTTGGTATAAATGGTACCACTGTATTATTTACACCAATTACATTGGTATTAATCATATCATTCATTACAGAAGGATCTCCTTTTTCAACAAAATCAAGTAATCCTAAACCTGCATTTGCAAAAACCAATTCAATTGTAGGTACTTTACTTAAAAAATCTTCAATTGATTCCTTAGTTGAATGTTGATCAGTGACATCTACGGAATAGGTGTATACTTTTGCACCTAAGGATTCACATTTTTGAGCAATATTTTCTAATTTTTCCTTACGTCGTGCACATAATGCAATAGTTGCACCTCTTTTGCTATATTCGTAAGCAACATATTCTCCAATACCACTACTGGCTCCTGTAATAAAAATGTTCATCGGCAATACTACAAATTTATCAGTCACAATTCCATAAAAACTATTTATATTATCGATTGAATGGGTAAAAAAGAGATAAAAGGATTATCACAATCAATTCTTGAGAGTGTTTCAGCTCAACTTTTAGAAGTTTCTAAAAGAGTTGATGAAGATATTCAAAAGGCTGCAGAATTAATAATTAATCATTCTGGTAAGCTTGTTGTATGTGGTTTAGGAAAATCTGGATTGATTGGTCAAAAGATGGTTGCAACTCTTTGCAGTACTGGAACTCAAAGTGTGTATATGCATGCAGCAGAAGCAATTCATGGTGATTTAGGAATTTATAATCCTGGGGATCCAACTATATTAATTTCTAAAAGTGGAAATACAGAAGAAATTGTAAGATTGATACCTATTTTGAAAGAATTTAATTCTCCATTAATAGCAATCGTTGGGAATATAGATTCATTTATAGCTCAGCATTCTGATATTGTTTTAAATGGAACTATTGCTAAAGAAATAGATCCCCTTGGAGTTGTTCCAACAACAAGCTCATTAGTTGCATTAGCGATTGGAGATGCTTTAGCATCAGTTTTGATGGTTCACAGAGGTTTTGATAAATCAGATTTTGCTAGAAATCATCCCGGCGGTGAACTCGGTAAGCAATTAGCTTTAAAAGTTAATAGTATTATGCACCCCATTAATGATGTGGCTCAAATAACCAACAAAGATTCAATTAGATCTTGTGCAAAAAAGATGACAGATAAACCTTTGGGTGCTGCATTATTATTAGAAAATGACTGTTTGCAAGGAATTGTAACAGAAGGGGACTTAAGAAAATCAATATCTTCAAATCCAGAACTTTCTAATTCTATTGAGCCATTTATAAATGAAAATCCCATTACGATACATCCATCTATATCCATTTTGGATGCAATGAAAATTATGGAAGATAGAAGCTCTCAAATTTCCTGTTTACCAGTTGTAGATAGTAATGGAAAATGCTTTGGGCTACTTACATTGCATGATTTATATCAAACGAAATTAGTATAGAATAAGAATTATCTTACAATAACCATTTTCTTGGTTTTATTGTAATCACTTTGTCCGTCAACTTTTGCTCTTAATTGATAGAAATATACTCCACTACTTACATTCTCTCCATCATCATTTTTTCCATCCCAAACAGTGGTATGTTGACCTGCGCCTTTATCACCTTCATCGATTGTTCTTACAAGCTTACCCAGTGTATTGTAAATGTGTATTTCAACATCCACCATGTTTGCCATAAGTGAAGGTATATCATACATGATAGTTGTTTGATTAGTAAATGGATTTGGATAATTCTGATATAAGTTAAATTCATCAGGATTTCTAAGTTGCATCATACCATTTCCAATCATTCCATCTTTGGAAAAGAGTTGATAGCTTAACTCTAAATCGCTTGAAATAGGTGCTCCATCAATATTTATCACAATCTTATTGTCATTGGAAGATAAGTTTCCAAATTCAACTTCATAATATTGATTCTGTTTATCTGCGTTTTCTAAAACAATATATCCTTGTTTTTGATCAGTATTAAAGTCATAAACATTTTCTAGATTACCAATTTCAAATCTTCCAGCTGTAATGCCTTCTGGAAGTTCAATGATGATTTGATTTCCAAGAATTTCTGCTTCAAATTCGGTATGCATAATTTCAATATCTTCAGCTGTTCTTCCTTGAGTCTTTGTCCATAACCAATTTCTCGAAAATACACTTAAATCATTAATATCATTGGTATTATCAAATGACGGCATTAAATATGGGCTAGTACCTGTTGCAGGACCAATGTCAACACTAGGTTCTACACCAGCATTTGGCCAAGCGTTTACAAAGGCATTTAAGTCTTCAATATCTACATCCCAGTCACTATCCAAGTCTCCCAATAAAGATGTATAAACAGTAAATTCCTCTATAACAAAACTTGATAGATTGCCAGCACCATCTCTAGCCACTACTTTTAAGAAATAATCAGAATAATCATTTAAGGTTAAACCAGTTAATTGAAGGTTAGTGAGCCCTACATTAGTGTATGATACAATATCAGCAGAGTTATCATCACCACTGGAACCAATTCCCATAAAGAATGTTTCAATTCCAGTATTATCAGACCAGCCGTCAATAGCAATACTTACCTCTGTATTATCTCTTAAATAGTTGGTATCAACAAGATTATTTATTGTAACATTTCCAGCTGTAGGTCCTAGACTATCGAGTAAAAAGCTAACTTCCTCACCAATAGTTTCATTTCCATCATTGTCAACAGCACTAATTCTATAAAACCATTCTTCCCCTTGATTAAGACCATCATGAATATAATTATCTACTCCAAAAGTTTGCCTAAATACAAATGTTGTATCTGGCCATGGATTTGTAGAAGGGGATGGTTCAAAGTGTTCTGAATCAATATTTCCTAAGGTTCCAGTACCGAGCAATGTATTGTTATCAGCTGTAAAGCCTTGAGTCTGGCTAGCATAAACATTATACGAGGCAAAATCAGATTCTAGACTTCTATTCCAGAAAATTTCTATTCCATCTGCAGTTGGAACCCACTCATCATTAACAGTATCAAATTCTAATTCATTGGAAGCAATAACACCTTGTGGTTGTAATGGACTGCCGGTAGCATCAAGTTGACCAGCCGTTAATGTCATATTATCAAAGAAAATATAACCTTGACCAGCAGTATAAATTTTAATACCAACTCTAACTTTACTTCCTGCATATTGCGATAAATCATAAGATTTTTGAGACCATCCATTTATCGTTTCTTCGATTGAATCTAAAGTAACTGTAAAATCTTCTATAGCTGTAGATCCGTTTGGAGAAAGCATAACATCATAATTTTCTTGACCACCATTTGTGTTAACATAGAATGATAACATATTATCTGTACCTGGTCTTAACCATAAATTTGGACTAATTAACCAATCGTCAGCTGTAGCGCTACTATTCATTCCTAATCCAGCCATCCAATGACTGCCATCAGCAGCACCAAAACCAGCAGTATAATACCACCAACTAAATCCTTCACCATCATTATTAGCATCATTTGTAATGAATGCATGAATGTCTCTTCTGCCGTCTGCCCATCCATATGGATTGGTTTCGAAACCTTCTTCCCATAATGTTTCCTGAACTCCTGTTACCCAAATTAAATTAGTTTTTACAACTGAGTCAGAGGAACTACCATCGTTGACTTGAAGACTTACATTATATTTTCCAGGTGTTGTGTATATGTGAGTAGGGGATTGTTCAGTACTTGAACTTCCATCACCAAAATCCCAACTCCAGCTTGATACATTTCCTGTAGATCTATCATTAAATGTTACTGTTAAAGGAAATACTCCAGATGTTTTATCTGGAGTGAATGCAGCATTAAGTGGAGCAGTAGATGTGAACCCAGATGAATAAAAAATACCTCTACCGTGTGTACCAGCAGCCATTGCTCCATCTGCAGATCTTCGTTTAAGCATATCAACTCTCACATTTGCTAAACCATCATTAGTAGGATTCCATGTAGGGTTATCTGCAGAAATATCATCAGAAGTCCATGTTCCTAAGTCTGTAGCAACGATTACCTGATTATAGTTATCTTTATTATAAAGTGCTCCTCTTACAGGTATATCAGGTAAATCACCTTCAACATTTCTCCAGCCATTACTTCCACCTCCAGAATATGTTTCAAAAACAGATTCTGCTCCATAATTTGAAACTGTTACTAGAATTTGTTCATCACTTGCACCAATATCTATTGAAGAAATGTAACCAGATATATTTGAACCACTAATATCTTCAGCAGAAAAACTTGAAGTAGAAGCTTTTACTATTTTAAATACTCTTCCTGCTTGTGTTCCAACATATAATACATCATCCGTATAAGGCGAGGCTACAAAGAATGTAGATTGAGAGCCTAGGTTTATAGACATTGTACTTGTCGTTGCTAATTGTTCATAATTTGTCAATCTTAAAATAGTACTTCCATCAACATTTGCATAAATAGTTTTTGTTCCATCATCAATCCCTGTTGGATTAATTAGAGTACCTGTATCAGCACCATTCACTGTATAATCAGAATAAAGCGACCAACTATTTCCACCATTTGTGGATCTATAAATGGTGTTATAATTTGAACCTAGGAATTGATAATTAGGATTCTGTTGATCTATGTGAGCAAATCCACCATCTCCTCCAGTTAGAAATGTTCCATTTGAAAGAGTGGTTCCATCTACTTTCCAGGATCCGTTGTCTTGCGTACCTCCTAAAACATACTTACTTCCAGCATTTGGATGAAGTGCAACACTGTAAAATTGACTTACGTTATACCCTTCATTTCTATTAGGAATTTGAAGTCCAGCATTTGAAGAATAATAGACCCCACCATCATTTGAAAAAATTACTTTATTCCCATCAATAAATTGAACATTGTGTTGATCAACATGCATATTAGATGTTCCAGTTCCTCCACCACTTAATTGAGTCCAAGAAGAACCGCCATCTGAAGATTTAAACATGTCTATTTCTCCAGCATATAAAACTTGTGGATTGGTTGGATCTACAGCAAAGCTCATGCTATACCCAGCTTGACCATTAGCATCCCCTAATGGATTACCATTAGTATCTACAGGTACAGTCAATTCAGACCAAGTTGAACCTCCGTCCGTGGACTTCGCAATCCATTGAGCTACATTTTCAGCATTATTCGAAATTAAAGCATAAATATAATTTGAATCGGAATCAGCAACATCTATTAAAACTCGGTTAGGACTTCCTAATCCTCCAGATCTCCAGTTAGATTGTATCCATGTAGAACCATCATCTGAATAATAAATTTCTCCACCACCAGACCAAAATGAATTCATTCGAGTACCAATCCAAATTCTACCATTTGAATCCATATCTATACTACCAACTTCTTTATATCCAGTAGTTTCTTGCTCTGTAAAAGTTCTATTCCAAGTAATTCCACCATCTGTAGATTTCCAAAGTCCAGTATTATCTCTTCCAACATAGGTGCCTTCAAATTCATTTCCACCTACACCTATATAAATAGTACTAGTTCCAGATTCATTTTTTACCAATATATCATTAATAAATGCAAAATTTTCAGTTGAAGGTAAATGACTCCATGAAGCGCCACCATCCGTTGTTTTCCATAAACCTAACCCTCTAGAAACTCCAGGACTGTACCAGTTTGAACCATCTGAAGAATAATTACCCATTCTTTCTCCGGTACCAACATACATAATATTTGTATCATTTGGATCATAGGTAATTGAAGAAACAGCTAAACTTGCCCAGGTTGCATCTACGAGATTCCAATTTACAGTTTCTGAAGTAATATTATTGTTATACCAAAGACCACCTGATACTCCTGCAGCCCAAAGTTTTCCACCATTATTAGGATCGAGCATTAATGCTCTAGTTCTTCCTCCAATATTGTTTGGACCCCTTTCCTCCCAGTTAACCTCGGTAAGTCTTCTAGAATATTCATAACTATTTCTTTTTCTTTCAATTTCTTGTATGCCATTTAATAATTTTTCTTTTGGAATTCGTTTTGTAGATAAATCATATGTCATTAAATATTCCCTTAAACCTCTTAAGTCAGGTCTTTGATCTTTTCTAGTGGAAGCTTTCATTTCATCATAATTGAAGTTTTCACCAATTAATGAATTAATGTATTTTTCTTCTTGAACTCTTTTGTGTTCTGAATACCAATTATTTAAAGGTTGGTAGGCCATAAAAACAATCAAAATAGGAAGTAGTATATAAGTAATTTTTTTCATTTTTTTATTCATTAATTAATATAGATGCCCCCACTACATCATTTATCGTAATATTTCCACCATCAACATCTAACATGATATTTCCTGAAGTATCGGAACCAAAATCAACACTTGTATTTGTAGATCCATTTAATGTGAAATTCACTGTAGCAATTACTCCATCTCCATTGTTTGATGGTAAGTCACTTGAAAGGGAAGAAGTATAAAATATTAATCTATTTATTCCAGGATTACTTGTTACAACAAGCAATGGATCTGTATCGCCTTTTAGAAAATCGCCAGCAGTAACGCTATCATAGGTCAATACGCTACTATCATAAAATAGAGTAACTTGTGCAGCTGCCATACCAGAAACACCAAGAACCTTAACATCAATTGGCACGGATGATCCAGAAGTTGTTTCGATATACTTCGGATCAAGAGTTATTGCAGGAGTTTGCACGTCATCAACAGTAATATATGCCGAAAGTACTTTTGTATCGGTTCCACCATCACCAACAACGGATAAAGTAACATCGTATGAACCTGATGTAGTATAGGTATGAACAGGACTAACTTCAGTGCTAGTATTACCATCGCCAAAATCCCACAACGAAGTATTAAATCTTAAAGAGCTATTTGAAAATTCAACTCTTAAATCCTTTTTTCCAGAAGTTGGATCTCCAGTAAATAGAGCGGCAGGAGGAGTTGCATTGACAGTTACATAATCAGTTCTTGTTAGTACATCTATTCCAGCTGGACCAGTTGCGGTCAATGATACCGTATATGTCCCAGCTTCTGTATAAGTATATTGAACCAACTGTCCAGACGCATCTAAAACTCCATCTCCATTAAAATCCCAATCATGTGTAGTTGTATTGGTCGATGTTGAAGTAAAATTCACAGAAAGCGGAGCTCCACCACTTAATGGGGTTGCTGAAAAGCTTGCTACAGGCGGATCATTGCTTGGGCCAGTACCACCGGAATCATCTCCGCCACCTCCACCGCCTCCGCAGTTAATTAGGAATAATAATAAAAAAAGTGATAGTGACTTCTTATACATTAATCAATGTACAATAGAAAGAGATTTGGTATCAATAATAAAATAAACTTAGCAGAAAAATATCAAATTTGTGATATTCTCACATTTCTTGATGATAAGTAATCAAGAAGATAATTAATACAACACTCATTAGTACCGACGACTTCAGGAGGGGAAACACCTTTTTTTAACCAAAGGTCTTTTAGTAACATGTTTACAGTTGCAGTAGCTGTATAGCCAGTAGTTCTAGCCATTGATGAAGATTTTGAAAGCATATCCATTTCATCATAAAGGTGATAATGGATATTTTGTTCATCTCCATAAATATTTATATCAAGCACTGTGAATTCTGGTTCGTAATTTTCTAGTTTCCATTCTGTAAATAATTTTTTAACTGTAAGGTCAAAATTATTTTTATCAAAAAAATTTCTATCAATCATGGATTGCATTAATGAAGCATGTCCAGGATATCTTAAGGTTTTTTCTTTCATATTTGGAATGTGTGACATTGTAGTTAATAATGAACGAAGACCATCCGTATTGAATGCTTCTAGCATTCCAACATCATCAATTTCAAACTCTTCGATCTCTGATAATGCAGGCTTAACTTCCACTTTAGAATTAATCATCATTCTTGCTGGTCGAGTGTATTCTTCAATGACATCTATTGGTGAAAATGGAGCTTTGTAATTATATGGAGGTGATGGATTCTTTGGTAAGCCTCCTACCATATAATCAAAGGAATTCACTTTAATTTTTTCATTCCAATATCCAAGTAAAAAATTTGGTATACCTGGAGCTACGCCTGCATCTACAACGGCACAAACATCATTTTCTATTGCCAAATCGTTAAGCGAAAGAACATTCTCTGGAGAAAAAGATATATCAACAACATCTTTACCACATTTTATGATTGTTTTTAGTGCTTCAAATCCCAAAAATCCCGGTACAGCCAAAAGCACGATATCAGCATCAGCTATCCATGTGCAAAAATTTTTTTTATCTTGAATATCTATTTTTTGTATATGTATAGATTGATCTTCATTTTTGATTTTATTTAACAGATCTAAATTGGTGTCTCCAAGATGAAGTTCATAATTTTTGGATAAATCAAGTGCCATTGTTTTTCCTACAAGACCAGCACCTACTTGGAAAATTTTTTTCATTGAAAGTTGCGGGATAGACGGGACTCGAACCCGCGACCTCCGGCTTGACAG
>Ga0255762_10003732_pt1 | contig 11922 bp, 16 predicted proteins | sample 101ome_16_FD_179962 | JGI IMG/M metagenome (GOLD analysis project Ga0255762, IMG submission 179962) | Coastal salt marsh microbial communities from the Groves Creek Marsh, Skidaway Island, Georgia - 101401AT metaG (version 2) | ecosystem: Environmental > Aquatic > Marine > Intertidal zone >...
TTTCAGATATACTATCCAAAGGATACGAAGGTTAAAGATTGGTTGATCGATACACCAAAGCATGCAGCTATTGAAATCGACAAGTTATTTGAGAATGCAAAACGACCGTTGACTATGATGGAGTTTGCTAAGAAGATGAATATCATTATGGTACGAGATTTTGGTTTTCGTAATGCGATGTATCCATCAAAAAATACTGCTCGTCATATTGCAATGACACACCCAAAATTAGTCGATCCCGACTCGTTCCTGCATGGTGGTACAGGATACTTCGATGGTTTGTCACAGATCTTTGACTGTCCACATCTCATGAGCAAATCTAAATATGAGATCGATGAGGACGGCCAGTACGTCCCTATGAATAAGTGGGCAGAGATGCAAGTACAACATATGGATTATTTAAAGAATCACCCGAATAATCCCATACACACTCATCAGTATCTTAATTTGGAAGATAAGTTGTGTATGCATTATAAGTTCATGTCGATGAAACTCGGGGAAAAGAAACAAACGAAGATGATCCCATATGATTGGGTTTATCCACAAAACTGGTCGCTAAAGACAAATAAGTATGACAGAACGAGTTCGTAGAGCAGTGATAGAGGCAGTGACTGATACTGTCTTAGCTACACCTTTAAATATGGCACTTAGTTGGGTAATTTTATATTATGCATTTGAGTTTATGTGGGGACCAACGATTACAATGATAGCACAAACAGGTATCATGTTCTTTTTTGCTGTAAGCCGAAAAACATATTTGCGATTACAATTTGAGAAAAAATATGGCTCATAATAATCATGTAATTGATGGTGTAAATAAAGATGTTGGCATCTTCGGATATGAAGCTGCTAAAGATTATTATTTGGAGATGTGTGATGGATGGACACCATACAATCCTGATCCAATTGTCAAAGAACACGACGGTGTGCGAGTGGTCAGGGATGATCTTACCATTGGAACTAAAACAAGAGCAGGAGATCTTCTCGCTGCTAGGATTCCCAATGATCATCTTGTGTATTGCCAACCTCGAACTGGCCTTGCTGGTGTATCTCTTCTCGATGTAGCAAAACATCATAAAAAGAAGGTGACGTTGTTTATGCCATCTTCGAAGAGAGTATCACTTCATCAAGCTTGTTGTATAGAACGTGGCGCAGATGTACAATTTCATCGTATCGCTGCGATGCCAAATTTAAATAAGAAGGCTAAAGAATATGCAGAAAAAGAAGGACACTATTTCATTCCACTTGGTCTTAGACACGAGCTCGCCACCGCCGGAATTGTTTATGCAGCTTCTCGAATACCTGAACCAAAAATTGTATACGTTGCTATATCGACGGGCGTTCTTGCTAGAGCTCTTCAAATTGCATGGCCTCGAGCTGAGTTTCGTTGCGTGGCTGTCGCTCGCAACCTTAAATCAGGCGAATTAGGTCGAGGCGAAGTTATATCAGAGCCGCTTGCTTTTACTCAAGCGGAAAAGAAAGAAAATTTACCTCCCTTCCCCACTATTGACACATATGATGGTAAAGTGTGGAAGTACATACCTAAAAATACCAGTCAGGACATACTTTTCTGGAACGTAGGTACAGAACCAGTTTTACAAGATGAGACGATTTATGATAGAATAGATTCATATCGTCAGTGGGAGAAAGATCAATGCGCTGCTTAGTAGCATCACCATTCAATGTTATATCAAAATCAATGGACAGCCACCGCGCCGCCCAAGGTGTCATCTATGCAAGTCAGCTAAAGGAAACCGGTCGTAATGTAGATGTCTGTATGTCCGGATTCCTCTACAAAGAAGATTGGAACGAGTACGATGAATTATACGTCTATCATGGCAATGATTGGGGCGGATCACTGAATCTATTTGGTGGACTGCAAAATTATAGCGGCATCTACAACTTCGTTAACTTCTCCAAGTTTAAAGGCAAAGTATACTCGCTCGTCATTGATATGGTCGACTATTATGCCATTATGAAAGAGAAGCTCGAGAAGGCCAAAGAGAAAGGTCAAGAGTACAACGCTGAGTGGAACGAAGTTGATTGGGATAATCTCAAGCGTATGTGTACAGAAGCTGAGACAATCGATCCAAATGCATTGAACCCATCTCGTAATATTGCTATCGGTGATAGTCATGCTATTTGCATGTATCGTCCTGGTTGGCAGAACATCTCAGTACCGTTCAAGACATTACATGGTGCATTGAAAGAAGGACTCGAAAGCTTTCTACCAAAAGGTGCCTTCGATTGCATTGAATTTTATTTTGGCAATATCGATATTCGTCATCATCTCTGTCGACAAGATAATCCAGAAGAGGCAACAAAAGAACTCGTACGTAAGTATATAGAACAAGCACGAGCACTTGCCAATTTTCATGCTGCTACAGTTCGTTTATATGAACCGCTGCCTATTGAAAACCCTAGTCGTAAGATTCCAAAAACTGGCTGGCATAAAGGCGCACCATTTTGTGGTGATTGGTCATCACGAAACTTTGTACGTAAACTCTTCCGTGAAGAGATTCGAAAGAGTCAAGGCGCTGGTGTAGAATTATACGAGTGGGTGGGAGAGATGATAAATAATCAAGGTGAGTTAGACTTTGAATATATGGAAAAACCCCAGTCCGTACACCTTTCTCGTCGATGGTATCCCCATTGGCAAGGTTACGAGTACAGCCACGCACCATTCATTGACTACACACCAATACCTGAAAGTAAAAAGAAAACTAATTCTTTGGAGGATTTCTTTGGGTAAAGTAACGGTAAATTGTGATGTACATGTACCAGATAAATTAGTGCATAAGCATTTAAAGTATATGAAAAAGAATAATCTGCAGAGTACATCGTTTTATTTTCAAAACCACCCTGTTTACATTTACGTAGAAACATGGTAGGATAGTATTTCAAAGTGAGGATATATTATGGAAATCAACATTTCTGTTGAAGAACTACGCAAGTATAAATTATTCATTGCAACACCGATGTACGGTGCACAATGCTCTGGTATGTACACGCGTGCCATGGCAGATCTATCTGCTAAGATGGCAAAGTATGGCATCGGCCTTCAATTTTATTTCTTGTTCAATGAGTCACTCATTACTCGAGCGCGCAACTATTGTGTTGACGAGTTTATGCGTTCTGACTGTACACACTTAATGTTTATTGATTCCGACATTGGATTTAAATCTGATGATGTCATTGCAATGTTGGGTTTAGCAGCTCAAAATCCTGATGAGTATGATGTTATGTGTGGTCCGTATCCTAAGAAAACGATTTCTTGGGAAAAGATTGTACAGGCCGTAAATTCTGGTGTAGCTGATGAAAATCCTAACACATTAGAAAATTATGTAGGCGATTACGTTTTCAATCCAGTTAAATCGAAAGCTATTAAGATCAGCGAGCCTGCTGAAGTGGCTGAAGGTGGCACTGGTTTTATGTTGGTTCAAAAGCGTGTATTTGAAGAATATGCTGAAAAGTACCCGCAATTTACATACAAGCCTGATCATGTACGTACAGAAAAATTTGATGGCAGTCGTGAAATCATGGCATACTTCGATGCATTGATTGACGACAAGTCACAGAACCTGATGAATGAAATCAATGCGTTCTATGACAAAAATCCAGATGCGTCCAAAGATGATGTGATTTCATTTTTGTCCGATAAGAAGACAGGTATACATCAGACAGAATATTCGAATCGATATTTGTCCGAAGACTACATGTTTTGTTATAATGTAAGACGTATGGGAAGGAAAGTGTGGATGTGTCCATGGATTCAACTAAAGCATGTCGGTTCTTATACATTTGGTGGTTCTCTTGCACATATCGCTTCGATCGGTGCATCAGCAACAGCAGATCCCAAAAAACTTGGTAAGAAAAAGTAGGAAACTATATTATGAAACTCAATACACGTACTATTCAAGTACTCAAAAACTTTGCGTCTATCAATCCGTCGATTCAGTTCTCTGAAGGTACGAATCTGAAGACCATCTCGCCCAATAAGACGATGATGGCCAAAGCCAAACTCGAAGACATTATTCCTTCGACTTTTGCCATCTATGATTTGTCTCGTTTTCTCGGTGTTGTGTCGCTGTTCGAAGATCCTGAATTCCAGATCGACGAGCGTATGGTCAACATCGCATCACCTGGTCGAAAGGTCAGTTATACATTTGCAGATCCTTCTACTATCATCACACCACCCGATCGAGAGATTGTGTTGGAAGATCCAGACGTTGTGTTCGAACTCAAGCAAGAAAACTTTGCTGAGATCATGAAAGCACTTGGCGTCATGTCATTCCCCGATCTTGTAGTCGTTGGCGAAGACGGTAAGGTTATTCTTCGTGCAACTGACACCAAGAATCCATCTTCTGATAAATACGACATCGAAGTTGGAACAACCGATCGTACCTTTACCGCAGTTTTCAAAACAGAAAACGTTAAGATCTTGCCGTCCTCCTACACGGTAAGTCTTTCTTCGAAGGGCATTTCTCACTTTGTGTCCGACGATGTAGAGTATTGGATCAGCCTTGAAGCAAACTCAGACTTCGGCTAATACGATCAAAAGGGGGCACGGAACAGCTTGACGTGTCGGCCAAAGCGCGAAGGGATTGGGGCGACTGGCCATTTTATTTTATGAAAGTAGGTGATTTATGCGTGATGATTTTTTATGGGTCGAGAAGTATCGTCCCAAAACTGTAAGTGATACAATTCTACCTGTTGATCTGAAGAAAACATTTCAACAGTTTGTCGATCAAGACAATATTCCAAATCTTATCCTCACCGGTGGTCCTGGTGTAGGCAAGACGACAGTCGCTAGAGCAATGCTAGAAGAACTCGACTGCGACTACATCGTCATCAATGGCTCGATGAATGGTAACATCGATACACTTCGTGTAGAGATACAACAGTTTGCCTCATCAGTCTCACTCAGTGGTGGTCGTAAGTACGTCATCCTCGACGAAGCAGACTACCTCAATCCAAACTCAACACAACCAGCACTTCGCAACTTCATGGAAGAATACTCCAAGAATTGTGGATTCATTCTGACTTGTAACTTCAAGAACAAGATCATCGATCCTCTTCACTCTCGATGTAGTGTGATAGAGTTTAAGATCGCCAAAGATGACAAGCCAGATATGGCAGCTCAACTCTTTAAGCGAGTCATTAACATCCTCAAATCCGAGAATGTAGACTTCGATCAGAAGGCTGTTGCTGAGGTAATTAGTAAATACTTTCCAGATAATCGAAGGATTCTGAATGAACTACAACGATACTCTGCTACTGGCAGGATTGACACTGGTGTACTCGCTAATCTACATGAGACTACACTACAAAATCTTGTTGGAGCTTTACGAGACAAAGACTTTACCACCGTCCGAAAGTGGGTCGCAGACAATTCAGACGTAGAACCTGCTACTATATTCCGTCAGATCTACAACAAGTGTTCTGACTTCTTAAAACCTGGCAGCGTGCCTCAACTCGTTCTTATCCTCGCCGATTATCAATACAAGGATGCATTCGTTGCTGATCACGAGATCAACATGACTGCATGCCTCACCGAGATCATGGTCAACTGTGAGTTCTCGTAATGTGGAGAATTTGGGCCAAATCACTTGGTGAAAAAGTAGGCGAAACAGATTCGCAAGCAGATGCAGTAGCTATCATCAGGACATTCTGGTGGCTCCTCCATGTGTTTACCTGTTTCATGATAATCATACATAATGGTCATAATTTAGGATGGTGGTGATGTTTAAGAGAAAGCAGAAGAAAACATGCCAAATACCGAACTGCAGTAATGTACTTCCCGAAGAACCAGCTATAATATACATGGGTGAGTATGCGTTCGATGTATGTGAAGAATGTGAGAAGTTGATGGATATTATACAACAAAAAACGGAGGAGCACTATGGCGACGAGTCCCTTTGATTATCTAAACTCTATCAATGTTACAAAAATTAACATGATGCGTGATACAGATAACGATGCACTCGCTGAGAAAGACTACAATGCCTTCATTGTCAATCGAGGCCTATCATACTTCCAAGATACTGTTACTATCGCAAATGAGATGAATATCCACCACGAGCTCGATTACCTTCTTCAATACGAGTTTCTTATAAATATTGTCAGGCCACGAAAACGATTCTCGAAGTGGTTTAAAAAAGAGCAAGACAGTGATGTGGAAGCAGTTGCAGAGTTCTATGGCTACAGTAATGAAAGGGCCGCACAAGCATTAACTATCCTGTCTGATGAGCAAATAAGAAGAATAAAAGAAAAATTAGAAAAAGGTGGTTAAGTATGAGTGCGGTAGAATCTCTAGTTGAAGTTACCCTCCAGAGTCAAGACGATTTCCTCAAGGTACGTGAAACACTTACACGTATCGGTATTGCATCTCCAAAAGAAAAGAAACTTTATCAATCATGTCACATCCTTCATAAGCGTGGCAAGTATTATATTGTTCACTTCAAAGAACTGTTTGCCCTCGACGGCAAGCCCACAAATTTCTCTGAAGAGGACCAAGGCAGACGCAATACAATTACAAAGCTTCTCTCAGACTGGAATCTCATCTCAGTTGTAAACGAAGGAAACATCGAAGATCCAGCAGCTCCGATGAATCAGATCAAAATCATTGCCCATAAGGACAAGAATGACTGGGAGCTGGTGGCTAAATATAATATTGGGAACAAGAAGAAGTAGACGTAAGTTATTGATTTTCTTATGAAAAAAAATGTTACTAGTCGGCATGTACAATCCAAGCCCCGTATAGTAGAATGGGCATGTAATTTGGAGATTGTATGACAAAAGTATACACCAAAAAGCTTACTCCTGTCCAGCGCAAGCTGGTTCGGGATCTTATTCCTTTCTGCGCTAAAAAATTAATGCCTCGTATCAAAGATCTACAGATCACTGTTGTTGGTGTCAAGGATCTGGTAGAAAACGAAGGCATACACGCAGATGTTATCTATGAATATGTAGACGCTGTTGTTCGACCGAAAGATTATACTATTCGTGTCGACACTTCAGAAGATCTACAAGAATTTGTGCGGGTCATCAGCCACGAAATGGTTCATGTTAAACAATGGGCTCGTGGCGAGATGTACTCGTATGACCGACATCCTAATCTGACTCGATGGCATAAACAAAAGATTGACCACGATAAGATGGATTATTTTGATCAACCATGGGAAATCGAAGCTCATGGCCGCGAAGAAGGCCTTACGGTCTCTTTCTTACAAGAACATGAAAAGTGGGCAGGATTTGTCTATGGAATTATTGAAGATTATAAAATGCAACGACCAAAGCAAATGGTACTCGACTCACGTTGGTGATACCTTTCCGCTAATCGAAACATTTCCAAAAGAATATCTAACACGTCAATTACCTGATAACCATTACGGTATCAGGTTTTTGAACTATGTGGCAAAAGAAGATGCCGAGGTTATCAATGACTCGGACTGAAGACGTAGAACTGTATCACGGTAGCGCGCTGATGTCAAAGGCCACGGAAGAGTGTGGTGAATTGGTGCAAGCTATTTCAAAATACGCAAATAAGGGAGGCAAACGTAACGAGAATTGCATTCTTGAAGAAGCAGCAGATACTCTCGTTATGATCACCGCTTTGATTCAATATCTCGAAGTAGATGAAGATAAATTTATGAAGAGAATTGAAAAGAGCAAAAAGAAATTTGACAAATACTATGAAGGAGAAATATAGTGAGTGATGTAGTAACTTTAGTAACTGCAGGCGGCGAAATGGTTGGCCGTCTCAAAGAAGAGAATGATACAGGTATCACACTCGAATCACCACGAGCTTTTGTGCAGACAGAAAATGGTGTAGGTTTTGCACCAAGTGTATGTCTAACTGGAGAACGTGAACCAAAAGAAGTAACATTTGGTCGAGGCGGTGTTATTCTAATGTGTAGCACAAGCGACGAAGTTTCTAAGATGTGGTTGCAAGCAACAACAGGTTTAGTAGTATGAAAGATATTCCAGTATTATGGTATTCTCTGCTCATTGTGATGTTCTGCGCAATTTTTGCTAGTACGCAAGTGTGAGGATTAGATGAAAGATAAATTAATTCTTACAGATTGTGATGGAGTCATGCTCGATTGGACTTACTCGTTCGATCAATGGATGAAACGTCATAATTATCGAATCCAATCACCCAATGAATATGACATTGGTAAGAAGTATGATATTGGTTTTGCTGAAAAGAAAAAACTCACTCGTATGTTTAATGAGTCCGCTTCTATCCGCAAGATACCACCTCTGCGAGATGCTATTAAATATATTCGTAAGCTTCATGAAGAACATGGATATGTGTTCCACGTAATCACATCATTGAGCGATGACGAATATGCCCAACATCTGAGGACGAAAAATCTATGTGAGACGTTTGGTCATACAGTATTCGAGAAGTATGTGTACCTCGACTGCGGTGCAGACAAGGACGATGCGCTAGCTAAGTATAAAGAAACAGGTTGTTATTGGATCGAAGACAAACCTGAGAACGCGCTTGCTGGACAAAATGTCGGTTTGAATAGTATACTGATGGCTCATGGTCATAATGTTAATTGTGAAGGTGCACATGTTCGTGTACAAAATTGGAAAGAGATTTACGAGATTATTGCTGGATGATTCTTATCAATAAAAGATTACCTAACGCTTATAATCTTTTATATCAAGGTAGTACAGATGATGTACACGATAAGCGTATAGCACAATACTATAAAGATTTTAGGCACGTTCGAGTCGTGCCTTATTCTGTAATACGACAACGTGTTGTGAATCATAGAACATCTGAAAATGCTTTTGGCGAACATCTAACTACTTTTTACACAGATCCTGGTCGAATAGATTATGATAATTTTCATCGAGCATTAGGCCATAACAAAACTGCTCATTATCGAAGAATAGTCAAAATGCATTGGCTAATAAATGATATGTTACAATATGGATTAAATGATCCTATGACAGCAGTTGTTTATCCAAATATGTTACATGAAAAAATAGAATGGAATGTAGCTATACATCCTGGTTCATTTAGACAGCATGCAGTAAAATTAACAGACACCGATGTAGATGTAATTGTATTCGATGCGTTCGAATTATTCTATGATTATCCTAAAAAAACATTAAAAGAAATATTTGAGCATTATGGATATATCGATAAAATAGACATCAATATGATTCATCATGATACTAATTTAATGACTCCACAAATGTTTAATATTACCGAAGATAGTAGACATACAAGTATGTCCATAAACACCCGTGCATGGGAGAAAGAAATTAGATACATGTTTGAAAAGCCAGTTAATATTTTTATCGGCTATGATAGTACCCACGGTGATGCTTCAGAAGTTTGCAAAAATTCAATCTTAAAAAAAATTAATAATGAGAATATCAATATACAAATGCTTGATGTTACCAAGATTGAAGGATGGACGAGGGAGTATAAGAATCAATCAACAGAATTTTCTTACACTAGATTTTTAGTACCATACTTGTCGAACTATGAAGGCATCAGTATATTTTGTGATGATGATTTTATTTTTACAGAAAATGTACTCAACACGATATGGTTTTTAAATCCCGATAATGCTGTCGCGTGTGTACAACATGACTTCGAACACAAATATGATACAAAGTTTACAAATACTAAAGATGTATGGTATGATAGGAAACTCTGGTCGAGTTTGATGGTATTTAATAACTCTCATCCAGATTGCAAGAACTTAACGTTAGAGTCTGTGCAAGAAGCTACGGGAAAATATTTGCATCAATTTGAATGGACAACTGCATCAATCGGAAAGATACCACATAAGTGGAATTGGTGTGAAGGATATAGTGATTTAAGTACACTACACGATTCGTGTGGTATTCATTGGACAAGAGGTGGTCCATGGATCGAGGGTATGGATTGTACCGATATTGACGGTATAGAAATTTGGAATTGGTTTAAGTATAAAGATGAACCAAATTGGAAAAAAGCTATCTTAGACATGTCAGAATATTACGATATCAATTGGACAGAAAATGATACTGGTACTCAAAAAATATGTACTGAGATAAATAGAGATATTCGTTGAAGCTTGTATTAGGAAGTGCGGACGCGGGTTCGAATCCCGCCGCCTCCACCAAAAGTAGTCTTATCACTGTTGACCGGTCCAGTCGCTCTGAGAAGGCATCACTGCGCTGAGACTACTTTTGATGGGGGCGTTACGGAATCGACGGGCAACCGAAAGCAAGTGGAGAATCAGACGATGAACGCCGTCTGCAAAAACAGGGTTCAAACAAATAGTTGCAAATGATGACAACTACTACGGTGATTACGCACTAGCTGCATAATCCCGCGGGGCGGCCACTGCCTTGTAATCCAAGTGTGGCATTTTTTTTGCTATGAAGCAAGGAGGAGTTTATGTATAAGCTATTACTTGTTGTAATGTGTATGGTATGGTCAGAAGCTTTGGCAGCTGACGAGTGGATACAAGACGAGATCGATTGTCTTGCGAAGAACATCTACTTTGAGGCGAGAGGAGAATCTCTGACCGGTAAAATTGCAGTCGCTAATGTCACGATGAATCGTGTAGAACACCATAAGTATCCTAGTACAGTTTGTGGTGTAGTGACTCAAGCAAAGTGGTACACTAATTGGAAGGGCAATCGTTTACCTCGCCGTAATCAATGTCAGTTCAGTTGGTTTTGTGATGGTAAGGCAGATGTACCTGTCGATATGAAAGCATACAAAGATAGTGTACGTGTAGCAGAAGTAGTATATCACGGCTATCGAGATCTGACAGATGGGTCATTGTTTTATCATAATACGAAGGTTGAACCATATTGGGTCGCTTCGATGATCAGAACAAAGAGCATAGGTGCTCACGTATTTTACAGGTACAATAGATGAAGAAATTTTTGTTCGCTCTACTTCTTTTAACCGGTTGTGGTGGCGGCAATAGTGGTAATGAAGATCAACAAACGGTGGTAACACCACCAAGTCCGTCTAACCCCGATGCGGGAACTGTATTGGACACATCGTGCGATGGCACGACACTCATCGAAACCATTGCTGATGGCAATGGTGGTTCGACAACAGAAGAAACTCCAAACTCAGAACAATGTGGATACGTAGCACCTCCAAAATATGGTACTCGTATAGGTGATTCCTATTGTGCTAATAGTTCTAGTGATCGTTTTCAAGATCTACTTAATACAATACAAAATCTGGGAGAATTTGATAAAGTACAAGACTATGCAGATGGCGAAGGTGGCAAATACAGTGAAGTTGTAGAGACTGATTCCGAAGATTGCGGATATGAACCACCGCCCGAAGCAGGTACCTTGCTTGGTGATTCTTATTGTGCAGGTACATTAACGCCTGAAGAATACGATCCTCACTTTGAAAATATCAATCATTTGTTACCAGAAGATAGATTGCAAGATTATGCAGACGGTGAAGGTGGTTCATATACTGAGCGCACTGTACACCTCGATCAATCATGCTTTGTACAAATGGAAAGACCCGATGATTGTCCCACAGATGCGACTGACAATAATGATTCGCGATATGATTATCTGACTTGCGATGGTGTTAAACAAAGAACTGGAGTCAGTTTTCCATATCAACCAAGATCAGAACATACTGGAAGAGCAATCATTGATATGTTATTTGTCGTTGATACTGCATTAACCGAAGAAGATCGTGATGGTATGACCGTAGAGGAGTTTGTCGATAAACAAATCTACGAATCGAATCATATGTATATGGCATCAGGCACATACACTCTTATTCGTCGAGCGGGGATTGTAATGGTTGATGTGGCACCAGGTGATCTATATCGTCAATACTCTGCATTCTTTAATGAGCGATATGAGTTTCAAGGATTGAGCGAATGGCAACGCGAAGCACAAGCCGATTTAGCA
>Ga0255762_10003740_pt1 | contig 11901 bp, 8 predicted proteins | sample 101ome_16_FD_179962 | JGI IMG/M metagenome (GOLD analysis project Ga0255762, IMG submission 179962) | Coastal salt marsh microbial communities from the Groves Creek Marsh, Skidaway Island, Georgia - 101401AT metaG (version 2) | ecosystem: Environmental > Aquatic > Marine > Intertidal zone > Salt...
AAACACACCATCGCCGCCGTGTTCTTGGTGGCCTTGTCGCTGTACGCCCTCATCCACACGGCCTACGTGATCTTCGCTGGCTTCCTTGATCAAGGGGCATCAGCCGTGCTCTACCACTACACCGAGGTGAGGTTCAACGGGGATCTGATGTACAATGCGATCTTTGCGCTTGGGGCCGTTCAGTTCACCTACGCCTCCATCATCAGCTGCCTTCGAATCATCAACATCACCGCCCTGATGCATGAGGCCCGCAACCGTCTGTTGTTGACCTACCACCCTGCCGCTGCCTCCGAACACGTCCCTCGAGGACAATCCGAATCCACCGCCCCAGAAGGGTCGGCCTCGGCGGAGGACGACTCCGTCGAGGAACCCTCCGAAGCCGCGCTATCGCAACGAACGGAGCCCGTGACCTACACCGACATCCTCCAATCCTTGCAGCAGCAGCTCATCGATGCGATGAAAGAAGCGCAGGAGTTGCGGAACGAACTTGATGAGACGCGGGAAAAAGTGGTGGTCTTGGAGGACCAGGTTCAAGCCAAGGACGAATGGATTCAGGAGATCGAATCCGGCACTGCATCGTTCCGTGATCACCTCAACGCCAACGAGGCCTCCGAGGACGACGGTAAGCGGTTGAACCTGACCGACTCGGTGATGGTGGGCGATTCCATCATGGGTGGCGTGAAGATTGACAAACAAATCAACAACGACCCAGACGCCATCGCTCGTGCTGTGTTGGAGGCCTACCGTGCTGGGCGCGACGAGCGTGAAGATTGAACCCGAAGGTCATTTATGGGAGCAGGAAGGTGAGGCGTTCATGGATGTCAGCACGACCACGCTCGCCACCGCTGTCCAAGGCGTCCGTGCCATTGCATCGGCGTACGATGGATACGAGAAGGGTCGGTTCATGAAATCGGACGAGGCCGTTCGCTCAGAGATCCAACGACGCTGCGAGATGGTGGGTCGCCATGCGGAAAAACTGCAGGGGGACGTGAACGCGCTGGGCTTCAAATCCGCCCGCTCCAGCCTTGAATCGATGATTGAAGCCGTTCACCTGCTTCGCAGCGAAGCGCAGTTTTCCATCACCAGCAACCACGTGTCCAAGCATGCGGGGGTGGGGAAACTCAACGCCAAAGCCGTCAGGAAACTTGTCAAGCACGACGGGGAAGTGCTCCAGTCCTTGGTGGCCACCACCCGAACCGCCAACGAACTCGCCGAGGGCATGGTCGGTTTGGACGAGGCGGGCGTCATGGTCCTCATCGCCGACTGGCATCAACAACTGACACGGACGCGTAACATGTACTTGGAGCGCAACATGTACATCGACGGCTTAACCAAGAGGTGAACCCATGCATTTCAATTGGAGAACCAACCCCACCGTGATCGCCCACTACATGAAGGACGCCGACGTGCCGCGGCACGCCCACGTCACGCTCAAGCCAAACGAGGTTTGCGTGGTGTTGGAAAACGGTAACGTGGTCGGCTCCGTCTCCCAACAGCACCTGGAGGTCAACCCGCAACTCGGCCTGTTTGGCCTCCTGTTCGGGAAGAAGAACCCCGTTCGTTCGTTCGTGTTTGCGTTCACCGGCCCCCATGCCGTGTTGGTCCACGTCAAGGGCGTGGCGGACAACGGTGACGAGATCAACTGCTTGGTCACCGTCAAGGTCGAGGTGACCCGAGAAAGCGCCCCCCGTCTGCTCGCGTTCCCCGCCAAAGGAAAGCATGTGGTTCAAGCAGCCGACATCGCCGACATCTTGTCGCCGGTGGTCAACGCCGCAGCCCTTCCACACTTTCGGGGCATGGACGCCGCAGCCATGCGCGGGTTGGCAGCGAACGACGATGTCGTGTTCGCCATCAAATCCGGTGTTCGCTCAGCCTTGGACGACCACGGTTTGGTGTACCGGGGTGCGTTCATCACGTGGAACAGCACCGCTTCCGAACAACAGCGGCAGCATCAACACGACCTTGAACGCCTTCAACTTCAGCAGACCATCGCATCCGATGCTGAGGCCTTGGAGTTGGAGCAACTCATTCAAGCCGAGCAGCGAAAGCACGAGGTCAACGCACGCATGGAACTCGTGGGGCTTCAAGCCAAGGAAGCGGCGGACCTCAAATTGGAACTCGACCGCCTCAAAGCGGACGGTGAGCGGAACCTGCAGCGTTGGTTGCAACAACACGCTTTAACAGAACAGCAGGCCGAGGCCGCTCGTCGTGAAGCGCTCAAAAACGCTGAAACCGAAGTTGACCTCGCCAAACTTGACGCTGAACGCCAGCGCGCCTTGGGCGCTTTCGCCGAAGAAGCCGAGGCAAACAAGTTGGACCGAGCAATGGCGATGTTTGAACAGGTCCAAGCCCGCAAGCGCGATCGGATGGCTCTCCAACACGAGCACGAACAAGAGCGGTTGGATCGCCACGCCAGCGGTTCAGCGGCCACCATCGCTGTCTTGGAGGACATTGCAGCCTCATCGGACGATCCCGCCGTGAAGTTGGAGGCGCTCAAGCAACTGGCCGAGCTCCGAAAAACCGATGTGGCCGGCCAAAAGGACGCCTACAAGAACGACTGACATTGCCATGACCAACGCAGAGGTTTGGTCCATCGAAGGGCCATCTGGCCATCACGCGGCATGGTTGATGGCGTGCCAGCGCAACAGGTACGCCACGGCTTCGTCGTACATGTGCTCCGAACTGCTGCTCACGCCGGAGGTGTGATGGGCATCGTGCATGCTGATGGTGCCGTCCGTGCTTGACAATGACCACTCCGAATAGCAGTATTGGCCGCTGTATCCATTCACCAGTTCCGATTTGATGATGAGCCGATCGTTTTTGTTCAACTGGACGCTATAACTGGTCTCGGTGGTGGTCGAACTGACATCGATGTCATGATCACGGTCGCCGTTGACTTCGATGGTGTTGAACACACGGCCCACTCCGAGGTTGGTGTCACTGTGCATGCTGATGATGTAGGTGCCGGTGAACGGTGCAACGAGGCGCCAAGCGTGATAATAGCCGGGCGTGGGGGCAGTCGTGGCTGCAAAACCAACGGCCACCTCCATGCCCGAGGTGGTGGTGGCTCGGGTCGTCAATTTCCCAGCGTCTCTATCGTAAAGGTTGAGATCCAACATCCAAAACACCGTGCCGTTAGCGTACGCTTCCGTGGCTTCCATGTACGTGGAGAACGCCGGGTTCGCCCTGGTCCCGATGACGTCGTTGGTCCACTGGTCGTTGGCCCAATACACCTCTACGCATTCGGTGTTGACCGACACGGCCACGGCGCAGGTGGCTTGGACGAACCGTTCGTGGGCGTCAACGTCGTGGTGCTGAACCCGTGACGGGTACTTGAACAGAACACCGTTGGTGTGGTCGGTGATTCGCCATGCGGAGTTGTTGACCGCCGTGAAGGCATCCAGTTCGTAGACTGGACGGTTTTGCACCACGCCCCGCTCCTTGAAGGCGGTGATGTTGGCCAGCTCGAGAGGCATGGGTTCGTCACCGGGTGTTGACATTCTGAAATCCCAGAGGTAAGCCAGTTTGTGGGTGTACTTCGTGACGGTGGTGCCGTTGGTGTCAATCCGAAGCGTGAGTTGGTTCTCTGCACCGGCCTGAAGCGTCGGTGTGGTCCACTCCACGAGGTTGATGGCCTTGTTGTTGCCGGGTGTGTCCACCATGGCGTGACGTCCCACTTCAATGCCGTTGATCTCCATCACGAGGTCCATGGTGTAGGGTGCGGTCCTCAACGATTCATGGAGCAAGAAGGAGAGGTTGGCGGAAGCACCTGCCGCATTCGTTGGTGTTGCAAAGGTGGCGTTGAGCAGCAACTCGTCCTCGGGGAAGATGTAGAAGTCACCGTCCACGCCGTTTTGGCCGTTGCTCAGCGGGCAAACGCCGTTGCACCCCACCGTGCCGAAAATCAGGGTGTCCTGTCCGTAGTAAACGGGGAGGTCGTTGCCGTTGAAATAGGGCGCGAATCCCAAGGGTGATTGTCCAGCTGAAAGGTTTCCAATGGCTTCATCGGCCATCGTCTGAACATCCGCCACGGTCAACCCGCCGGAACCGTCGAGGCTGGTGGGTTTGGCCAGGGCTTGATTGAAATCGTCCACGGTAACCACTGACATTTCATGGTGGTTTCCTGCCACGTCTTTCAGTTCTTGGATGATGGTGAGGTACTCCGATAGGCTGTGATAATCAGCCATCACCCCTGCTGTTTGGATGCTTAATTCCTGAGCGTCGATTTCGGTGTGGATGCGGTTGATGTTGTCCCATGTGCAGTCGGAGCCCACCGAACCGTCGGGGACCGCTGTTGCCATCAGGTACAAGTTCTGCTTCGTGGCACTCAACACCTCCACTGTTTTGGGGGCATCCACGGATTTCCATCCGTCCTCATCGGCGCATGAAAAGAGGTTGGATCTCGAGGCGTTGCTGCTGTAGATGGGGTCGGTCCAACTCCCGTAGAACTCGGGCACGCGAAGCACGGGCGTTGAGGCGTTTGCTTCGTTCCAGGCATCCTCAAGCGCCTGCACCGTTGTGTTGGCCTCGTGCCAACCTTGCTGCAAGGCAGCAACGGTGAGGTTGGCGTCCGCCCATCCTTGTGTGAAGAGATCAATGGTGGCGTTGGTAGCGGCCCAACCCGCCGAGGCTGCTTCGAGCTGCTGCGTGAGGGCTTCGATCGCCGCTTGAAGTTCGGCGACCGTGGCGTTCATGTTCTCAACCTCAAGGGCAGCATCCACGGCGGTTTGGTTGGCGTCGGCCCAACCGGCTTCCAATTCGATGATGGTTTGATTGGTGTTGCTCCACCCTGAGGTCAAGAGCACGACCGTCGCTGTGTGCCCGTCCGCATCGAGCATCAACGCTGCCACCGTGCTGTTGGCGGAAGCCCACCCTCCGGTGACGTGTGCCAATTGTGTTTGAAGCGCAACGACGTTGGCGTTCAGGTCGGCGATGGTGGCCTCCAAATCGCTTGAATCATCGTCGCTGGCGGTGTCGCTGCTGCTGTCCAAGCATCCTGCCAGCGGCGCGAGGAGCATCAAGGTGACCAGCGTCAGGGCGGTTCTGGGATTCATGGGTTTCCATTGACCCCAGCGGATTATAGTCCTAACCGATGATGTCGGAATCCATCGTTTCGATGATCTATGGGCACCAGATGCCCTTTCACTTGGCAATTTTTTGGCCGACGAAGAAGCCGACGGCCAGGCTGGCACCGAACAAACCCATCTCGGTCAGCGTCTCGACCAAGCTGTTGGCCTGGCCCACGATAATCTCCTGTGACTCGATGAGCCCCATGGACAACCGTTCCCAATCCACGATGATGATGTTGCGGGCTTCCAACCACTTCAGAAGGACAAACTGGACCAGAAGCAGCACATGGATGGCTTTGATGGCGAACCGCGCCAGCACCCCAACGATCAATCCGATCAACGCACCTTGCGTGAGGTTTTCTGCCATCAGCCATTGCAGTTCCATGGGAACACCTCATCCACGCCCAATCTAAATGGCTTCCTGAGCGTTCGTCTTTGGTGCGACGTCAACGCAATGCCTTGGGGGACGATGCTCTCATATAGGGAAGGCAAGTCGGAGGCCTGTTCACCATGAAGCGAGGGTCCCGTGCTTGGAAAAAAACCGGCAACCAACGTTGGAAGTGGCGCAAGAAGAAGTTGCGACGCCGAAAGCGTGCGCGCCGACAGGCCAAGAACTGATGCTGAGCGGTGAATCAAGGGAGTATAGTATAGCTTGGTAGTATCGCGGGCTCCAGTTGCACGGGAATGACGACGAGTGGGTTTGCTGAAGTTGATGAACAACTGGAGCGCCGACCCGTTGCAATCCTGCAGACTGCCCATCTGATGCGCAGTTTCAGAAGAAATCCGCTGGGGGGGGTTCAAATCCCTCTGCTCCCACTTTCAACACCCTGGGGCGGCTAAGCATCGCTCCCTTCCCAACGCCCGTTGCAGGACCGGGCGACTGGACGCGAGGCCAACACGTTGATGCGGCATGGCGGTGTGGATTGGTTGAGGGATTCCCATGCGCCACATCGTTGCTCTCCTGTTCGTGGGTTTGTTGATCGCTCCGTTGACCGGCACCCTGGTGCAACCCAACGACCGCAGCGATTGGGTGGCGGTGGACGAACAGGGCCTCCACTGGCGTCCGGTGGATTCGACCTACGAAGTGCCCGACCAAGCGGTGGGTGCGTGGGTGATGGACGACACCCCATGGTGGGAGCGAACCACCCTTGACACGAACCGCAACCGCATTCACGACGGGCTCGAGACAGCCGTTGGCACCGTTGGTGTGGGTGTGTCCTACACCGTACCTGTTAACGAGCAGCATCTCGCGGCGCTTGAGGCATTGGGCGTGCCGCACACCTATGTGATCGACGCCGTGGACGCCGTGCTGCTGGGGTTCATCGATGCGGCGATGGCCCCGTCCATCGCTCAACTCACTGACGTGGCCATGGTGGAGCAATACGGCGGCGTCGTGCTGTACGGCGATGTCCAAACGCCGGCCGTGAAAGCCGTGAATTCCAGCGTTTATCCTGTGGGTGCCTGGGACTTGGGCGTTTCAGGTGAAGGGATCAACATCGCCATGGTCGACACGGGTGTGGACAACGAGCACCCAGGCCTCAACGAGAAATTCATCGCCGGATTTGATGCCGTGTGCTACGTTCATTCCGACCCCGTGTGCATCGCAGGCGGTGCTCGCGAGACCGACGGGACCTACGACCCGGACGACGGCAACCAGCACGGCACGGCCTGCATGGGCATGGCGGCGGCGACCGGCATCGACGCCAGCGGTGCGCAGACCGAGTTCTACGGCTCGGCCCCGGATGCCGATTTGATCGACGTTCGCATCGGCACCGACTTGGGCGCAGGTCCGTTTGAGAATTATGTCATTGAGCAGGAGTTTTACGAATCCGCCATGAACGGGCTTCAATGGATCATCGACAACAAAGACACCGAGTGGCAGGGTGCCGGCGAGGACAATTTCGGCATCGACATCATCTCGCTTTCTTGGGGCATCACGTCCCACGAAGGCGGTGGTTCGGACGGTGAGGACATGCACAGCCGAATCCTCAACGAAGCCATGGAGGCCGGCATCGTTGTGAGCGTTGCGGCCGGCAACGACGGCCCGGACAACGACGGTCTCTCTGGGATGGGTTCCTCGAGCTTGTCCATCACGGTGGGTGCGACGGACGACATCAACACCGTGGACCGAAGCGACGACACCGTAGCTTCGTATTCTTCACGAGGTCCCCGCCGCGACAACGGCGACAGCAACCCACTCAACGAGTTGAAACCCGAAGTGTCCGCTCCGGGCACCAACATCGTGCAAGCCGAGGGTTGCGTGACATCCGGCGGTTGCAACAACCTGTTGGGCGGCGATGCCGCCAACAACGGTTACACCGGTCGCGGGTCCGGCACATCCTACGCAACGCCCGCCGTTTCGGGCATTTTGGCCTTGATGATCGAGGCCAACCCCGACCTCTCGCCGGCCGAGATGAAGGAGATCCTCAAACTCACCGCCGAGCGGCGCGGTGAACCCTCTGCACCCGAGGTGGACCCCTTTTGGAACCGTGACTTCGGTTGGGGTATGGTCGATGCGCTTGCAGCCGTTGAGATGGCGTTCTTCCTGAAGGAAGAAGGCCTGACGGGCCAAATTGATGTGGCCAGCCAAGTCCACATCACCTCCGCAGCCCTCAACGAATCGACGGGTCTCTTCGAGGTACGCGGCCTTGCATGGGGTCAGGACGAAGCCATCGCTTCGGTCGAGGCCCGGCTTGAAGGCAGTGATTGGTTCGAGGTCGCTTACGCTGCGACACCCGGTGAACTGGCGGCGCTCGAGCGATTCGAATGGGCCATCGCTTTGGATCCAGATCAGTTGGCCTCGGGCAACCACACGCTCGAGGTTCGGGGCATCAACGCCGAGGGTGCGCCCTCGCTGTCGGTGTTCACGGTGGTAACGGGGACGGGAACGGGCCTCGAGGGTGCCTCGGGCGCCGGTCTTTCCTTCGGCTTGGCCGGGCTGGTGGTGACGTTCATGCTGCTCGTGTTCCTCTTCGGCCGCATTGACCCGCCACAGCGGTTGGACTTGACCTCCTCCGCAGGTGGTGATGGCTTGAACGCCGACGAGGTCCTGGAGGCTGAATTGCTGCCTTCTGACGCTGTTTCCGGGGATGGACCGCCGTCCGGTGACGGTGCGCCCTGAGGAAAGCGGGCCTTGGTTGGATGAACGGGGTTCAAATGGAGGCTCGGACTCGGGCCAGCATGCGCACGTTCAGCGACCGAGCCTTGGCCATCCAGCCGACGGGCGTTCGCAAAATGTTCGATTTGGCTGGGGACGATGTCATTTCCTTCGGTTTGGGTGAACCCGATTTCCAACCCCCGGAGGTCGCCATTGAAGCCTTTCACCAAGCGATGAAGGACGGACGAAACAAGTACACGACCACGGCCGGGTTGCCTGCGTTGCGACGAAAAATTGCCGAGTCGTGGTCGTCCCATCAACCCGGTATGAACGAGGACAACGTGTGCATGACCATGTCAGGAACCAACGCGTTGCTCAACCTGTTCATGACCTTGGTGAACCCCGGTGACAATGTCCTGCTCCCCGAGCCGTACTTCCCGCTTTACGGGCCGGATGCGACGCTCGTTGGTGGTGAGGCGAAGTACTATCCCTGCTTGTTCGAGAATGAATTCATTCCCGAGGTCAGCGACCTCGAGGAACTGGTTGACGACAACACGGTCGCCATCCTCTACAATTTCCCCAGCAACCCCACTGGGGGTACATTGAACGAGGCGCAGCGCGATGACCTGCTTGAATTTGCCAAGAAGCACGATTTGTGGATCATCTCCGACGAGGTCTACGACCGCATCGTGTTTGGTGGAGAGCACGTGTCGTTCATGGGGGCCGATTACGACAAAGTGCTCGTTGTCAATTCGTTTTCCAAGACGTTTGCGATGACCGGGTGGCGCATTGGGTACATCATTTCGAGCAACCTCGATGCCATGAAGCAGGTGGTGAAAATTCAGTACTACATCTCGGCATGTTCGAACGACGCCATGCAGTACGCCGTGTTGGCGGCGATGGAGCAGGCCAACGATTACCCGGATCTGATGGCGCGAGAGTTCCAAGCACGGTGCGATTTGATCGTCGACCGCCTCAACGCCATGCCGGGTGTCCAGTGCCATCGGCCGAAAGGGGCCATCTACGTCTTCCCCAAGGTGACCGTGAAGGGCATGACGTCGGAAGAGGTGGCGTTGGAGATGCTCAAGGACGGTGTCCTTTGCTCGCCCGGTAGCGCGTTTGGGCCGTCCGGTGAAGGTCATCTCCGCTTTGCCTACACCATCAGTCAAGCCGAGATCCAGCGGGGAATGGACAAGGTGGAGGCCACCTTGAAGCGTTTGCAACAGGTGGGTTGAATCCGTGGGTTTGACGGCCACTGTGTTGCTGATGGCGTTCGGGGCGTTCATTGGCCATGTCGGGCCCCGCCTGCCGGTGCTCATCATGACCCGGAGCAAAGGGTTCAACATCCGGTTCGAGCCTCACCCCGAACCCATGGCGTTGACCCCCCATTTGACCCAACGTGTGATGCACCTGCGCTCGTTTTACTGGTCATCGCTCATCGTTGCCGCCATGGTGATGGGCTTTGGAGCCGCCAGCCTCCGCTGGGGCTCGCCGGCCTTTGGATTCGGTTTGTGGTTGGCCGCTTCGTGGTTGGTGCTGTCGAGGCTACAAGCTGCGGCCGGCGGTGGACGTCCAGCGCCGTGGACCCGTGCCATCGCCGAGCGGCTCCAGTCCGTGATGGACCGCAGCAACGGGGTCGAAGCATGCTGCGAGTTGGCCGACCCTCATTGGTACCACGACGGGGTGGTCTGCCGGTGTTGCGGGACGCTGCTCGACAACATGGCTCGTCCCGACCTTGGTCGTCGTCGCAGCGATGGACGGCTCAAAGGGTGGGTTCGCTTGCTCATCACGGATGGCTACCCCCTGACCAACCCGGCGAAGTTCCCCAAGGAACAGAAGCCGTGAGGGTCCGCATTCGCAAGGGGAACCTTTGAGGTCCCAATGTGCGAAGGCCCGGACCATGGAAGGTTCGTCCTCCAAGGGTTCCCTCGTGGCGAGGTTGGGCCTGACCTTCCAACTCATCGGGCAGATCTTCGTGACGCCCATGGTGGCGTTCTCCCTCACCTACCTCGTGGTGTTCGGAGCGTCCGATGGTCAACTCTCGCTCAGCGTCAGCATGGACATGCTTCCATGGATTGGGTTGGCGTCGTTGGTGTACGGCATGACGGCGCTGATGCTGGCCCTCGTGTTCGGCGGGTTCACCCCGCTGCGGGTGGTTGAACACGGCGGCTGGCGAATGGCGATGGGCTTCACCCGCAACCCGCACAGCGGGGCCCACCGGGCGCACGCACGTCGAAAGTACGCCCGTTCATCGCACGGGCGCCTGTCGCTCCTCGTTCACGACCGGTGCGCACAGGGCCACCCCCTGTGGACCATCCGCGGTTCATTGATTCTGCTCGCCATTCCGTTCCAAGTGGCCTTGGCCACCATCCCGTTGGTGCTCGTTCTTGTGTTTCCCGATGGCGTGGTGGCGCAGCACCGTCAGTTGGAACTGGCGCTGCTTCTCTACGGCGTCTGTCTGTATTTCTTCATCCGCCTGTTTCCCAGCTTCGCTCGCCGGTACATCACCTTGGCCAGTCTGGCCCGGAAATTGCTGGGCAACACCTTTCGCGTGACATGGGCCTTCCCCGTGCTGTTGCTTTGGTCCATGGGTCAGATCTCCTCCTCCATCGTTCAGCGTGTGTTTGGTGCGGACATGACCCTCAACTTTCAATTTGAACAGCACGTGTTTGAAGCCATGATTTCTGCACATTCCATCCCCGAGACATCGTTTCTCAACCTGCTGACTGCCCTGGCCGTGATGCCCATGGCTGCCTTCACCACCCTGGCCGTGTTGGGCGGTGGCTCCGCCTCGCCACCCGAATGGATGCGCTCGGAGGTGGCTGAGGTGGAGGGTGCTGTGCAAGACCAACTCGACGCCTTGTCTTCATCGGTTGAACGCCTGCATCACCAGCATCACCAGCAAACGGTGGTTCATGAGCATCAACACCGCCCGGCGGTGGTGCAACCGCTGGTGGTCAACGTGTTGGCCGAAGCACAGGGCGACACGGTACGGTTGCCCAGTTCCGCCTCACCGGAGGCGAACAATGTATCGATCGTCGACGGTTTGGACATCGGTGCATGGGTGGCATCCTCTGGCGACGAACCTTTTCCTCAACCGTCGGTCAACGACACATCAAGCAACGGGCGGGCTGATGAAGAATTTCATGGGCCCAGCGACGTTCGTCATGATGAGCCCGTTATACGTGGGTTTGACATCGACAACGATGGTTGAGCCTTCACCCGGATGGGTGAAAACGGACCAAGGAACGGCCATGTTCATATGCTCAATCCTTCTCGCATGAGCGTTGATGACCATGCGCCGTATGATGCCCTTCTCCATCATTTTGCTGTTGTTGCTTCAGACCGTGGCCATGAACATGGTTGTGCCTGTTCAGGCCGCTTCAGGTCGCGGCGGCACCAACGACGACTACACGGTTCGCACCCTCGAATTGGATGCGGCGTCCGGCAACACCAGCCAATGGATACAGTCCGATGGAACGGAAGTGGACTACATCTTCGTTGACCGCGGCGTCCAAATCAACGTGCAAATCCAGCGCTACGGTCAATCAGCGATTGGTGAAGCTGCACCCGTTGCGGTGGAGATCGTCCACCCCATCGGTTATGTGATGGAAACCTTCAATTTCGAAACATCGTTGCTGACCGGTGGTCAATCCTTCAACTATCAACTTCAGTGGACGCCCAGCGCAGCCCACTCCATCCTCAACACCACCAGCAACGACCTCGAAGGTGGGC
>Ga0255762_10003746_pt1 | contig 11887 bp, 8 predicted proteins | sample 101ome_16_FD_179962 | JGI IMG/M metagenome (GOLD analysis project Ga0255762, IMG submission 179962) | Coastal salt marsh microbial communities from the Groves Creek Marsh, Skidaway Island, Georgia - 101401AT metaG (version 2) | ecosystem: Environmental > Aquatic > Marine > Intertidal zone > Salt...
TAAGAGGGTATGAAAGAGACTCTTTTAAAACAGTAGTAGCACTTACAATAGTAGCCGGAGTACTGCTTGTATAGCTATTATTAACTGGCTGTGAAAGCTGTTCTTCATATGCTTTATCATTATCACTTAAACGAGATATTCTAACTCTAAATCCAATTGCCCCATGAGGACGATGTTGCTCTAAGTTAATACTTTCGGATTCAGTGTATGTAGAAGAAACTTGTCCATAATGTCTAATTGAATCGTGTGTCTTAATATAACTATCATAGGTTGTACCATCCAAAGTAAACGCTATTTCAATATTATACCACACTTTACCAGGGCGCTCTCCATTCTCTTCATCATAGTTTATAAGAGATCCATAGCTAATTAAAAAAGAAACTTCATCTGCTTCAGTAGCCTGAGAGCGACTTAATCCTAGAGCAGAATCTGTAAATACATATTGATTTTGTCCTGTATTGCCCGGACCAACAATTGCAGATCCCAATGACTGGGTTATTGCAGTATTGCTAACTCCTTCTCCAGCTAAGTTTTTTAAAGGCTCTTGATACAAGTGTCCTGTTCTAAATTGAACAGCAAAATTTTTGTATTTTGCTGCTGCAAATATAGTATCACCAGGATCAGGGTTTTCTTTTGTACCTAAAACTTCTACTTCATATTCACCAGAATCTCCACCAAAATTATCGGTTAGATCAATATCTCCATTATCATCTACAGAACCTTCTTTGGGAATATCTATTTCAATAGTATAACTCGAACCTTGTAAAATTCCTGGAAGAGCTCGATAGCCATCGTACATTAATAAAACTGAAGTACTGCTTGTATACTCAGATATAAAAGTTTCATAGGCAGTTACTCCTGAAGAATTTAAAATTCTAACTTTAACTCCGCTAGTATATCCTACCCAATCAGTAGAAAAGAATGCGCTACTAGTTACGAGCCTTATTCCTGTACAATAAGTAATCGGCCACCCTGCTTCTGTAGTTTGCTCATATTCTATATTTACTGTACTTGTTGTACTCTCTGCGGCTTTAACAAGTATCTTTTGTGTTGCACTTTCCTCAGAAGAAGTAGCAGTAGAAGCATTAGTTTTATTTAAAGTTCCAGATTTGCTATTATTTGTAAGAGATGCTTTTGTTTCAGTACCTTTCAGTGAAGTATTACTGTCAGAGGGGTCTAGTCCTGGATCATTATTTAAGTATACAGAACTTGCTCCATTTACTAAGCCTTGAATCTGCCCTTCGGAGATGACACTAGTTATTAGTATATCTTGACTTTTTCCAAAACTAGCATTTGATGCGTATGACCATTTTATAAAAGCTGCTTCTCCTGGATAATTAGGTTCATTGTAAGTTCGAGGCTCTTCTCTTGCAAGAAATTCCTCATAAGTCACATCATTATTATCTGTTGTATTATGAGTTGCTAATGCAGGATATTTTGACCCTGCAACTACTTCGATTGAAATAGGAGTAGCAGGCACTCTAAGCTCACCATATAATACAGGAACAGGGTCTCCTTCTACAATATTTCTGGCGTCTCCATTAAATAAGTACCCTTCGTCTTCTTGTTGATCTGTAGCAGGGTCTGGAGCCATAAGCTGCTGAATACCAGCCATAGCTAGATTTAGCCCTATACCTGCTATAGCAAATCCAGCAGCAGCGTAAATACCCCCTGCATTTGCTAAGAAGCCGGCAATACTTAGGTTACTCATGGCTCCTGCTCCTATTAAAGCGGCGCCTCCAGGAATAAACATTAGCCCCAAAATTGCTAATCCGGTAAGTAGTTTTGCTCCGCCAGATTTTGAACCTGCAGCAACAGGAGTAACTATTATATCACCTTCAGAAAGGGGCAACAAACATTCTAAAGCATCTACTTCTTGATTATTTACTTCTACGTGGAATCCAATATCTTTTTCATGACATTCAATAAGATATTTTCTAAATTCGGGATAGTTTGCTTGTATAAGGCGAAAAGCTTCCGCAGGAGTATCCCCACAGAATAAATGTGAAGTTCCAAACTTTTGTCCTAATTGCCCTTCTAAAATAATTTTACGCATTGTATCTATAAATTCCTACTAAATACTTTTTCCACAACGGATAAAGATTTTCTCGACATGAGAGTCGATTTACAGCATGATGAAAAAATATATCATTGTCTAAGTAAACTCCACAATGGTTAGGTACATCTGCTTCCATTTGAAAAATTAATATGTCATTTTTTCTTAAATCTTCTACTTTAATAAACTTCCATTCTTTTAAATGTTCTTCTGTGAAATAGTTTTCTCCAATTTTCCACCAATCATCTAAATAAGGTAATCGTTTTTGTACTTCTATATCTAAATACTCTTTATAATAATCTCTTACTGCTTCTAAACAATCATGTTTACCAAATTCATAGTCGCGGCCTATTAAAGGACTGCAATTAACTTCTGGTTCTACTATATTTAATTCCATTGAGGGAAAAGAAAAAATATAGTAAGGTATTCCTAAAGCATCGCAGTATTTTTTATCATTCTCACTTGCTTCATTTGAACTATGTATATGATTATGAACTATAGCAAATATATTTGCTTTTTTCATTACTTTTACATAATCACTAGGATCTAATATAAAGTCATCATTCTCTTCTGCAAGATTTGTGCAAGGATACCACTTTTTCTTACCTTTTACTATTCCTATAATTCCACAACCTTCTTGAGGATAGCACTCTTCAAAGTGCTCTTTTATTTGTTCGATCATCTAAACTTACCTGTTCCTGGAAATGCTCCAAAAGGAAGAGGAACACTACTTCTTTTAACTACTTGAGGTGTTGCATTACTAGTTGTATAGGGGTGCCTAGCTGTAACTTGAAATCTACACTTACAAGAGGATAATTTCTTTCCACATTTATCTGCGCGAGTCCATGTAGTACTCTCAGTTGGATCATTATTTGTACTTGCTAATAAAGCTCTCCAAATTGTAGTTTGAGTACCATTATCATATTCTACATAGTCTCCTGCCGAAAAAGTATTAGTGGCAGAGGGAGAAGTATCCCAAGTTTTATATAAATAGATTGTGTCCCACTTTGCCGAGTCAGCAGAAAACGAAGTAGCATCAGAAGTATGGGCAGTGTTACATCGATAGTAGTTATTGCCACTCTTTACATAATAATTTACAGCGTAGGAAGTAGAAGTTGCCCATGCTGTATCTGCAATAAGATCCCAATTTGCTGAATCTCCCGCAAAAGTTGCTCCCGAAGTGTGTGCAGTATTTGCCATATAAACTTTTGCACTCTCTAAAACTAAGTCTCCCACTGAGTAAGAAGTAGAAGTTGCCCAAGGTGTATTTGTAGTAAAAATAATTTCATCAATTATAGGCTCGTCTTTTTCTGTAAAGTATGCCTTAAAATCCCCAGTTGTTGTCGTACTTGTGCCAAGTTCAATTAAACTATTTTTACTCCAAATACACCCGCCACGAGAATTTAAATCATTTCCTTGATATTCCCAGGAACAGTATTTTCCTAATACACTTCTATTTGGAATCTGTATACCTCCTAAGTCAAAAGGAGATGCTAATTCGAATGTTACTGAAATAGGATTTTCTTGTGAAACTCTATCAATTATATATTTTTGAATAGGGAATTCAATAGGCGGAGTTGTAGAATCATATGCACCTGCTGAACCTCCTGGCTCATATAAGTATTTTTTTAGAGTGGTTCTTTTAACAACAGGCTGACCAACTAAGTCATCATTTTTAAAATCACCTATTTCAGTATCAAAAACAGAAGTTACATTTGCAACAGTAAGGTTAGGTCTATTTTGAGCCCCATCTGCGCTATACTCTATTCCATCTACTTGAATTGGAAAAGGCATATAACTTTTTATATTATATGGGCTAGTTCTCTCACGAAAATAAATATAGCCTTCTTCACTAGCTGTAGAGTTATCACTATCAAAGTCTGGATGAAAATATAAAACTGTTCCATCACTTAAAGTAAGCTCAAACAGTTCTACAAGTTCACTTCCTGGGTCTTGTTTTTGTACTACATCTATTAAATCTGTCATGCTTCATAAACTCGTCTAAAAGTTGCACTCGCAGAAGGGTGTCCATCATAAGTATAAGTTTGATTATAAGTATCACAAACTACTTTGACTGTAAGTTCTCCCCCTGCATTATCGTCTGGAACTGTAAAGTAAAAAGAAGTTACTCCGCCTAAAGATGCTAAGTACCCCGTAATATCATCAAGCTCAGCTTCAGTACGATTATTAAAAGTTACGTTAAAAGTTTCTTCAATTGGATTTAGTCCGTCTGCAATTCTTTGCTCGTATCCATCCCCGAACTTTGCAATACGAACTCGAGGCTTAGATTGTCTGCCCAACCCTTTATCAGGAATAATTTGTCTGCTACCGTAGGCTGCTGAAGTTGTGAATCCGATTGCCATTATGCTACTCCGTATGGATTAAGTATTCCACCTGAACGTTTCTGATTTTGTAGTTCTGTTTGTACTGCTTTTGCGATTGCTTTTCCAAGGTTGCCTGCTTGATTAGAATCTTGCTGAGAACTTGAATTTGCTTTGCCTTGGTTGTCTACAGATACATTTACAGTAACATTATTGTTTTGCCCACTACCATTCATCATTTCAACAGGGATCTTATTCCCATTAGGAAGTGGTACTACTGCTTCGGTTCCATGTAGTATAGCAGGATAACCAGCTTCTCTACCACGTGCAATTCCACCTTCTGCGTACTGTTCGACAATACCGCCTCGTCTAAAGCCGTACATAGTATCAAAATTAATTGCGCCGCCTGGAGAAGATCTTCCTCCAGAAGGAATAAAGCTACCAAAGCCTCCACCGGAGCCTCCAAGGCCCCCTAAAGCGGCTTTTAATAAGTTTGCTACAATTAATTGTGCAATAACTTCTGAAATTGATTTAAGAATTGCAACTGCCATATTTTTAAATGCGTCTTTAACACTTGCAGTTCCTTGAATAAGCGCATTAATTCCTTCTGAAAAACTATTAACAAAGGAAGTACCTACACTATCAAAGATTCTTTCCATGTCGCTTAAATTAGAATTTAATACTTCTAGTTCTCCAAGTCTGTCTAAAAGTCCTTCTACTCCAGTTCTTCTATCGGATTCTAGAGCAGCTAAAGCTCCTTCTCGAGCTTGAGAAACTCCACTTAGCATTTCCTGATTAACCCTAGCTATTTCTGCTTGATAATAAGACCCAGTAAAATCTTCCTTTGCCGCTAAGTCTTGGGATTTAAGAGCAGCTTCATTTGCAGCTATTTTTAACTTGTACTCTAGTAATTTATATTCTAAATCTATGCTTTTCTTTTTTTGTTCTGCTTCGAAATTAATTACTTCAATCCGTCTAGTTAAAAAAGCTCTTTCTACTTCTAAATTTCTTTTAGACTGTTCTTGTTCAGTAATGCCTGCTGCTTTTTTTATTGCATTTGTAAAACCTAATTGTTCTGATCTATTTTGTGCATTTGATCTAAATTGAGCTAGTTTTACTTCGTTTTCAAGAATGCTCTTTTTAAACCCCAACTCTTTTTGGAGCATTTCCAGTTGTTGTTTTTGTACCTCTAATACTTGGGAGCGTCCTTTTAAATAATAAATCTCTCTCTCAACATCAAGAGTACTTTGACGTATAAATAGCTCTTCCTTTGCTATTCCTTGATTGATGACTAGCTGTCTTCCTTGTTGAACAAGAGCTTCATAACGTCTTCTAGCAGCATCAACTAATTCATCCCCAGACACCGCGTTATTAGCTATTAATAATGCATTAATTGCTTCTTCGTTATTTATTATTTCTTGATCTATTTTTTGCTTGTTAAAAGTTGCATTAACAAGATTTCTTTGATACTCTACACTATTATTAAGAACAGCGCTTCTTCTTTCTTCAATACCTAAAAGAGCCATTTGAGCTCTATGCTCCTGCTCAACTATTGTTTCTATTTTTTCGTACTGTTCTTTCATTTTTAAAAGAGTTCTTAACTCTCTATCCATAAATGGCTGTATAAACTCTTGTCTACCACTATACACCTCTTCCATTGATATTTCTTGCATGGCTTTTTGTCGTTCAGCCCTTATTTCTTTAATGGCTGCATTTATACCGCCTAAAGTTCCTAAGCCAGAAGTATTTATACCTAAATTTTTAAAATTATCTTCCATTGCACTAAAGGCTACTCGAATATCATTTAATGCATTGTCTCCTGCAGTATTTTGACTAAGATTTCCGAAAAAAGATTGGACTGATTGATTAGCAGCTTTTATTGCTTGGTCAGCAGCACTAATGGCGCTTCCTAAATTCTGCATATTTAAAAATGCAGCTTCCATCTGCTCTTTAGTGCCGCCATTAGTCAATATCTTAAGAAGTTCTTTTGCTGCTTTATTTCTACCTCTATCTAACTGCAACGCTTTTTGTAAAATTGGAATTTGATCGTCATAAGCGTAATTTTCATCTATTGTAGTTCTTAGAGACTCTCTCCTTTGGTTTAACTCTTTTGTATTTATAAGTACTCCGTTTCCCCGATCTCTAACTTCTCTATTATTTGCCTCTGCTGTTGCTATTTCCTTTTCTACTTCTAGTAGTTCATTCCTTACTTTTATATAATCATTAACAGCAATAATATTTTCCTTAGTACTTAAAGCGCTTAATTGATTACCAATAGCTGACATAGCAGTATTTGTAGAGCCACTAACATTCATTATTCGCATTTGAATTTCTAGAAAGTTTGTATACTGCTCATTTAGGCTTTTTAGTTTTTCTGAGAGTTTTTCTGCCTCTTTCTGCGCTTTCGTTTGCTTCTTTTCAAACCAGCCAAAGTGATCCGCAGCAACCATAAACAAAGATGCAATTAGTGAAACCCAGCCTAAAGCATTTAGGAGAGTAGCACCAAAAGTAATTGCAGCAGTTTTAAGAGTTTGAAAGCCTAATTTAATGGAGGCAAAGCTTAATTTAAATTGAGCTTCCATTCTCTTTGTACTTGTAACTAGACCAGACTCTGCGTCTGCCATTTGTTTCATTGCCAGCCTAAAATCTTTAACAATGGCAATATCCATTCCTTTAAATATTCCTTTTACAATTTCTCCATGCTGTCTATACTGTGCTTCAGCAGCTTTAACAGCTTTATTTAAATTAGCTTTATCTGTGCCTGTTAGCTTGCCTCCCTCTGCTACTTTTTTAAAGATTGCAGAAGTGCTTCCAGCTTTATTAAAAGCAATAGCTTGTGTTTCAATTTTTTTAGTTAGCTCTCCTACACTTAGTTTTGCGGCTTCTGCATTTTTCTTTAACTGACCATAGCTTTTTCTTTGTGCTTCCAGAGCTTCTTTTGATGCTGCTGTTACATTTTTAAATTCAAATCCCATTGCAGCCAATGGACCTTTTACTAATAATCCAAGAGCTGCTACACCTAGCATAGGAGTTTCAGTCAATACTTTTGCAAAAGGTCCAACTATTGTATCTACTACTTTTTTAACAGATATAAGAATATCATCAAAAGCTTTTGCAAGCTGTGCATACTGGTTTACTTCTGTGTCGCTTCCAATAATATTACTGTATTTTTCTTGGGTTTGTTCAAGTACATCATTTGCTACTGCTTGGCTTTTTTCAAATTGAGTAAGTTGGCTTACACTTTTACCAAGTTTTGCAGCATATTTTTCATTTGCATCGTTCAAACGAAGAATAACACCAAGTTCATCCAAGAGTTCTGGCTCCGCTTTAGTTACACCACGCACTAAACGATTGAAAGAATCTGTAACATCTCTACCAAGAATAAGAGAAGTATCCTTTGCAGCAGTACCTAAATCTTTAAGTTGCTGTTGAGAAAGGCCAGCAGCAGTACCAATAGCTGCAGCTTGAGAGGCATCTTGAAAAGTAATTTGAGCATTTGTAGCTTCTTGAATTTGATTTGCTAAAACTCGCATTGCTATACCAGTTGAAGAGGCGTATGCAATTTGTCCTTGTTGTAGTACTTTAAGATCTCCAGCTGATTTTAGAAAATTAAATGCTGCACTAATTGCGAATAATTGAGCAGCTAATGAGGCGTAGGCGCCCACAAGCCCAGCACTACCCATCTGCATTTTAGCAAACGCTTTAGTGCTGTTTGAAGTAGCTCCTGCTACGCCTTTCTGTTTCTTAGAGAAGTTTTCGCTACCATTCGCAGCAGCGTCCAAGCCGTCGCCAGCTTGTTTTGACTCAACAGCAACTTTTTTAAAGCCTTTGCCTTTCGCTTCTACGTCTATAGTAACTTTATTTTTCTTTGCCATTATCTTTGTACACTATTGGGAGTAAGATTGCTCCCTCTTTTAGCTTTTTGCTCTTCCTTTTTTCGTCTCTGCTCTGCCTCTTCCGCTCTTTGTGCCATTACTTCTCGTTCGTAGAGCTTCATAAAATATAATGTTTGTCTTGGGTCTTCTATTTCATATGTTTCAAAAAGAAAATTAGCAGATGACCAGTCTTTACCCATATAAGTGCCAGACATTCCCTCCCACACATCTGATAATAAATCAAACATAAAAAATGCCACTTGTACCTCACTTGGAAAATCCGAGTAAGTAAGCGGCATCTTTTGAGGGTTTGGTTCTTCGCCTAGCTGCTCACAAATACGTAAATAATTCTCTACATCAAAGTTAGAGGTTTGCTCTTTTACGTATCGTGCAAGTAGCTTCTGTATTTCGGCTACTTGCGACCAGTAAAATTTTCTAGGTCACCAACTGTTTCAGTTACCCAAGTATCAAAGCCATTCGAGTTTCTCATCAAAAGCTCTGCGTTATCCTGAGTATAAGGCAGTTCATCATCGGGGTCGAACTGTGAAACATCCACCAAAAGAAACTCTTCTAGGTAGCTGAATTTCAAGCCCTTCCAGCCTTTAAGTACTGCTTGAGTATAATTTGTAAGAAATTTTTCTTCGTCCAAAATTTCTTCAGGAGTATGAGTTTTCCTATTAAACTTTGTTGACAAACATTTTTTACGTAACTTAATCAGCTCTTCCCTTGCAAGATAACACAAGTCTACTTTAAAACCTTTGTACCCTGGAAAGTCTACTGTTACTGTTTTACTGGGAGCCATAAGACTCGCTAAAGAAATAGGTGTATCACTCATATATTAATCCTTATTTATTATTATTAAAAGAGTAGGGAGGCAAAAACCTCCCTACTTTCATTTTTCATACCATATAGTATAATTCATGTGACCATAAAAGTCAAGAATTATTTTTTAGTATGTTAGTTAGCGGCTCCTACATAAACTAGAGCTGCCTCATCTGCTGAAGTAATTGTAGATGGAAGAGCCTGGAAAGTAGTTTCCAAACTAATAACATCATCAATCGAGTGAGAAGGAATCTCAACGTGACAAGTCGGCAGATTAATTTCTAAGCGAGGAGTACCAGAAGCGCCTCCTATCTTAAAGGTAAGATCTGACTCATTTGTAATTACAGTATAAATTCCCTTCATATCTTCAAAGAAGTTAGCAGATACTTGGTCATTAGTATAAGTATCGTCTCTATTCAGGTAACAGGTAAAGCTTCCTGAAATACTACGAGTACCAGTTACATGACCTACAGGTACGTTTACTGTTCCTAATTCTTCTGGAGTAATATAAGTAATATTATTACTAAAAGTAACGGAACCGCCTGTAAGTGTCATACTATATGAAGTTTCAAGACCAGTTTGCCCACTAAGAGTAGTATCTGGCTGTATATCCAGTACAGTCAAACGATTACGAATAAAGTTATCTGTAGCAGTTACATCTTCAAAAACATGAGCTGTAGTTGTAGCACTAGCTGATGACATAATATAAGGGCGATACTCGTCGCTGGAATCTAGCCACAGGTCGTTTGCAGCTACTGCATTACCACCGTTATTATTATCAGTAGCGCCATCTGGCGTGGAGGCTTTTTCTATAGTATTACTCCACATATCAATAATCTGAGCTCCGAAGCCAGACCAGTTAATTGTAGCAATACCATCAATTTCAAAGTCAACAGTAGCTTCATTTACAACTGCTTGTGTTATTTTATATACCTGCTTGTTAGTATTACCAAGAACAAAATAAATATTTGCAGTACCAAGAGTACTTACATTTGAAGATGTAAATGCTATGTTCATATCTGTAGTATCAGGATTAGTTACCTGACCTGAAGGAGTAGTTCTATCAAAATCGAAGTTAGTGGTATCATAATTGTCAGCACCAGTAAACATCGCCCAAAGAACTTCTTCTACAGCATGATGTGTATTTGCAGTATCATCTGCTAAGCCTGTCCCGACGCCTCCAACGGACTTAAAAGGACGAATATAAGTTGAGAAAGACCATTCAACAGGTGCCAAGGAGTCATTAAAAGCTCTACGACCTCTACGACTGACACCCGCTGTGCTCTCCATTTCATTTAGGGTAATTTCTGTAGCATTTGTGGTTTGAGTAAAACTAAACCCATCCAGCACAGGAATTTCCCAAAATACGCTATCAAACTCGATAAAAAGTTTCGAGTCTCTAGCAAAATATAATGCTTCTGCCATAGTTATCTCCTATGTATCTTGAAAAGACTTGGTCGTGAACGTTTGTTCCTGCCAGTATTTTCTAGTATCGAACCTCTAAGAGTATTTCTCCTACTCCAAGAGGATCTAATACACCTTCGTCAGTATCAATACTGACTATTGTGTTCTGATGGGTATATTGTACGCCTCCGCGTCTATCAACATACCTCATTCTTTGGTTATCTTCTAAAACTGTTTCAACATCCTCAAGTAGTCTATCGAGTGCATCAACAGCATCTTCTTCATTTACATAACAACGAACTGTTACATTTAAAAATCTATCTTTGTACCCGCCTCCTTGATAAGTACGACTTTCTCCAGAAGCATTTAAGTGTATAGCTGGAAATTCTTCTATCTCGTCCCAAAATTTTAGTCTTGGGCTTACATTATCTCCTACATCAGTTAAAAACTCTCCTGTGCCGTTAATCTTTTTTAAGACATCTACAAGAGCATTACTAATAGACTGACGTCGTGTTGTATAATCTCTTGTAGCCATTACACTCTCCTAGTATAAAATCTTCCAATTGCCATATTTGCAGCTATTTCTCTTATTGATCTATCAATAAGTTTTCTTGGGTCTCTTTCTGTAGTTGCCCAACCTGCTCTACCCATGCCTACTTCAAATACTTGATATGGTGTTTTATTGTAAGTATATCCTATACTTGGGTAGCCTTGTGACGTTTTTGATATATCAGTAATTCTTACACTATTTGCAAATCTTCCTGTAACATTCTCAAGACCTGGCGGTCCCATATTCTTTCTAACAGTGCTTGGTAATTGCTTATTTAAAAGAACTGCTAAAGAAAATAATTCACTGCCTGCAGAAGATCGTTTTTTAGCTTTAGCAGTTTTTAAAAGTGCAGCTTTAATTCCAGACCCTTTTACTACTGGTACAGAAGACTTTTTCTTAAAAGTCTGTTTTTCCTTTCCTTTTGAACTACTTTTTTCTACTTTATTTTTTCTACCCTTAGTTTTTTTATTTCGTAGGGGCTTACCAGCCACATTATAAAAAATAACACTTGCTATTTTTTCTTCTAAAGATAATGATGACTTATTTGTAGCAATATCTCCTAAACTTCTTTGAAAACTTTCTATAAGCCCGGTTTCCGTATCATTAGACTGCTCTTGGTTTGTCCAAGCCGCTTGATACGTAAGGACTGGAATATATTCTTTCTTAAGGTTTCCATTGCTGTCTACTACATCTTCATGTGATATTGTTAACTCTACCTTGCTTTTTAAAGTTTGTACTATATTTTTAAGCTCCTGTTTATCTTCTTTCTTTAAGTTACCAGAATTGATTAGCCTTTCTGCACTTAAAAGACGAAGACTTGAAGAAGCTACGCCACCTGTTTCTGTATCTGCGTGGCCTA